>Ga0209542_10004151_pt1 | contig 30104 bp, 32 predicted proteins | sample RifCSPhighO2_01_FD_184028 | JGI IMG/M metagenome (GOLD analysis project Ga0209542, IMG submission 184028) | Soil microbial communities from Rifle, Colorado - Rifle CSP2_plank highO2_0.1 (SPAdes) (version 2) | ecosystem: Environmental > Terrestrial > Deep subsurface > Rock core/Sediment ... | reverse complement strand
AGGATCAGGAGCACTACTTTCCTTCGCAGTTTGGCGTTATGCACTTGACTTCTTCGTGTCGCGAGGTTTTTCTCTCTACCTTACTCCATCTATGGTCCGACGTGAACCGCTTCTGGGTACAGGTTGGTTGCCACAGAGCGAAGACGATCTATACAAAGTTCAAGATGAGAAATATTTGGCAGGGACGGCGGAAGTGGCGACCATGGGACTTTTCCAGAACGAGGTGATTCCTAAAGAAGAATTACCGAGAAAGATTCTAGCATTCTCGCCATGTTTTCGCAGAGAAATCGGTAGTTATTCGAAAGATGTGAAGGGTTTGATCCGGGTTCATGAATTTTTTAAATTCGAGCAAGTGATTTTTTGCGAAGCGAGTCACGATGAATCGGTAAAACATCATGAAGAACTTAATAGAAATACCGAAGAATTCATTGAATCTCTCAAAATTCCGTACCGCACGGTCATAAATTGTGGTGGGGATCTAGGTCTCGGTCAAGTGAAAAAATACGATATTGAACTCTGGGTACCAGGCGAGAAAACTTACAGAGAAATTAGTTCCGCTTCCTATTTTCACGATTTTCAGACTAGGAGATTAAATATTCGTTATAAAGATGATGGTGGTAAGTTACAATACGCCCATTCTCTCAACGCCACTGCCGCTCCCACTCCGCGTCTCTTGGTTTCTTTGGTCGAGAATTTTCAGCAAGCCGACGGGTCCGTAAAAATCCCCGAAGTCTTGGTGCCATACATGAATGGTCTCGCGGAGATAAAAAAATGAATTTTTTATATTTGATCAATATTTGACATATTTTTTATTTAATATATAATCACATACAGAAAGTAAAAATTAATTCGTTGGAGGTAAAATGAATCATAGAGACGATCTTGATCTAATTGAAATGGAAGTAAAAAGGGGGATTTTCTTCGAAGTTGTCTACAAGGAAATAGCAAAGCGCGGAGTGGAACGAAAACAGATTCCACCGCATATTCACAGAAAACTCTTCTCGAAAGTTCAAGAGGCAACGCGAAATCTTTCAAAGGAATTGTAATCGGCAATCTTTGAGATGACCAGAATGGGCGTAATGAAAGATTTCCCCTAAACGAAAGGAGAACGTCATGGCATTAGACAAGAAAAAAATTGAAGAAGAATTGACTTCTGCGATTCTCAACGTTGCAAATGAGCAACTGAATCAGTATGAGTTCTTAGACGACGAGTTATTGGAGCAAAAGCTCCGACTAGCATACAAAGCCGAGAATTTTGCATTCATTTTTGCCGAGCAAATTGAGCTCGCAATTGTCAATAGAAGACAAAAGTACCGCGCATAAGCGCATAGCGAGAAGCAGGTGGAGAGAAGCCCCTGCTTCTCTCCAAAATTTAAGCACCAGTAGACTGTATGTACGCTGAGTCCCGCAAAGAAGTTCCGTACAGAAATGTACAAACTCTGTGTGGGGCTTCTTTGTGTATGAAGAAATTAGCAAACTGTGTAAAGCTCGACTTTGCACAAATACATTTAGGTATACAATAGAGACATGCGACTCCATGCACCCGGAGAATATTTGCATATCTTTAATAGGGGAATGCAAAAACAGCCAATCTTTGAAACAGATCAGGATCGATTAAGATTCTTATTTCTTCTTTTAACCTTTCAGGGAGAAGCAATTATTAAAAATATAAGTAGAGAAATACGCCAGAATGTGCAAAGCTCGACTTTGCACATTCTGGGTGAGTTGAAAAGTGAGATTTTAAAAAAGAGAATGGTGGAACTCGTGGTTTTTTGTTTGGCACCAAATCACTTTCACACAATTATCCGTGAATTAGTTGATAATGGTATTTCTAAATATATGCAAAGAGTTTTAACTGCATATACAAAATATTTCAATACCAGACATGAGAAAAGCGGGCACTTGTTTCAAGGTCCGTATAAAAGTGTCCATATCAGCGAAGACAGACAGCTAATGCATACCTCGGCATATATTCATAAACACCCGTGCGAGATAAAAGGATGGATGGGGAAAGAGCATCTCTATCCATGGTCGAGTTACCAAGATTGCATTGGTGAAAATAGATTTGAAGAATTATTAGTAACGGATATCATAACAGATCGTTATGTCAAAGATAAAGGAGTTTCGTCATATAAAAAATTTGTTTCTAGCAGTCCCGCTAAGGAAATTACCAAAGAACTATTTACATAATTGTGTAACTGTGCAAAGTCGAGCTTTGCACATTAAGGGCACTCGTACGGTTTATCAAAAGGTTTGATATACTTTCTTCATGAAAATAATTTCAAGTGGCAAAGTTCTTAATTCAGCCGCTTTTTACAGAAAAAAGAAAAGAAGAAAACGCTTGCAACTTATTCTCTTATTTGTTGGTGCTTTGGCAATTATTTTTTCGCTTATTTATTTTTTTCGCCAGGAGCAATTTTTAATTACTACCATCGTAGTGACGGGGGAGAACGTGATAGCTAAAGAAGAAATCACGCAAACCGTCCGGCACCTGCTTGACGGTTACTATCTCTGGATCATTCCTCGTGCCAATACTTTCATCTATCCGCGCCAAACTATCGAACAAAATCTCACTGAAGCATTTCCAAGACTCAAATCGATCGATTTGAATTCGGACGAACTTCGAACGCTTATTCTTACAGTTGAGGAGCGTGCGCCTTTTGCCTTATATTGTGTTGGCGATAAATGCTTCTTCCTAGATAAAGAAGGGCTGATTTTTGCTCCGGCACCTTCTTTCTCTACCGGAGTTTACTTTATCTATCGCACCGAAGACTTGATCGAAAATCCCATAGGTAAAAGATTCGTCACTCCGGAAGAATTCGGATCGCTATTGAAATTTATGGAGACTCTCTCCATATTAAATATCAGACCCTCGACGCTTGAGATTGGGATAGATGACTACAGTTTATTTCTATCAGACGGCGGTCGGATTATTTGGCGAAGGGGAGATGACCTCCTCTTTATTCGCTCAAACTTGGAAGCTTTTCTTTCCGACGATTCCATCCGTGCTCAAAGTGATTTTCTTAAAAAGATTCTTTATCTGGATTTACGTACCGAAAATAAAGTATTCTACAAGTTTAAATAACAAATAAATAAATTATGTTGGGATTCTGGGAAAAACTTCATAAACCTGTTTTCGTATTAGCACCCATGGCTGATGTTACTGACGCTGCCTTTCGGAGGATTATCGCGAAGTGTGGTAAACCTGATGTTATATGGACGGAATTTGTTTCTGCTGATGGTCTAGTCCTGGCGCCCGAAGCGGGCAGAAAGAAACTTTTGAAGAATCTTGAATACAGCGAAGCGGAACGGCCGATAGTGGCGCAATTTTTTACCTCTTCTCCAGAAAATATGAAAAAGGCCGCAGAACTCGCGCGCGAACTTGGCTTTGATGGTGTGGATATAAATATGGGTTGTCCGGACAAAAGTGTTGAGAAACAAGGCGCCGGCGCTTCGCTTATGAAAAATGTGATACTCGCAAGAGCGCTTGTCAGGGCGGCTCAAGAAGGAGCAAACCCGTTACCCATATCGGTTAAAACTCGCACGGGCTACAGTCAACCTGAACTTGAGCAGTGGCTACCGGAAATTCTCAAGGAAGATGTGGCCGTAGTCACTGTCCATGCTCGCACCAGAAAAGAAATGTCGAAGGTTCCGGCTCGTTGGGAATTTGTCAGACGCGCTGTTGAAATGCGGGATGTCTCCGGTAAAGAAACTTTAATCTTTGGTAATGGTGATGTCTTAGACATTGACGACGCTAGGAGGAAATGTGAAAAATTTGGTTGTGATGGAGTGATGCTCGGCCGCGCCATCTTCGGTAATCCGTGGCTATTTGCGGAAGGAAAGATACCTACAACTGAAGAAAGATTACAAGTCTTGGTCAAGCATACGAAGTTATTTGAAAAACTGCTCGGTGTCTATAAAAACTTTGCTATCATGAAAAAACATTTCAAATCGTACCTGTCTGGCATTGATGGGGCGGTAGATTTGCGCGCCAAACTTATGGACGCTAATAATGCGGGCGAAGTGGAGAAAATTGTGTCTGAATTCTTAAAAAATCGTATAATAAAGGCATGAAGAAAGACACTAAGACCGAAGGCGTGCTTTACCGCAAATATCGTCCGCAGAAATTCAAAGATGTTATTGGCCAAAATCATATAGTTAAAGTTTTAGAAGGAGCAATTAAACTCGGCAATATTTCCCACGCCTATCTCTTTTCCGGATCGCGCGGTACGGGCAAAACCTCCATGGCCAGAATCTTGTCGCGGGAGATCGGCACTTCGGCCAATGATTTGGTGGAAATGGATGCCGCCTCCAATCGCGGCATTGATGATGTGCGCGAGATTAGAGAATCGGTTAATACCTTACCCTTTGAGTCGCATTACAAGGTTTATATTATTGATGAGGTTCATATGCTCACCAAGGATGCCTGGAACGCCTTTCTCAAAACTCTTGAAGAACCCCCGCAACACGTTGTGTTCGTGTTGGCGACAACCGAACTGGAAAAGGTGCCGGAAACGGTAATCTCGCGCTGTCAAACTTTTTCTTTCAAACAACCCAATCAAGCAACACTGAAGGATTTTACGCTCTCTGTGGCGAGGAAAGAAGGTTTTATTCTGGAGCCAGCGGCTGCGGAGTTGGTGGCTATTTTAGGTGACGGTTCTTTCCGGGATGCGCACGGTATTTTGGAAAAGGTTTTTTCTTCCACCCCCTCGACTTCGCTCGGGGCAGGTAAAGATAAAAAAATTACTCGCGAAGAAGTGGAGGCGGTGACGGGCGCGCCTAAGGCAGAATTAGTGCGGGCCATTCTCGAGGCGCTCGTGGAGAAAGATATTGAAAGGGGGATGAATGCTATTCAGAGCGCCGCCGCGGCCAACGCCGAGATGAAACTTTTTGCCAAGCTTATTTTGGAACGATTGCGTTTCCTATTTCTTCTTCGGCTCAAGGCCGGTATGGATGATTACATTAAGAAACAAGTTTCCGAAGACGATTTTTCCTTTCTCCAAACGCTGGCGGCTAAAGCTGGTTCGGATTTAACCGCCGAAGTGCTACTTTCATTTATTACCGCTTATGAAGATTCTGGTCGTACCTCAATTCCTGAATTGGCTCTGGAAATTGCGCTGGCTGATTGCATTAAATCCGTTTAAATATTTAAACCGCGCAAACACACTTCGATTCGGCCTCATTGCAATTTTTGCAAAGCACTTCCATTTTTCTCTTATACTTACATTTTCGAAAATGATCGGGGTCAAATACATATGAAGCTAAACCACATTCCCGACATTTCCAATCCGGCGCCGGTCCTCCACAATGACCGCATAAATGACTTGAGAATTTATTGTAAATATGATCGTTCATTACTTGATTATATCAGAATTTTAACCTATGAAGTGGTAACGGAAAATTTGCTAAAAGTAGAAATAATTCGTACTATCAAGGTGTAATTTACGGGCCTCGTCCCTAAATTGCGGGATCGTCTAATGGTAGGACATCGCCCTTTGGAGGCGAGTATCTTGGTCCGAATCCAAGTCCCGCAGCCCTTCTTCCCTTCGGTCATCAGGGCCTTCGGCACTGATATACAAACCGAAAGAAGGTCCCGAGCAGACGCGAGGGATAAGTATTATCTATGTCGTATTTTGTCTACATACTCGAATGCGCTGATAAATCTCTCTATGTCGGTTGCACTAACAATCTTGAGAGAAGAGTAAGACAGCACAACGATTCGAAATGGGGCGCACATTATACAAAACTGCGCAGACCAGTTGTCTTGAAGCATCAAGAAATCTTTAAGACGTTGAAAGAAGGACGACGAAGAGAGGTTGAAATTAAGGGGTGGAGACGAGAAAAGAAACTTACTTTGTTTCACTTGAGATAGGCCATTCGGCTCTGAGAGCCTCAGGCTCGAAGAGTTCGGAGTCCTAGGAGTATCAAAAAATGAAAAAATTAATAATAAAAAAACAGGTAGTGGTGATACACGGTGGAGATACGTTTGAAACTTATGAAGAGTATTTAAAGTTTTTGCGTGGTTATCAAATTGATATTGAAAGATATAAAAGCGGTAAGACTGACTGGAAACCATGGTTAAGACAAAAACTCGGTAGCGATTACGAAGTTATTTTGCCGGTAATGCCCAATAGAACCAATGCTCAATTTAGTGAGTGGAAAATTTGGTTTGAGAAATTTATTCCTTTTTTGAATGACGAAGTTATTTTAGTGGGGCATTCGCTCGGAGGCACTTTTCTGGTAAAATATTTGTCAGAAAAACAATTTTCTAAAAAAATCAAAGCAGTTTTTCTTGTCGGCGCGGTTTACGATAAAGATAGCGAGGGCTGTCCAGTATCGAACTTTTCTCTGCCCAAGAAGCTAGATCTACAAACAGAGAACACTATGATATATCATAGTATTGATGATCCAGTTGTACCATTTTCCGCCTTGGAACAATATAAAAAAACCTTGCCATACGCTCACACAAGAATCTTCAATAATAGGGGACATTTTAATCAGGAGGAATTTCTCGAGCTTGTGGAAGATATTTTAAATTTGGATAATTAAGAGATATATGATAAAAAATATTATACTTGTTATTATTATCGTGGGTGCAGCAATCCTAGTTTATATTTATATGAAAAAAGATACAGGAGAAATGAAAAATGTGGAAATGCTTGCAAGGGAAGGCGTAGCGGTTATTGGGAAAGATATCGTCTATTTTGGTAATGTGCGAGGATTCTACGCTTATCCGGAAAAGGAGGGTGAATATCCCGGAGTCGTGATGATTCACGAATGGTGGGGCCTCAATGATAATATAAAGGACATGGCCAAAGAGTTGGCGAAAGAAGGTTACAAGGTGCTGGCGGTGGATCTCTTTGGCAAAGTGGCGATTACTCCGGATGAGGCGCGGATGCAAACTGCCACACTTGATCAAGTGAAAGCCCTGGAGAATTTGGAGGCGGCGACAAATTTTCTGCGACAAGCGGGCGCGTCCAAGGTAGCCTCTCTCGGCTGGTGTTTCGGCGGGAGACAGTCTGTAGAATTGGCGATTTCCGGCGCCAAACTTGACGCGACGGTTGTATATTACGGTAGCGGTCTGGCAACAACTGTGGATAAGCTTAAACCTATCAAGTGGCTGGTGCTCGGCATCTTCGGGGGTAAAGATCAATCAATACCGACTGAAACAGTGCGGGCGTTCGAATTATCTCTAAATACTCTAGGTATTAAAAATGAAATCTATATCTATCCGGGAGTTGGGCATGCTTTCGCTAATCCTTCGGGTATGAACTACGCGCCGGAGGAAACCAAAGACGCCTGGGCGAAGACCCTTGCGTTCCTTAAAGAGAGTATGATAAAATAGCCGTATGAAAAAGACAATAATGCTTTCGGTTTTAGCGCTTTCTTTAGGCGGTTTGGCGTCAGTTGCGTACGCGAATCATTCGTGGGGCGGTTATCATTGGGCGCGAACTAATAATCCTTTTACGTTGAAAGTAGGCGACAACGTTTCCTCCAAATGGGATCCTTATTTAGATGAAGCTATCGGCGATTGGAACGCATCTACGATACTTGATTTAACAAAAGTTAATGGCAGTACCAGTCCACGCACCTGTAAAGCGAAGACTGGGCAAATTGAAGTTTGCTCGGAGCGCTATGGCAACAACGGTTGGCTTGGTCTTGCTCAAATCTGGGTCTCGGGTTCACATATTACTAAAGCCGTAGCTAAAGTTAATGATACTTACTTCAACACGAGTACATACAACAAACCCGCGTGGCGCAGATTAGTTATGTGTCAAGAAATAGCTCATGACTTTGGCCTTGACCACCAAGATGAGAAATTCAACAATGCCAATTTAGGCAGTTGCATGGACTATACCGGCGACCCGGATGGTCCGCCTTCTAATGAACATCCAAACGCGCATGATTTTGAAGAGATAGAAAGTATTTATGCCCATCTTGACGATACCACTACCATAGGACAGACCACTTCTGGTCCGGGCAGGTTTGCGGGCGTTATGGGTATTAAGGGAGCGGATCTCCAAGATATTGATCTAGATAATCCATCGGCATGGGGAAGGGCGATCAGACAAGATACGCGAGGCAGGAACTCGCTTCATGTTCGCGATTTGAGTAGGGGAGAAAAAGTTTTCACTTTCGTCACTTGGGTTCAATAAAAAATAGAACTTACTAATTGTGAAAAAAATTACTTGGTTGGTACTGCGTCTGGCGATGGGTCTGATTTTCCTTTGGGCTTTTGTGGATAAGTTATTTGGGTGGGGATTTGCCACTAAGCCAGAGAACGCTTGGATAAATGGAGGCTCGCCTACTTCCGGATTTCTCCTCAATGCCACTCGCGGGCCATTGGAGGTGTTGTTTAAGGGACTTGCTGGGATAGCCATTGTTGATTGGCTCTTTATGCTCGGACTACTTGGTGTCGGACTAACAGTCACGTTTAATAAGTATCTAAAATGGGGGGCTCTGGCTGGTAGTGTGATGCTTCTCCTAATGTATCTCGCCGTTTTCCCGCCTGCTAACAACCCATTTATCGATGACCACTTGATCTATATTTTAGTGTTGGTTGTGTTGGCATTCAAAGGTTCATACAGGTCGTAGAAATTCTGAAATACACATACCGTATGATATATTGTACGGGCAATGACTCCTATTTCGCTAAATTGGCAGAATGAAAAAGATGATTTTGAGATAGAAGGGGGACACAAACTCTCGGGTTCTATTACTACCAACGCCTCTAAGAACGGCGCCATGCATCTATTTGCCGCCGCGCTTGTTAACCGTGGTAAAACTACCCTTAAAAACATTCCGCGGATTGAAGAAGTAAGTCGGTTTATAGAAATTTTCAGGAGTTTGGGTATCAAGGTGGTCTGGATTGGCAAAAATACTCTTACCATTGAACCGCCAAAAACTTTTTCTTTCTCTCATATAAACAGCCGTTCCACCGGCAAGATTCGTTCCGCGTTAATGCTTATTGGTCCGCTTTCTAATCGACTAAAATCTTTTAAACTGCCGCATATCGGCGGTTGTCAGATGGGGGAGAGAACTATTGCCGCTCATCGTTACGCGCTCGAGGATCTTGGACTCAAGATTATAACGAGGGATAGTTATTATGAGATTACAACCGGTCATAAGATTAAAAATGAAACAGTAATGTATGAAGCGTCGGATACCGGTACCACCAACGCTATTTTGCGCGCGGCTGTCCTACCCGCCTCGCCGACGGGCGGGCCACAGCGAACTACCATAGATTTTGCCCAACAGAATTACATGGTACTTGAAGTATGTTATTTCTTGCAGAAGCTTGGAATAAAGATAAGCGGTATCGGTACCAAAACACTTATTATTGAAGGCAATCCCAATATTGAAACAGATATTGAGTATTCCAATAGCGAGGACCCCATAGAAGCGATGCTTTTTATTACCGCCGCCATCATGACCCGCTCGAAGTTAATGGTCAAAAGGGCGCCGATTGATTTTCTAAGAGTAGAACTATTAAAGCTTGAGAAAATGGGATTGCGTTACGATATGTCTAAAACTTATCTTGCCGCTAATGGCCACACCAAACTCGTTGACCTGACTATTAGACCTTCCAAACTCAAGGCGCTTCACGACAAGATTCACGCTCAACCGTATCCAGGCATTAATACTGACAACCTGCCATTTTTTGTCCCGATTGCCACGCAAGCTGAAGGCACGACATTAATCCACGACTGGATGTGGGAAGACAGAGCTATTTTCTTTACTGAACTTAATCGCTTGGGAGCCAATGTTCGTTTAGCTGACCCGCACCGGGTTTTTATTGACGGACCCTCTAAACTCAAGGGCGCGCAAATTGTTTGTCCTCCGGCGCTTCGTCCGGCTGTCATGCTCATGGTGGCCATGTTGGGAGCGGAAGGCAAATCAATCTTGCGCAATGTTTATGCCATTAATCGCGGTTATGAAAATATTGTTGGACGATTAAATAAAATCGGCGCGAAAATTAAAATACTTAAATCATAAAGACCGTCTTTATCTTAGTGGCAGATAAAAAGTGTAGGTGTATTATGGAGTTAGGCTGAAGTAAAAAGGAAGGGCTAAGGGAGAAAGGAGGCAAGATGATACTTTGGAGAGCGCTCCGCGCCAGCGTCCGGTGGTATTGGCTGGACGTTAAGTATTGGTGGAACGGAAAAAGGACGAGGGGGAAACATGGGACACGAATGTAAAGAATATTACAAAGGAAAGGACGGGAAGGTTTATGAACGGAAACGATGGGTGCGGTTCCAATGGAAAACCATGTATTGGGGGCCCCGGCAGTTTGCTGGGGTCGAAAGACGATCAAATGTTTCGGGATCTCAACCTACGAGACGCTCTGATATTATTCAGCGTTTTGCATCTGAGCGACCCTGATTTCTTGCCCGACGATTCGTGGCATGAGCTCTGTTTTGAAGTTTGAAAGGGGGTGGTCTTTATCTGCCTCCTCGCCAAGGGACGTCCCAGTCTCTTCCCACCCAAACAATCGGAGTCGAGAATCGACGTTGTTGGTTCTCGACTCTCAATCTCATCAAGGACCACTTGGTCCTTGATTTTATTTAGTAAAAATATGTATAATAAAAATAGACTTTTAGTTTTTTATTGATTCAGCAACATAGATGAAGGGGGAAGAATTATGGAACATTGTTCTAAATGCGGGGTACAGATTGACTTAGGGCAGGAGTATTACGAGTCTCCTAATGGTAGCTATACCTGTGTACTCTGCTATAAAAAGAGTAACGACACTTGTTATTGCGCGAAGTGCAGGCTTGTTTGCGACAAGCCCCAAATGTACAATAACAAGCTATATCATGCTTGGTGTCGCGAGGTTCTCTTGGAGGGAGAGCAGATGGTATTGGGGTTTCCTACAGAAGAATTGTCTCTCAAATTGAATTTCTAGGAGGTATGAATGAGAAGGGGACCGAGAACTGACCACATGGTCAGTTCTCGGTCCCACCCGCCAGAGACCATTGGGCCTCTGATTTTTGTTAAAGTGTGCAAAATCGAATTTTGCACACTTTAGTGGTAAATACGGAAATGGAGTTGTATTATCGGGACAGACTAGCAAAAATGGATGGGAGGTAATCCGATGAAAACGTTGGTAATTGGGCTGTTTTTGGTCGTTGGCGGATTGGTGTCCAGTATGCAGGCCTCGGCGCAGATCCCTCCAGATTTAAAGAGGGAAATGCGTTTGGAGAAACCGGAACATAGAGGTCCAGCTATCGAACTCGGAGAGTCGTCACTGGTGGCAGCCATCTTGTTTTATCCCAAAGCCAAACTTTGGGTTGTCACCAAAATCCATATTGTTGATCATGGCCCTCCTCTTCGAGGAAGGTTTACTGATAATGATGTGGAAACTATTTCTAGGGAGGTGGACGGGAAACAGGTTGAGTTATATCGGAAAAAAAAAGAGAAAAGAGAGAAAAGGGAAAGGGACGAAGAAAATGGGGAACGAGCCTAGTTTCTTTTTCCGGAGAAAGTATAAACGGGGGCAAGCCGCGCCCCCGTTTTGTTTTTATTTTTCCTTTTCTAAGGCCAGCCTAAGCGAGAACAGTGCCTCTGACTTGAGTTTTACTTTTATCCAATCTTTTTGTTTTTCGGTCAATAATTCACCCATACCGGAAAGTATATTTCTGTCATTAAATTTTTCCATAGCACCAATGACTTTCTTTAGAAACTCATGGTATGTTACACCCATACGGGCTTCAACGATTTTTTTGTTTGGTAGCCAATCGTGTGATAGCATAAATTGCACATCAAAAATGTCACGATTAGTTTTACCGATTCTCTCGTACATAGCGCAAAGTTTATGAGCCGCCATATCCTCTTTTGTCATCACTTGCATAGAAATGCCGAGGAATGACCCTACTTCATATTTTGAACCAAACTCCCGACGATTAATTTCCACTTTAACATTTTGAGCATTAATATTTTTCTCATCATAAGAAAGAATGTAAAATAGATTAAATCTTTTCTTTCTTGCTTGTTTTAATTTTCCATAATTTAGAAGTATGGCTTTTACACGTTCAAATACATAGTCCTCTTTTCCCGAGTCGAGCAAATCAAAATCCAAATCTACCGAAAAACGGTCAAGGTGATAAAAAAGTGAAGCGGCTGTCCCGCCCTTAAATCCTAAAATCGTACTAATGGTAGCATCAGTATAAATATCCTTTAAGATTTTTATGAGAATATTTTTATGTTTTGCAGTATCAAGAGACATGAGTTTTGTACATTTTTACCATTTTTATCATTCGTTTATTGCCACCATAGATAGGCAAAATTTCATAAACCTTATCCCAATTCAGGCTTGATAAATTATCAAAATGGTAGTCTTTATTGAGATAGACAACATCCAAAAATGCTCTCTCGGGTGAAGCAATGCTATAATTTTCCTTCGATTTTATGCCGGCCTGATTGGTGAGAATAGTATCTTTAATTTTGCGATAAGAATATTTCTGTCCGTCGCACTCAATCTCTTTTGTAGCATATGACACGACAAAAATTTGACCATATAGCTGGAAGGTAATTCCGGCTGCTCCTAAAACTGTCTCCATACTTACATATGAAGGGGTGTATATTTTCGTAGCCAGTTCGTATTTATCATAGTTTTTATTTTTTGAATAAATACCTCTCCGTATTGCATTTAATTTACCTGCCTTAACATAGCGATTGATCTTTTTTTTAACAAAATTTACATCCGACTCTCCCCATAGCAGAACTACATCTTTGAAAGTAAGGACGGTTTTGTTTGATCTCATTAGGTCTAAAATGTAGTCTTTTTCCATAATAATATGATTGCATATCTTATTAGTACCCAAATATGGGTACCTTTGGTTTAAATCATATACCACATTGTCAATAGGTACAAATGTCTCCATTAGAGCTTTTGAAAAAGCAGAGTAATACCAAAACAGGTGTGGGGGTAAAGGACAAATTGTCTTTTTAGTGTTATAAAACTATTTTTGAAAGGTCAAAACATGCAACCCAGAAAAGTCCTTGACATTTAAAGGTCATAAGTGTATCTTGCGGACTAGAATTTTCGGAAAAACTCCCGGGAAGGACGTTAGATTACTTACTCTAAAAAGGGTCAGTTTCCCAATCTAGCGTCCCTTCTGGGAGTTTTTCTTTAAAGAATTACGGAGTGGCGGCAGGGTGAAGAGGAAATTCAGATTTTCTTTCTTCTTCATTAGAACATATTTGACGGTGGCGCTCAATATCTGTGCTGTGGATAAAACATATTGCATAAATTCAAATACATAATAGTATTATAGGCGTATCAGAAAAGGACATCTTTCGAGGGGAAACCGAAAGATGTGTGAGTTTGCGATATGCAACAGGTTTCCCACACAAAAGAAAAGTTACAAACAAAAGCCACACGGTTTTCTCGTGTGGCTTTTCTGTGTGGAAAATATTAATAATCATAAAGATTAATAATTAATAAATTAAAAAATATGAATTTATACAAAATAAATAATTACCTAAACAAAACAATTATTATGGCGGCGATCATTGCCATGTCCGCTATATTGCTCGTTGGCGTTCAGACGGCTCTCGCTGATAATATCTCTCTTCCGTGTGAATGTACCAATCCTGTGACCGAAACTATGTTTAGCGATATCTCCAATACGGTTGTCGGAGGAGGCAATGCTGTAGCGCTCACCTTTATCCACTCGGCATGGACCGCGTCAATTCCTGGCGCAACTTGGATTTGGGAAGAAGATCCGGTTAACCCCGTTCTTGAAACAAAGAGTTTCGAAAAAATTTTCACAGTTTCTGGCACGGTATTATCCGCGCAATTAGATATTGCTACTGATAACAGTTACAAAGTTTTCATTGACAACGTAGAAGTTGCCGCAGACCCGGCTGAAAATAACTTCCAACTGGCAACGCAGGACACGCATAATCTGACAGCAGTCGTAACTCCCGGAACACATACTCTTCGCATTGAAGTAAGCAATCACCCCGGCTCAAACGACCCACAGAATAATCCGGCAGGACTCTTATATAAATTTGAAGTCAAGACTTGTCCGCCCAAATGTTGCGGCGGAGAAGTGACAGTTACCAACAACAATACAGCTGTTGTAATAAACAATGTCAGCGCGCAAGCAAGTACCGGTGGAAATAATACTGATGGAGGTAATGGTGGCGGCGGTGGTAATGGTGGAGATGTTCAATCATCAAATAATAACAACACCGGTGGTCATGGTGGGAGAGGCAGTAACGGCGGAACCGGAGGCGTAGTTATTACTGGCAATGCCAGCGCCGGCTCAAGCGTATTGAACAAAGTGAATACCAATATCGTTCGCGTTAGAAGGTAGCTCTTTGTAGATAAATTGGAATCCGAGAGATAGGGGGTACGGGCGCGTCCCTTATCTCTTGGGTTCCAAGAATCCAAGAGGTTGATAAAACAAAATTTTTCTTCAGTTAGCCCTTAAGGGACCGAAGAAAGATTTTGATTAATTACAAGTTAAGTTAATTAAGTAAAGAAAAAATGAAGAAAATAACAGCAGTCTTTGCTATCGTGGCTCTCTTAAGCTTTGCCTCACCGGCATTAGCTCATGGAGGACATTACGGGAGCAGTGATGATATCACTGTGACCAATCACAACAGTGCATCCGTTAGGAATACAGTAAATGTTTCTGCTTCAACTGGTGGTAATGATGCCAACGGTGGAACCGGAAGCGCGGCTGGTAACGGCGGAGATGTTAATCACTCTGACGACAATAACACCGGCGGTAATGGTGGTAATGGCGGCAACGGTGGCGAAGGAGGTGTAATTTACACTGGTAATGCTTACGCCGGGTCATTGATAAACAATGACGTCAACTACAATGAGACAAATGTTGATGTTGATTGCGATTGTGAGGGCGATGTTGATGATGTAACTGTGACCAACCACAACAGTGCGTCTGTTAATAATAACGTCGATGTCAGAGCTAGGACCGGACACAACGAAGCAAACGGCGGAGACGCTGGATGTGATTGTGTTGGTGGCGGCGACGGCGGGAACGTTAATCATTCTGAAGATCACAACGCTGGTGGTAATGGCGGTAATGCAGGCCACGGTGGGTGGGGTGGATATATTAATACCGGAGATGCCGAAGCAGGCTCTGGTATTGTGAATCTCGTTAACACCAACATCACTCGTATTCGAAGATAGTTCTTTCCGTAAGGCCCTTGGGCCTTCGGGTCCCTCCCCAGTTGCTAACAACTGGGGAGGGATTCGAGGGAAATAGGTTTGTGCAAAATCGAATTTTGCACACAAATGATGTTAAGTCTCTCCACAAAAATTATTGCGATTGTTCTCGGACTAGGTCTTGCCTCGCCGATTTATGCTGTGGAAATTATCAACAACGTCTCCTCCTCGGCTTCAACTGGTGGCAACTCGGCGGCTCCCGCCGGAGGCGGGCAGGCCGGAGAAGTTATCCAAGGTGAGAGCAAGGCCGAGGTGAGAATTTACACCGAAGTTGACGGGGAAATTGTCACCAACATTGACGAAACCATGGTGGCTCCTGTTGGTGAAAAAGCAGTGATAGAAAAGAATATCGAGGTAAATTTACCTAGCGTTAAATCCTCAATAAGCGTCGAAGTGGAAGCCGGCGGGGAAAATTCTTCTACGACCACAGCCAAGATTGTGCAAAGTTCAATTTTGCACACGGCGGTGAGTCCTGTACTAGCGTTCTTAAATAAAATTTTTAATTATGTTTTATCAATTTTTAGCTAATAACATGGAGACACTAAGGCGTCTGTCCGCGGTATCGCTGATCGTCGCTTTGGTTTTCGTACCTCTTTATCCCTTGCAAGTTTTAGCGGAAGACGCGCCTCCAGAAGATGCTCCTGTGGCCGAAGAGATTATACTCACATCGGAACCGGAGCCAGTACCCGTAACAGAAATAGTAACAGGGGATGCAACAGCTGAAACTGAAACTGTTAGTCAAGTCAATATTAATGAAGTTGAGGCCCAGCCTCTACCGGAAGAGAATGCCGAGGTTATTCTAATTAACAACGAAGGTGTGTTGGAAAATGAGGCTACCACTACTGCCGCGACGGGGGAGAATAACGCTTCTTCGACAGGCGAGACTCTAATTACGACAGGCGACGCCTATGCCTCTGCCAATGTTGTCTCGGTAGTTAATCTTAATCTGGTTGAATCAGACGGTTTTCTGTATCTTCTAAATAACTTCCTCCAGTCGCTTGGACACATTGATCTCCGGTTATTTACCTCCTCTGAAACACCTCCTGACAATCCTTGCGGCACTCCAACTTGCGATGACCTCGCCTCCACTCTTGACGTAGAAACACAAAATGAAGCCACCATTTCCAATGTAGTTATCGCGCGTTCTTCTACGGGCTCCAACTTCGCGGCAGGAGGTAATGCTTTGATAAACACCGGCAATGCTTACGCCGGCGCCAACGTGGTCAATATCGCCAACACCAATATCATCAACTCAAATTATCTGCTCTTCGCCTTCAATAACTTTGGCGGCTGGGACGGCGACCTCATCTTCCCTAATTCCGATTTCTTCTCCTCTTTCTTTACGTCGTCTTTTCTGGGCGGAGGCGCGAATGTTTCCAATACCAATTCAGCCAATATTGAAAATGAAGTGGAAACTTCGGCAGAGACGGGAGGTAACGAGACGGAGGGCGATGGAAGTTTGATTGAAACCGGCAATGCTCTCGCCGGTAGCAACGTTACTAATGTTGTGAACACTAATCTCTTCAATTCTCCAACATTCTTTGTAGTCTTCAGAATCTTCGGCAACTGGAACGGTTCGGTATTCAACGCGCCGGAGGAGATAAGTTGGGCTGAAACTCCGTCTGGTCTTGAGCTCTTCTCTTCCGACGAAGCGGGCGAAGGTGAAGGTGTAAGCGGGGGAGGCATTGCTGTGGAGACTAATAATACCGCTAATATCAGAAACAACGTCAAAGTATTTGCTCTCACGGGGGAAAATAAAGCGACAAGCGCGAATGGCGACGCGTCTATTGATACCGGTAACGCTTATGCCGGTGCAAATGTCTTGAATATTGCCAATACCAATGTCGTAAGCTCCAACTGGATTATCGCGCTTATCAACATCTTCGGAGATTGGAGCGGGAACATCTCATTTGGTCAACCGGATATTTGGGTTGCCACGCAGGTTGAAGCTCCGGAAACTCTAAGTCCCGGCTCGGAAGCCATCTTTCATACCACAGTTGCCAATCGTGGCGATGCTCGAGCGTCGAACGTACGATTCAGCGGAAATTTTGACCCGGAATCCATTGGTTTCCAAGACATGAATTACGGAGAGACATATTCTTGGAACATTGGAACTCTAGCGCCCGGCGAAATAAAAGAATTTTCATATAACGCAAGAGTGAACGATGATTTGCCGTATGGAGATACTTTAATTGACCATACATTTGAAGTTTCAGCTAATGAAACCGACGCCAATCTAACTGATAACTCTGATTCAGTTTCTCTCTTGGTTCACCGTTCACGGCCATTTGGCGGGAGGATTTCTTATGAAAGCGTTACAAAATCGAGCACTTATCCCTCTCTTCATATCACTAAAACAAATTCTGCTACCAGCACAGATATTACCGCTTCGAGTAGTGTGGATTATACGATTATAGTGAGAAACGAGGGAGGTTCCGCTTTTGAGGGAATTCTCTATGATGTTCTTAAAGATGAAAACGGTAAGATTATAACTAAAAATGATTGGGAACTGGGTGAAATCTTTCCGAATGAAGAGATTACTATTACCTACACGGCTATCTTTAACGCCAGTACCACTCCGGGGGTTTATACGAATACCGCTTGGGTTGAGGCCTTGGGAGGGGATTATCCTCAAGACCCTGATTTAAGCACTGACGCTTCTTCGGGTACCGCCTCTTCTCGGGTTACTGTCTCGGGGAGTGTTTCGGCAAATGAAGGCGAAGTCCTTGGCGAAAGTTGCGGTCTCTATATGGATAAATTTATCCGCCAGGGCATGGACAATGACCGAGAACAAGTCAAGAAACTGCAAGAGTTTTTGAACAAGGAGATGGGTACTAATCTACCTATCACCGGTTTCTATGGTTCGCTTACTTTCCAAGTAGCAAAGGAATTTCAAGATAAATACCCAGAAGAAATTCTCGTGCCATGGGGTTTAAAAGATCCTACCGGTATCGCGTATCAGACAACTCTGCGTTGGATAAACATGCTGGAATGTCCGGCGCTCGCGCTTCAGATACCGCCTCTCGTTGCGTGGTCCGATAATCCGAACGCTCCCGCCATTATTGCCACGGTTAGCCGACATCCGACTCAAAATAAAATTCCTCCAGCCAAACTGGATGATAATGACATCCGCAATAATCTTGACAATACCGACGATGCCCAAATAGATCCACCCGAGCCGTCGACAGACAGATTTATTGACCTGTTTAAAAATATTTTTAAACAAAGACATATTTTCCAGACTGTGGGACTCTTTAGAAGATAGTCAGATTCAAGTACAATCAGAGGGATGAAAAAGAGACTTAGAAATCTCATAGGTATCGCTTTTCTGGCAGTTGTTATTTTTGGCTTAATATTCTCTGTTAAACCCCTTATCGTTAAAAGTCGAGATCTCTTATCGGCGGTTATTACATCTGTCTTGATTGATCTTACTAATGAAAAGCGTTTTTCGCGAAACGTATCTCCACTTGAAGTTAATCCGACTCTTACCGCCGCCGCTCAATTAAAGGCCAATGACATGGCGCAGAGGAGTTACTTTGCCCACACCAGTCCTGAAGGCAAATCTCCTTGGTACTGGTTCAGAGAAGGTGGTTACTCTTTCCGATATGCTGGCGAGAATCTAGCGGTAAACTTCGCTGATTCCGAAGACATTGTAGAGGCGTGGCTGGTATCTGAAGGACACCGCGCCAACTTATTAAACGATCGATTCACCGAAATCGGCATTGCCATCGCACCCGGTTTTTATAAAGGCCGAGAAAGTATCTACGTCGTCCAACTTTTTGGTCAGCCAGCAGATTAAGCAAGAACCGTTCTTGCTTAATTATTTCAATTGCTGCCATAAATAACCTACACTTGACAATTTTCTATCGTAATTTAGGAAGTATTATCCCTTACTTATCAACATTCTATACCCATTAACTCACAGATTATTGAACAGAATTAGTTTTTTTGTTTCTTGCATCTGATATTAAACTTACTAGTAACACACGTCTTGCGCTCACGGGAAGAGTGAAAGTTACTGTGATTAAAAGATAATTAAAAATTTATTCATGAAAAGAATTTTACTAAGTTTGGGAATGATAGTCTTCATCGGAGCAGTTGTGGCCGGAGCCACTGGCGCCTTCTTCTCTGACACGGAGACATCAACCGGCAACACCTTTGCTGCAGGTGAGATTGATCTGACAGTAGACAGCACAGCTCACTATGCTGGTTTGATTTGTGATTCAACCACGCATTTGTGGGTGGATGACAATCCGACTGGCACAACTCGGCCTGATTTGATCGGTTAATCATGTTCAGGTTCATGGACCTTAACTGATCTAGGAGTTTCAAATAAATTCTTTGATCTAGCTGATATCAAGCCTGGCGATGAAGGAGAAAACACAATCTCACTTCATATTGACAGTAACCCTGCTTGGGCGTGCGTGGATGTGAATATCACAAAAAACGATGATGTCAGCTCTGTTGAGCCTGAATTAGAGGCGGGGGACGTGACAAACACCGACAGCATTTTTGACGGTGAACTTGCTCAAAACCTTAAGTTCGCGGCATGGTTAGACTGGGGCTCAACGCCAGGTTTTGGCGGTGGGGATGATGAAGATGAAGGTGACAATATTTGGCAAGGTGAACAAGCAGAGCCATTACTCTTCTCAAATCAGTCTGGGCCTGCAAGTGATGTGCTCGGAGGAAGAACTTACAAACTCGCAGACTCGACTACCGTCGGCGGTCCCATTCCTGCAGGACAGACAAATTACATTGGTCTCGCATGGTGTGCTGGTACACAGACAGTAGGGTCAACAATTACTTGTGACGGAGCTGGAATGGGTAATAATGCTCAAACCGACTCAATGGTCGCGGATATTGCTTTCCGTGTTGAGCAATCGCGCAATAACCCGAACTTTGTTTGTGGAAACGTCCTTCCGCAGCCAGACATCACTCATAGTCTTCGTCTAGAAAATGAAAATATCGTAGCAGATGGTCCGTGGACAATAATTGACGATAATATATTTGGCACTCTCATCTGGACTGGTGATGCTAATGAATTCAATTATACCTTTAGTGCGCAGGGCTTAACTCCAGGTACTAATTACAGCCTGATCTATTACGCCGATGGTTGGCCTGGAAATAACCCCGGTGCTTTCATCGGTACATTCCTCACTGACGGTGGTGGAGCAATTGCAAGTACGACTGGCAATCCCAACCTTGGAGTAGATTTACCAACTCTACCCGATGGTAACTTTGCCATTGGAGCGAAAATTTGGCTAGTTCTATCGTCTGATTACAACAGCGTTACTAAATCTATGACACTCTGGAATCCGAGTCAGTACTTGTTTGAAGGTAACGTCTATATTCACTACGACGATACTAACTCGCCTTCCTAGGATTAATCCTCTCTAGCCGTTCACAAGCTCTTACTCTAAGGGCTTGTGCGGGCTGGATGGGAACCGGCATTAAAAACTTAATACACTTAACTCATGCGACGCATAATACTCGGGCTCATCACTATCATCGGCGCGGGGGCAGTCATTGTCTCCGGAGCGACAGGAGCCTTCTTCTCTGACACGGAGACTTCGACGGGCAACACATTTACCGCTGGCGCTATCGATTTGAAGATTGATAACGACAGCTACTATAACGGGAACCGTTGCACTAATACTGGTACACAGGAAAATCCTGTGTGGCAATGGCAAGGACCAGCTGGTTTTCCTGTACCCGGAACTTCCTGCACGACCTCGTTTGAATCATCTGACCTCGGTAACGGACTTCTTTTCTTCGACTTTGACGATTTGAAACCGGATGATGAGGGAGAAGACACTATTTCCATTGACATACAGAACGATGCTTATGCGTGCATGAATCTTACTCTAACTTCGGACGATGACGTCTCATCGAATGAACCGGAGCTTGAAGTAGATATTCCTAACACAGGTGATGCCTGGGATGGCGAGCTTGCAGACGCACTTCAGTTTTTCTGGTGGGCCGATGATGGAGATAATGTATATGAAGTCGGTGAAAATCCTATTTCAAACGGTGTTCAAACCCTAACCAATCTCGCCACTACAACAGGCTCATTCTCGGTTGTTCTTGCAGACTCGGAAAACAATGTTTGGAGTCCGAACGATCCTACTCCCGACCCGCTTCCTGGTGGCGAGACAGTTTACATTGCAAAGGCGTGGTGTATGGGAACGCTGGGACTTTCTCCTCTCGTTCAAGATGGTTTTAACACTGACGGTCCACAGCTACCTAACCGCGTTGGCAGCGGATTCACTTGCGATGGAACTCTACTCGGCAATGAAACACAAACTGATGGTGTTGAACTTAGTATTATGTTTAGTGCCGTTCAAGCGCGGCACAATCCCGATTTCCTTTGTAATCCTCCCGTGTTACAACTTCCGATACTTAGGGTTAACAAAACTATTCAGGTCGATACGGTAGGTATCAGTGTTGAGGACTTCCAACTGCACATTGACGGACCAATTCCTGGATCGGGAGATGACCAGGTCGTTAGCGACAACATTCCGGTGCTCAATCTTCCTGTAGGAATTTACACTGTCTCCGAAGTGATTATAGGTGATGTCGCAGGAAAAACATTTACGACAACATTTAGCGGTGCGTGTGATCCAATTACGCACCAAGTGACTCTTGGACTCGGAGACAATCTTGTTTGCAACATCTTGAACGTTGAAAATCCCTAAAAGTTTTTGGAAAATAATCTTACATGTCCACAACAATCATAAAAATTGTTGGGCGAGGAATCCTGTTAGCGGGATTTTTTGCGCTTGTGGTAACCGCCTTGTATGCCAGGGGAATTGAGCCAGGAGTAACGTTTGCCACCTACGGCATTGACCTCAAGATTGATAGTGAAGCAACTTATAATGGCGTTTCCGTACCTTCTGGAACATGGGAGTTAAAAAACTTAGTGCCAGGGGTTGATAAATTTTGGAACTTCTACGATATCAAGCCCGGTGACTACGGCGAGAATACTATCAGCATGCATGTCAAGAAGGCTGACGCTTGGCTTTGTCTTGATTTCTCCAATCTCACCAGTGCCGACAATGACCAAAATGAGCCAGAGTCTCTGGAAGATTCGGACGGTACTCTCAATGGCGAACTTGCGGACGGTATGGAATTCTTCGGATGGTTGGATGATGGTGACAATAAGTTTGAAAAAGAGGAGAAGCCTCTCTTTGGCACGACCACCCAATCTGCCTCAATTGTGTTGGATGATAAAACTTATGTAATTGGTGATGCAGGTAATGGTAATTCATGCAAGGTTAATCAAAGTCGTTACGTTGGAATCTACTGGTGCGCCGGTAATCTCTCCGTCAATCTCTCGACAAATACAATTTCTTGTGACGGTTCAACTTTAGGTAATGAGGCTCAAACCGATTCTATGTCAGTGGATGTTTCCATTCGCGCCATGCCTTCAAAAGAGAATCCAAAGTTTCTCTGTGGCAAGGATAAACCGCCGCATGATGGAGACGACAACGATGATGAAGATGATGACGATGATGATAACAGACCAAGAAGTCCTCGTGAGCCGAGAGAGCCGCGCGATTTTAGAAATCCAAGAGAATTTAGAATATGAAAAAATTTCTAGCCAATACTCTATATGGTCTCTTCATTCTTCTTCTTGTTGGAGTGGCTTCTCTCTTCTTTGCCCCGCTTCTGCCGATAAAGGGAAATATTGAAATTAAAATCGTCAAGTCCGGTTCCATGGAACCTGCTATCAAAACAGGTAGCATTGTGGTAATTAAGCCCGCTTCTCTCTATGGCGTGGGAGATGTTATCACTTTTGGAGAAGACAGTCGTACTACTTATCCCACGACTCACCGTATTGTCTCCAAGAGCGAAGCGAACGGTGAGATCTTGTATCAAGTTAAAGGAGATATAAACGAAGAACCCGACCCAATATCCGTCAGGGAGAGTGATGTCATAGGAAAGGTGATTTTCACTGTGCCGAATGCCGGTTATCTTCTTGATTTCGCCAGACAGCCGGTCGGCTTTATTCTCCTCATTGCTTTTCCTGCGGCGCTCATTATTCTCAACGAGATTCTTGATATTGGAAAAGAAATTCGCAAAGTAATACGACGCAAAAAGAAAGTTTCAGTGGAGAGAGAAAAAATTTTCAAGCGCATTTATAGAATGGATGATGTCTTGCGTCCGGTTTGTTTACAAAATATTAAAAAGAAAAGTAACACCCCCTTCATTGTAAGCACTATAGCCCTTTTTGCGGCCACAGGATTTATCTTTGCGAATCCTGGCGACACAGTCTCATATTTCAACGATACTGAAATATCTGTTGGAAATTTACTTAATGCCGGCTCACTTGATTTTAGTGTAGCACTAGCTCCAAATGAATCGCCCAATATTAAACTCATTCCCGGAGCGCCAGAAATTACCATCATTCCGACGGTTATGGGAGGAATAGAGGATTTTCTACTCGCATACAAGGTTCGTATTGAACAAACAGGAGGAAACTCTCCCGCTCTGTGTGACGCTATAGATTTATTTGCAAGCGCAACGCCGTTTACCTCCTCGGGGAAACTTATGAATTTTCTTTATGGCGCAACGACTAGTCTTGTCCCGCTGTCTCTTAGTCTAAGTCTGCCATCGGATTCAGGTTTTGTCTCAACTGACACATGTTTGGTTGATGTTGTTTATTCCGGATGGGTAGATGGAAAAACAGAGGGGATTGAGTATCATGATGTGGAAAGAGTGGCACTTTCAATATCTGATCCACCGGCGGAAAGTACTCCTGTGCCTGAAGTTGTCGTCCCAGATATTGTGAGTGTTATGACGGAATTAGAATTAGAATTGGAATCAGATGAAGGCTCCACTACTCCTGAAATTATTTCTGAAACTGCACCTGACATAGTTACCGAAACAGAAACCGAGCAGGAGCAATCGGTAGAAGAGACAGAGATAGAGAAGACAGAAGAAATAGAAGAAGATGACATCGTGCCAGAGGCGGAAGTAGTTCCTGACGAACCAGTTCCCGAAATGCCAGTAGAAGAACCGTTAGAATGATTGTGTAAGAGTGTTGTGGTATAATCGTCTGCAGTACTGATACTGAAATTATTCGTTATAAAATAATTATGAAACAGAAATTACTTTTACCGTTAGTTAGTTTGCTTACAGTGGGGGCCATATTAATGCCATCTATCGGCCTAGCGCAGTCTGCTACAAGCACGACACAGATTAATGCAATATCGGTTCTCCTTCAGCAAATACAAGCTCTACAGAAACAAATTGACGCCCTAGTAGCTAGTCAAAGGACTCTACAAACTCAAGTGACTACACAGTTCAACGCCTTTATCATTAGTTTAAGCCTTGGGTCGCGGGGAGAGGCCGTAGAAGCTCTACAGGCGCTTCTCGCTGCGAACCCGGATATTTACCCTGAAGGATTAATAACAGGATACTTTGGAAAAGCAACAGAACGTGCACTTAAACGTTTGCAAAAAGAACATGGTCTTGAACAGGTTGGTATTGTCGGTCCCAAAACTCGCCAATTATTGAATAGACTTCTTAAGGATAATTCCATTGCTTTTGAAGATGATGATGACGATAATGACGATGATAGTAACAGGGGTCGAGGTAATAAAGATGATAAACGACCGTGCGCCATTGTTTCTCATGGACACCTGATTGCTCCAGGCTGGCTCAAGAAACATGATGGAATCCGACCCATCGTTCCTATATGTCAGACCTTGCCGAAAGGTATTGAGAATAAATTAGATGATGACGAAAATGACGATGATAATGATGATAACCGCAGATCTACAACTACGTCTGATAGAATTGCTCCGATTATAAGAAATCTTTCGGCTACCAGCACAGCAAGTACTACAGCATCCGTAAATTGGTCTACGAACGAAGATGCCATTTCAACACTTTGGTACAGCACTACGACACCTCTAAACACATCTTCTGCAAATAGATTGGACAATAGTACAAGAAAGACTTCCCATTCTTATAATCTAACCGGACTAACGGCTTCCACAACTTATTACTATTTGGTGAAAGTCTCTGATAAGGCAAACAACAGCGCCACAACTACAGAACATTCGTTTGTAACCTTGTATTAGTAGAGAAGCGATTCAACGCTGTCCCACCAGCCGTTACCGTCTACGTCGCGTTTAGCCGGGTCGGTTTCAACACAACTATTGAGCGCCGTTTCGTCTTCGAAGCAGAATCTCATGCCAAGCACTTTCAGAGAGACACTCTCGTCTTTAGTGAAATAGAGAATTACTACCGTGGGCCCGTCTGTGGACATAATTATTTGGCGCCCATCTGCTTGAATATGTTTGAAGTCGTTTAATTTATATGCGCTGGCAAAAGAATAAACGCTGTCCATCAAAGTAAAACATTCCTTTTCTTTCAATGGGTCATTGCAAGTTGCGGAAATTTGGTGCGAGAGACTGCGGATACCGGCAAGATCGTGATTTTTGGCGAAATTTAAATAATTCTGGAAAATGGTCCAGGCTTCGGCTTTAAGTGGATCGGAAACAGCCAATGGGATAGTGGTATCGATAGGTTCCGTATTTTTGAAAATGTTTTCCCATCCAAAACCTTGATATCCGAGTAAAAAAACCACACTAATAGCCAGAAGGGGGATTAGGATGCCGTTTTGTTTTGTCATACATTGATTATACCAAAGTCTGTGTGATAGAATAAGCCGTAATGATTGTCTTTGATCGTGTTTCAAAAATTTATCCGGATAGTTCCGTGGCTCTCGATGAGGTGACGCTCTCGATTGAGCCGAGAGAATTTGTCTCCATTGTTGGGCCGTCCGGCGCGGGCAAAACCACGCTTCTGAAACTTTTTCTCGCTGAAGAAAAACCAACCGGTGGTGCAGTTTATTACGAATCCACTAATATTCATAAGTTTAATAAAAAAGAGACTGACGCCTTTCGCAGGAAAGTTGGCATGGTTTTTCAAGATTTCCGCTTACTTCCGAATAAGACCGTATACGAAAACATCGCCTTTACCATGGAGGCGGCCGGCCGAACGGATGAAGAAATAGAATCAGATGTGCCACATGTGCTTGAATTGGTGGATTTGACGCCAAAGGTTTGGAATTTTCCGCGAGAGCTCTCGGGCGGGGAAAAGCAACGCGTAGCCATTGCTCGCGCCCTAGTCAATGAACCGGACATTATTATTGCGGATGAACCAACCGGCAATCTTGATCCGGCCAATACTTACGATATCGTCCAGATATTAAAAAAAATTAATGACCTGGGGACCACCGTGTTACTGGCTACGCATAATAAAGGTATAATTGATCTGTTGAAACGACGGGTGGTGGCTATGGAACGTGGCAGGGTTGTTCGTGACGATCGGTCCGGCAAATATTTTGTATGAGCAAAAGGCAAATGTTTTGGATTAAATTAAAAAGAATTCTACGCACCGGCTTTTTCAATTTCTGGAGAGATACCACGGTGACGCTGGCCTCCGTCTTGGTGATGATGGTTACCCTTCTGGTTATCGGCTTGATTTCTTTTTCCAGCGCTATTCTTGATACCACTCTCGCCGAATTGCAGAACAAAATTGATATTAATGTCACCTTTATTACTTCGGCCAAAGAAGAAGATATTTTAAACATTAAACACAGCTTAGAATCTTTGCCGGAAGTTCTTTTAGTCACTTATGTTTCGCGCGATGAGGCGCTTGCTCTCTTTAAGGAAAGACATTCAAACGATCAGGCTATTCTCTCGGCTCTTGATGAACTAGGCGAAAATCCTCTGGGAGGAGTTTTAAATATCAAAGCGAGAACCCCCTCGCAATATGCTTCTGTCGCCGAATTTCTGGAGAACGGTAACGTAATTTCTTCTGCTGGCCCCCCCATTATCGATCGGGTAAACTATTTTCAAAACAAGGCGGCGATTGATAAGCTGACCAAGGTAATTGCGTCTGCCGATTGGCTCGGTTTCGTGGCCATGTTTTTCCTTGCTGCCGTATCTGTCTTGATTGCTTTCAACACTATTCGTCTGACGATCTATCTCGCTCGAGACGAAATAAGCGTTATGCGCTTAGTTGGCGCCTCCACTACTTATATCCGAGGACCCTTCGCAGTGGTAGGTATTATTTACGGAATAGTGGCGGGCATTCTGACTCTGATTCTTCTTTTACCCATTACTTACTGGCTTGGTGGCGCTACCGCGAATTTTTTTGTCGGCTTTAACATTTTTTCTTATTATCTTCGTCACTTTTTGGAATTCGCCTTTATTATCATAGCTTCCGGCATATTCATCGGCGCGCTTTCAAGTATCCTTGCCATTCGGAAGTATCTTAAAGTATAATTAGAGATACGAAATCATAATTTAGAATAATATGAATAACACATTAGTTACAGTCGCTGTTGTTGTAGTTTTGGTGCTCGGCGGTTTCTTTTTATTCCAAAAAAGGGGAGTGGCGCCAATCGATAACCTTAATCTTGATCCTACAGTACAAGTTGATACCACCATGCCTGTTCCGGGAAGCGAGGTGGAAGAGACTCTGGTGGTGAAAGAATTCAGCGTTGATGCCGCTCCTTTCTCCTTCACACCTTTAACCATGACGGTGAATAAGGGCGATACAGTGGAGATTACCGTGAAAAATGTCAAAGGCACTCACGACTTGAAAATTGACGAGTTTAACGCTGCCACTCGCACGCTTAATGCCGGAGAAACACAAACAATTTCTTTCGTGGCGGATAAAGTTGGCACTTTTGAGTACTATTGTTCGGTCGGCAATCATCGCGCCATGGGTATGGTTGGAAGTTTTATTGTCCGTTGATTCGTGTCGTCGTTTAAGATGGACGTAAAAGCAATTACCTTCAGATCCGCGCCGGAATACAAACATCTGGAAAATGCCCCCGTGGCATTTTTTTGCGCGGAATACGCCTTGGACGAAGATCTGTCTTCAGCAATGTACGCGGGCGGTCTGGGTGTGCTCGCGGGTGACTTCATCCTTGAATCAGCCGATGAAAATTTACCTTTTGTGGCTATTGGACTATGGTATGGTTCTCATGTTTCCAAAGACTTTTCAATTGTTAACAGAAATGGCATACCTATCGTGATAGAAGCGCCATGCGGGGAAGAAATTATTAAGGCCCATGTTCGGGCTAAATGTTTTGGCAAGAGTACCTATCTTCTTCTTTTAGATACTAATGTCCCCGAGAATTCGCCAGAAAATAAAGCGGTGACTAATCGTCTTTACGATTCAAATTTTCAAACTCGCATGAAGCAAGAGATACTACTTGGTATCGGGGGAGTGAGGATTCTTTCTGAACTGGGCATTACGCCCAGCACATATCACCTCAACGAGGGCCATACCGCTTTTGCGGCTTTTGAACTTCTTGTTCGGCAGATTGTTGCCAGCGGGTCAAAAGATATAAAAACAGCCGTCGCTTCAGTCAAAGAACAAATTGCGGCGACAAAACATACCATTTTCTCTTTAGCCGGCTCAAGTCTGAACGAGGAAGAGTTTGGAACACTTGTCGAGCCATATTGCCGGCAAAATAATATTGCCGTAAGCGATATGTTTAAACTCGGAGAGAATAGAAACACACCAAAAATTTTTTCAACCACTCAATTTCTATTGAATTGCGCCGGAAGACAAAATGGGGTAAGCATTTTGCATACCGTGTTCGAAAAACTCGCTCACCCCGACAGCGTTCTCTTTCCCATTACGAATGGTATTTTCACCAAACGTTGGCAGGCAGAGGCCTGGCATACGGGTCCAAAGAACAAAACTCAATCCGCCGATGAAACTATTTGGAAAATTAAACGAGAGCTGCGGGAGCAGCTTGTAAACTTCGTTGCGACTAAAACCGGAGTGACACTTGACCCGGATGCTTGCACTATTGTGTGGTCTCGGCGCTTTGCCCGATACAAACGTCCCGAACTGCTCTTCTCCGATCTGTCGCGTCTGGAACGGATTTGTTCAAACAACCTTAAGGCGCAATTTATAATTTCCGGTCAGGCGCACGAATCGGATACAGAAGGGCAGGAGACGATAGAAAAAATCAAGGCCATAGTTAAAAATCCCATCTTCAACAATCAAATCGTTTATCTTGAAAATTATTCAATGACGGTGGCAAGAGAATTGATTCTGGGAGCGGATGTTTGGCTCAATACTCCCGAAAGGGGTTTTGAAGCGTGCGGTACAAGCGGTATGAAAGCCGGTTTAAACGGAGCGCTCCAAGTAAGCACCTCCGATGGCTGGATAGATGAGGTGAATTGGTCCAATATCGGGTTTATCTTACCGGGAGACGATACTGCCAATGCAATCTATGATGTTCTTGAAAAAGAAATTATTCCGCTTTTTTACAAAAGAGGATCATCTAAATTACCTCTTGAATGGATCAAGCGCATGCGCGCTACGCAAAACATTGTGGAATCCGGTTTTACCGCTAAGCGAATGCTCCATGATTATTTAACGAAAGCTTACTTGGTACTCTAGTTCTTGTATGATATTATAAAATGCGTAATGAGAATTTTCCAATCCAAGAAAAGTCTCAAAATACTTTTTATTGCTACCGAGGCGGCGCCTTTTGTTAAAGTGGGAGGTTTGGGTTCGGTTATCTACTCTCTGCCACGCGCGCTTTGCGAGTTGGGACATGACGCCCGAGTGATTATTCCCAAATATCTCTCAATTGATGAAAACGTATACAGATTAAAACTGGAATATAAAAATCTGGAAGTGCCCACAGAGAATGACAACGAACCGTCCCATCTCGTCTGTAATATTAAGCGCTATGATCCTAAAAGAGAAGATATTGATCCTGTAATCACTTATTTTTTGGAAAACCAGGAATACTATGAACAAAGAGCCAATATTTATGGCTACGCCGATGACGCGATTCGCTGGACTCTTCTTTGTCGCGGGACTTTAGAATTCATCCGCTTACATCCCGACT
>Ga0209542_10004150_pt1 | contig 30108 bp, 23 predicted proteins | sample RifCSPhighO2_01_FD_184028 | JGI IMG/M metagenome (GOLD analysis project Ga0209542, IMG submission 184028) | Soil microbial communities from Rifle, Colorado - Rifle CSP2_plank highO2_0.1 (SPAdes) (version 2) | ecosystem: Environmental > Terrestrial > Deep subsurface > Rock core/Sediment ... | reverse complement strand
GGAATGGATGATTATGACAGTTTTGCCCGTACTTCCTCCGGAACTCCGGCCAATGGTTGCTCTCGATGGGGGCCGTTTTGCAACATCCGATTTAAATGATTTATATCGAAGAGTTATCAATCGCAATAATCGTCTCAAAAAACTCATCGAATTACGAGCGCCTGAAGTAATCGTTGTGAATGAAAAACGAATGTTGCAAGAAGCTGTCGACGCGTTAATCGACAACAGCTCTCGTTTCGGTACCCAACAGCTTGGAACGCAACGCCGTCCCTTGCGTTCACTCGCGGAGATGTTGAAGGGAAAACAAGGACGATTCAGACAAAACCTTTTGGGTAAGCGCGTCGACTATTCAGGCCGCTCAGTTATCGTAGTCGGCCCGCATCTCAAACTTGGAGAATGTGGACTACCGAAACGAATGGCGCTCGAACTTTTTAAGCCTTTTGTGATCAGTAAAATTATCGACCGGGGGCTTGCGCACAATATTCGAAACGCGAACCGTCTTATTGAATCCGCGACGCCGGAAGTGTGGGGTATTCTTGAAGAGGTCATTGCTGACAAAAAAGTGTTGTTAAACCGTGCGCCGACATTGCACCGATTAGGCGTGCAAGCGTTCAAGCCGCTTCTCATTGAAGACTTAGCAATTCAGATTCCGCCAATGGTCTGCTCAGCGTTTAACGCCGACTTTGACGGTGACCAAATGGCCGTGCACTTGCCGCTTTCAGATGAAGCCCAACGGGAAGCAACAGAGCTTATGTGGTCGGTAAAAAATCTTTTAAAACCCGCGACAGGTGAACCAATTACAGTTCCATCTCAAGATATTGTCCTTGGAAGTTATTATCTGACAAAGGTGAATCCGAATGCCATAGGTACAGGAAAAGTCTTGAAGGACGTAACGGAAGTTAATTTTGCCTACGAAACAAAAACAATCGCTTTAAATGCGCTGATTAAAGTACGGATGGGCAAGGACAAGGAAAGTATGCTCGAGACAACTCACGGACGCCTGATTTTCAACAATATTCTTCCGGAAGGATTTGAGTTCGTAAACGAAACAATGGGTAAAAAACCTCTTGCGAAACTTGTTGGAAAACTCATTCATCGCTATGGGATTGAAGAAACAGTGCCAATTCTTGATCGAATGAAGTTTCTGGGAACTCACTACGCAACACGTTCAGGCATCAGCTGGGGAATGGATGATCTGCAAATTCCGAAAGAAAAGAAAGAAATTATTAAAAAAGCCGAAGAACAAGTAGCGGTAATTCGAGGGCAGTATAACGAAGGGCTTTTAACGAACGAAGAACGCAAGGCGCGGGTTATTAGTATCTGGGAAACCGTAAGAGCCGCGGTCGCAAAACTTATACCAGCGACGCTCGGCGATGGTAACTCGGTACATTCAATTATTGACTCCGGCGCGCGCGGCTCGTGGGGTCAGCCAGTTCAAATGGCCGGTATGAAAGGACTTGTAGTAAACCCGAAAAACGAAACAATCGAACTGCCGATTAAGGCGTCATATAAAGAAGGTTTTAGCGTGCTCGAATATTTTATCGCGAGTCACGGCGCCCGCAAAGGTTCAACCGATACAGCGCTTAAGACAGCCCAAGCTGGGTATCTTACGCGGCGTCTGATTGATGTTGTCCAAGATGTTGTTGTGAAAGAAGAGGATTGTCACACAAAAGAAGGAATAGAAGTAATTCGTACCGAAGGCGCGGAATTTGGCCACTCATTCGCTTCTCGCCTTTTCTCTCGCACCCCGATTGAGGATATAAAGATAGGGAATAAAGTTATTGCGAAAACAAACGAAACGATCGACGCGGAACAAGCCGAGGAAATTGAAAAAACCAACATTGCGATCGTAAAAGTTAAGTCACCAATTACCTGTAAAACGCTTTACGGCGTTTGCGCGAAATGCTACGGCTTTGACTTAAGCAACAACGCGCTGGTTAAAAAAGGTACGACAGTAGGTATTCTTGCCGCGCAATCAATCGGTGAACCTGGTACGCAGTTGACGCTTCGCACGTTCCATAGCGGTGGTGTTGCCGGCGCTGATATTACCTATGGTTTGCCTCGTGTCGAAGAACTCTTCGAAACGCGCCCTCCGAAAGGTAAGGGACTTATGGCTGAGGACGATGGCCATGTTGTGAAAATAGAAGAACGCGGATCGCTCAAAGTCATTGAAATAGGGGTAAAGAAAGGAAAAAGTGAAAAAACTACCGAATATCCAATTCCCCGATTCAATACAATATTCGTCAAAGTTGGCGATGAAGTGAAGAAAGGAGACAGACTCTCAGAAGGCAGTCTTGACCTTAAAGAACTCTTTGCGCTTAAAGGCAAACAGGACGTGTATCGATATATCGTAAAAGAGGTGCAGAAAATTTATGTATCAGAAGGAGCATCAATCAGCAACAAGCATATCGAAGTTATTGTCCGTCAAATGTTTGCTCACGTAAAAATCGTTTCAAGCGGAGATACTGATTTCGTAAGAGGTGAAGTTGTTGAAAAATCAAAATTCTTTGAAGTAAATAGAGCGACGAAACGCTTAAATGGTGAGCCGGCGCGGGCGGAACAACTGCTGTTAGGCATTACAAAGGCAGCGCTCCGCCGCGACGGATTCCTCTCCGCCGCCTCATTCCAAGAAACAGCGCGTGTCCTTGTCGAAGCCGCGAGCGAGGGTAAGATTGACTATCTCCGAGGTTTGAAAGAAAACGTCATTATCGGCCGCCTTTTACCGGTTAGTAGAGCTCTCACAGACGATACAAAAGAAGAAGAAAGTAAGGAGGAGGAAGTAGGAACACAAAAAGAAAAGAGCGAATAAACAAATTGACTTTAAAAGTGGTCTTTGCTAGTCTAACGTCAAGAAAGTATGCAAGAAATCGACAAAAAAACCTACGAAATCGCCTATATGCTCCGCTTCGAAGAGGATAGCGGAGAAATAGCAAAAGGTCTAAACGAGCACGGGGCAAAGATCTTAAAAGAAAACGCGGTAACACCGCTAAAGTTCGCGTATCCCATTAAAAAAGAGAAATCTGGATTCTTTGGGTATAACGAATTCGAGGCTGACCCCCAGAAAATTTCCTCAATAAATAAGACTCTTGAATTGAATCAAAAAATCCTTCGTTTTCTAATCACGACTCCTCCTGTAGGAAAACCAACGGTAAAAAGAGGGGAACGCTACGAGGGAGAAAGAGTTGAAAGGGTAGCTCCTCAACCAAAAGTGCTTACAAACGAAGCGCTTGAAGAAAAGCTCGAGGAAATATTGAAGTAGAAGAACAATGAATCTCAATAAAGCGTTTGTTATTGGAAGAACAACGGCAAATCCCGAACTGCGGGTAACGCAGACAGGAAATAAGGTAGCGAATTTTTCCGTTGCTACAAATCGTGTTTGGTTCGATAAAAGCGGGGGAAAAAAAGAAGAAACCGAATTCCATAACATCGTTGTCTGGGGAAGACAAGCTGAAGTCGCCAGTCAATTTTTAACAAAGGGTAGTCTCGTTATGATTGAAGGACGCCTGCAAACACGCTCATGGGACGATCGAGATGGACGAAAACAGCGCACGACGGAAATCATCGCGGAACGTATCCAACTTGGTCCGCGTTCAATGAAGTCTCAGAAAGAAAGCGCTGAAAACGCGAGTCAGGAACAAAAAACAGAAGAGATGCCCTCCATCGATTTAGAAGGAGACGAAATTAAACCGGAAGATTTACCATTTTAATCTCAATGAAAAATAAAACGACTCAACAGTGCTTCTTTTGTTCGCAAAACATCGACGAAATCGACTATAAAGCAGTTGATCTATTAAAGCGCTTCACGTCAAGTCAGGCGAAAATCATTGATCCACAGCATACGGGTACCTGCGCGAAACACGAACGGCGTCTTGCTGAAGCTGTGAAACGGGCGCGCTTTTTAGGGCTCCTTCCATTCGTTCAGAAGTAATGAATCTCGACGAAACTATCTTTACAGCGCTTGCGAGTATCACGCATCAATCAAACCTGCTTGATGGGCTCATTATTATTTTTGCCGAATATATCGGTTATTTAATAGCAATTATCTGGTTCATAGTATGCATAACCAGAAAAGGCTGGAAAGAACGAGTGTATGTCTTCGCTGTAAGCGCTCTCTCTGTCATTATGTCGTGGGGTATTATTACTGAAGGCATCAAGCATCTCTACGAACGCCCTCGTCCCTTTGTCGCGCTTGGAATGGAAACACTAATGAAGTTCGGTGGTTACGAGTCGTTTCCGTCATCGCACATGGCATTCTTTGGCGTCCTTGCCTTGAGCGTCTATACGCTGAATAAAAAACTCGGCACGTGGGCAATTATTGGTATTATAGGCATGGGACTTGCGAGAATAATGGGTGGGGTTCATTGGCCAAGCGATATTATCGCCGGAGCAGGAAGTGCGTTTCTAAGCTTCTACTCCATAAAACTTCTCTTGACTCACAAGGGGTATGCTCAAAGCGTACGTACGTCTTAAAGAAACCTACCAAGGAAAAGGCTAAAAGGTCGGAAGAAATAGAAAATATAAATGTAATATGAACGAACAGAAAACTAAGGCAGCTGACGAAAAATTTTGCGAATCATGTGGTGAGGCCGTCAAGATAAAAGCGGTTGTATGTCCAAAATGCGGAGTTCCTCAAAGGAAAAGCAACGAAAGGAATAAAGTAATTGCCGGGCTCCTCGGTATTTTCTTAGGCGGTTTCGGGGCTCATAAATTCTACCTCGGGAAAATCGGACAAGGGTTTCTATATCTTATCTTCACCTGGGCTGTTGTTCCTTGGATCATAGGATTTGTTGAGGGTATCATATATCTATCAATGAAAGACGAAAAATTCGCTGAAAAATACGGAAACTGAAGAAAATTTACGAACGAATATAAAACAAAAACGACGCCCGTAAAATGCGTCGTTTTTTTGTGCCCAGGGTGGGAGTTGAACCCACATGAGTTTCCTCACACGATTTTGAGTCGTGCGCGTCTGCCATTCCGCCACCCGGGCGTTCATACGTACAACATTTTTTAAAATTCTTTCCTAGTAAGAATGCAACCTAAGAGTGTAGCAGAAACTTGGTTGGTGTGGGGGGCAGGCAATACACTAAATTTCAATTGATACTGCCATAATTTTCGGGTAGAATCAATGAGAAGCTATCTGGAAAGTCATTTTTCCGCTCGAGGCGGACCTGCCTCTGGCACGACGTAACGAAAGCTGAGTAGTTCAAGTAAGGCAAGAAACGACGACAAGGATGTATCAATAAAAGTGATACATCAAGGAGGAGTGACGAAGCCGGAACCGAACTAATAAGCTTGTAGTAGAATACAAATTTTCCAGATAGCTTCTCATACTATGGCGCGTGTTATCGCGATCTGTAATCAAAAAGGCGGCGTCGGTAAAACAACAACAGCCGTGAATCTTGGTAGTTATCTTGCCGCTCTGGGAAAGAATACTTTGCTTATAGATTTTGATCCTCAGGCGAACGCAAGTTCTGCTCTTGGTCATAGAGCAGATCGTTCAGCAACAGAAAACATCTATCATGGCATCGTAGGAAGACACGAACCGGAAAAAATTATCAAGCACTCACAGATTTTTAACTTCCATTTTATTCCTTCGGGCCCTGATTTGGCGGGCGCGTTAATCGAATTAGTAGATCTTCCTGAACGAGAATATTTCCTACGAAAATTTGTCAATAGGCTTCGACACCACTACGACTACGTTTTAATTGATCTTCCGCCGTCGTTAAGCCTCCTCACAGTAAACGGCCTTGTGGCCGCGGACGAAATCCTAATTCCGGTCCAGGCGGAATATTATAGTCTCGAGGGATTAAGTCAGTTACTCGAAACAATCGCCTTAATCCAGAACAACCTAAGACACCCGCTCCGCATTGCCGGCGCAGTACTCACGATGTACGATAGGAGGGAGCATTTATCGCGGGAAATCGGCAAAAACCTCAGGAACCACTTTCCGCATACTGTTTTCGAGATCGAAATTCCCCGTGTTATCTCGCTTGCGGAGGCACCGAGCTTCGGAAAGCCAATTCTACTCCACGATCCATACTCTCCAGGCGCGGCCGCGTACCGTCGTCTTGCTGAAGAAGTTATGCGTGATGAAAATTATTATAAACAAAAGGACAAAGAATTCGGAAATTTTATTAATGAACCTTAATGCTTGGTAAAGGATTAGAATCGCTTATTCCTCCTTTTGAAGAAAAAAAACTGGGGGAATCAATAAAGGAGGAGACAAAAAAAACGCCTGAAAACGCGCCAGAGGAAAAGCAGCACACAGAAAGAAAGGAGCCTATAAAAATAAAAGATGACGCACCTGAAATAGGCGCTGTTTTCCATTTGGAGGTTGAAAAAATATTCCCAAATCCTCAACAGCCCCGCCGTTCCTTTGACGAAGAAGCCCTAAGAGAACTTGCTTCTTCAATACGTGAATTCGGTATTCTCCAACCGCTTATTGTTTCAAAAATTGAAAAAGAAGTTGAGAACGGAACACAGATTGAATACCAACTGATTGCTGGAGAACGTCGTCTGCTTGCCGCGAAAATGATTGGGCTGGAACGAGTCCCGGCGATTATCCGTAAAGTCTCCGCAGATCGGGAAAAACTCGAACTTGCTGTCATTGAAAATGTTCAACGTGATGATTTAAATCCGATCGAATCCGCCCGTGCCTACGCGAAACTTCAAGATGAATTTAAATTAACGCAACGCGAAATTGCTTCCCGCGTCGGGAAGAGCCGGGAATATATTGCAAACGCAGTGCGTCTCTTAAATCTTCCCTCAGGAATTCAAGATGCTGTCGCTGAAGGAAAGATCAATGAAAGCCAAGCCCGTCTGCTTCTGGGAATTTCCGAACTTGCCGATCAAGAAATGCTCTTCCAGTCTATTATACGTGATAATCTGAGTGTTCGTGAAGTCAAAACGAGAATTAGAGGCCTTGTCACAAAAGAAAAAGATGAAAAATCAAGGCCCGAAATCACACCCGAAATCCAGCTTTTAAAAGAACGTCTCGAAACATTTCTTGGCACAAAAGTTGATGTACGCCAAAACGGCGAAACAGGCAAAATCACGATCAATTTCTACTCAGCCGAAGAACTACAAGGGATTATTGAGAAAGTTACGAAAGAAGGTAACTCGTCTCTTTAACCTCTTTCGTTCCCTTAAGTTTCAAAAGAAGTTTTTGCAGCTTTTCTTTATTGACAGTATTACATTTGATCTTAAAAAGCTGAAGCCTGCTTTTGCTGATAGGATTTGTCGTCACGCTAAGAACGTTGACGTGTGAACGTGAAATCGTCTCAACAATATCACGCAAAAGCCCGGGCCGATCGTAAACAGTAAGACGAAGTTCGCTCTCTCGTGCCGCTTGGCGAAGAAGGCCGTTTTGTGATCGGGATGAACGAAGAACCGCTCGAATATGATCTCGTGCGTTTGAAGTCTTAACGAAATTAAGCCACGAAACAGAAGGCTTTTTATTTTTTTGAATAGCAATCTCGACAACGTCACTTGAACTGAGTTCGTAATCAAGCGGTACGAATTTTTGATTGACGCGGGCACCAACACACTGATTGCCAATCTCGCTATGGATCTGGTAAGCAAAGTCAACTGGCGTCGAACCAAGGGGTAAATCAACAACTTCGCCTTGAGGCGTAAGACAAAAGATGCGGTCTTTGAAGAAATCAACCTTAAGCGACTCAATAAACTCTTCAGAATCGGCAAACTTCTCTTGCCAAGAACGAAGCTGGTGAACCCAGGTAATATCATTCATATCAGCAAACGAAGAAGTTCTTTTGACATAGGCACCCGTGCCTTTAGTCTGTTCGTACGCCCAATGCGCCGCGATGCCGTTTTCTGCCTCATCGTGCATCTCTTGAGTTCGGATTTGAAATTCAATTGCTCGTTGTTCAGGACCGAATACGGTCGTATGAATACTCTGATAACCGTTCGGTTTCGGAAGCGCGATATAATCCTTGATGCGTCCGGGAACCGGCGGAAAAAGCTGATGAATAATACCAAGGGCGTTGTAACAATCAGGTAATGAAGTAACAACAATCCGGAACGCGATAAGATCGTGTATTTTATCGACATCCATTTCGTAACGAAGAAGTTTCTTATACAAACTTGAGTAACGTTTTGCACGAAAGTCGATATTAAGAATATCAATACTCGCTTCTTTAAGGGCCTCCTCAACTTTTGGAGCAATGCGCCGAAGATACGCCTCGCGAATATGATATCGGTTTTTAACTTGCTCGCGAAGCCACGTATGTTCTTGGGGATAGAGGTAAGGAAAAGCAAGGTCTTGTAATTCGCCGCTTAAACGTTGCATGCCGAGCCGATAGGCAAGCGGTGCGTAAATTTCTGAAGTTTCAAGGGCAATGCGTTTCTGTTTATGAGGCGGAAGCGCGTCAAGCGTCCGCATATTGTAAAGCCGATCAGCGAGTTTAATAAGAACAACTCGTAGATCTTGGCTCAAGGCCAAAATCATTTTTCGAAGGCTTTCAACCTGTCGTTCCGCTCCGCGATACTTAAGGCGCCCAAGTTTTGTAACGCCGTCGACAAGAAACGCGACCTCGTCGCCGAATTCTTTTTGCAAGTCCTCAATCGTATAATCAGAATCTTCAACAACATCATGAAGTAGTCCGGCCGCGATACTTACCTCGTCAAGGCGCCAATCTAAAAGGCTCTGTGCCGTCCCGACAACATGATTAAAATAAGGCTCGCCGCTTAAGCGTTTCTGGCCGCGATGAACCTTAAACGCGAAGTCATAAGCTCGGCGCGAAAGTGAATGAGGCTGAGTTTTGATCAATTCCTCAATCGTCATAGTAGTAACCGTATCCTAGAAAAAAACCAGAAAATTGTCTATTTCTTTTCTTCTTTCCTGTCTTCTGTCTTCTTGTCCCTTTCTTCTTCTTTAGGGTTTTTCCACGAAGCAAAATCACACTCAGGCCAGCGATTGCATCCATAAAAGATTCTGCCTTTTCGTGTTCGTTTTTGAACAACGTCCCCAACATTACACTTCGGACAGCGCATATCAAGGGAAGGGGGTTCGTGCGCGGGCTTCGTATTTTTGCATTCGGGGTAGCCGGAGCAAGCAATAAATTTTCCAAATCGTCCGAATTTGATAATCATTTCCTTGCCGCATAATTCGCAAAGTATTCCGGTTTTCTCCGGTACAATATCCTCTTTCGAGACAGTTTCGTAGCGTTCGTTCAAGTTTTTTTCAAACGGCCCGTAAAAATCAGAAACAACACGTTGCCACACGATGCCGCCGAGAGCAATAGTATCAAACTCTTCCTCGATCGTTGCCGTGAAATCAACGTTCACGATATCGGCAAAGTTTTCAATAAGCACCTTAGCGACAATTTCACCGAGTTCAGTCGGTTCAAATTTCCGCTGAGCATTCTTAAGAACATAATTTCGAGTTTGAATAAGTGAAATCGTTGGCGCGTAAGTAGACGGTCGTCCGATCCCATAGGCTTCGAGGGTTTTAATAAGCGTTGCTTCGCTGTAACGGCTTGGCGGTTCGGTAAAATGTTGAGTCGGCGTAACCTTGTCGAGGTGTACAGGCTGATCTTTTTGTAAATGAGGCAAATTTCGTTCTTCAAATTTTGTCTGCCAAATTTTCAAAAAACCGTCGAATATAAGAATGTTTCCATTCGCCCTGAATATGTAGTCGCCTCCCTGAACATCAACGGACGTCGCGTCAAAACGGGCGTGAGGAAGTTGGGAAGCAATGAACCGTCGCCAGATAAGATCATAAAGCCTGGTTTCATCACGTTCACTCGTAAAAAGTTCCGGCGAATTATCAGGTTTCGTCGGTCGGATCGCTTCGTGTGCTTCCTGAGCAAGGCGTGATTTATTTTTAAAAGTTCGCCCCTCCGAAAGCACGTACGCGGAACCAAGGTGTTCAGATATCCAACGGTGCGCCGCCACCTTCGATTCTTGTGAAAGGTTAACCGAATCAGTGCGCATGTAGGTAATATGCCCGTTTTCGTAAAGTCGTTGGGCGAGCATCATTGTTTTCTTTGAAGAAAACCGAAGCCGCTTCGAAGCTTCCTGTTGAAGCGTGCTCGTTGTAAAAGGCGCGGGTGGTGTTTTTTTAATCTCAGTTTTCTGGACGTCCGCGATTGAATAAGAAAGAGAGGGGAGTCTTTGGGTAATCTCCTCCGCCTCTTTTTGAGAATGGATATCGAATCTTAGAAGAGCCTTTCCTTTGATTTTGAAAAGTGACGCTTCGAATGATTCGTGTTCGTCTGTAGTAAAGGCTCCTTCGATAGTCCAATATTCGTCTGGTTTGAAATCCTTGATTTCGTGCTCACGCTCGACAATCAAACGGAGCGCGACTGACTGAACTCGTCCCGCCGAAAGCCCGCGGCTGATTTTCTTCCAGAGAAAAGGAGAAAGTTTGTATCCAACAAGTCGATCAATAACCCGCCGTGCCTGCTGGGCGTTCACAAGGTTAGAGTTAATCGTCCGGGGATGGAGAAGTGCTTCCTGGATTGCCGGCTCAGTAATTTCATGAAAAACAATTCGCTCCGTCGAATTTTCATCAAGTTGAAGCGCCTGAGTAAGATGCCAAGCGATCGCCTCTCCTTCGCGGTCTTCATCAGTCGCGAGAATAACACTCGTCGCCTTTGCTTTGAGTTTTTTAAGTGCCGTTACGGTTTTCTGATTTTTACGGGGAATAACGTATTGCGGCTCAAAATTCTCTTCGACAAGAACGCCAAGTTTCCCTTTTGGTAAGTCGCGAACGTGCCCGTATGATGACTCGACAATATAATCAGAACCCAAAAAATTCGAAATGGTTTTCGCTTTTGTAGGAGACTCAACAATAACTAATTTTTTTTGTCTAGATCGAAGACCCATAATTCGTAAGAGCCGTATGTTTCTCTGATTATACCCTGAATTGTAAGAAGCGCGACCTCTCGATTCGCAGTCTGAGGTTCAAAGTGAGTGAGTTCGATGATTTTGTCAATATGAAGCGCCACGCCGGCATCGCGTAGCACAGAAATAATCAAACGCTGTTCTTCGTTCTGAGGAATGAATGAAGAAGCTTGAGACAAAGAAGAAGAAACGCCTAAGTCTTGAAATACATCATAAGGAGAAGAAACAAGTCGGGCGCCCTCGCGAATAAGCGCGTGCGATCCTCGATAGTTCAAATGGTGAATCGGGCCTGGTACTACAAAAATCTCCCGATTCGCTTCAAGCGCGAGCCGTGCTGTAACAAGCGCGCCCGATTTTTCAGGCGCTTCAATAATAACAGTCGCGACGCTGATCCCTGCTACAAGCTTATTGCGTTCAAGAAAACGGTGCTTTAAAGGGGGAACGCCCTCTTCGTATTGGGAAATGAGCCCTCCATAAGAAGCAACAATCTCTTCTGCGAGATCTTTATGATTCGGCGGATAAATCATATGAAGGCCGTGCGCGAGGATCGCGAGAGTTTGTCCCTTGACCGAAAGCGCGCCGCGGTGCGCGGCGGCGTCAATACCAAGCGCGAGACCGCTCACAACGGCGAATCCGTGTTCCGCGAAACAAGCGGCGAACTCGTAAGCGGCTCGAAGCCCTTGAGGAGTAGCCTTACGTGTTCCGACAATTGAGATCATAGGAAGGGAAGGCAATGTTCCTAAAAAATAGAGTCGCTCTGGCGGCGCCTGGGTTTCACGAAGTAAAGAAGGGTAATCCGAGTCGGAAAGTGTTATGTGTTCCATAGAAATAGGTTAGTACTCTATAAGATAATAGTATAGAATTAAGAAAACAGTGGCGGTAAAAAGTTTTAAGAAAAAGATCTCCATCATCATAAGTGTTTCTCTTGGTATTGTAGCGGTCGCTGTGATTGCGCTTATTATAACAACGATCGATCTTGGAAAAGTCTCCAAGGAAATACAGGAAAAACGCCTTGAAGCAATCACTCAACAGCGTGCCGTAGGGGCGCTTGCCTCGCTTCGTGCCGATTCGAAAAAGGCGACAGAACTATTCCCTCGTCTCGAAAAAGCAATGACGGTACGAGACGAGCTTCTGACATTCCGTCCGGAGATGCAGGGTCTTGGAACGAAGAATAAAGCTCCGCTGACAATAACATTCGGTCCGGAAACAGGACGCAAAGAAGACGAACCCGGCTCAATCCAGTTCACCATCATTGCCCAAGGCGCTTACGGAAATCTTATTGAACTCATTCGGGATATCGAGAAAAGCCGCTATTTTACAAGTCTCGATAATTTTGATATCGTTCGTCAGAACGAAGAGTCATTGAACCTTACGTTAACCGGGAAAGTATTCTTCCGCTGATGACAAAACACTCAATCAGTAAACAAGAAACAATGCTTTTCATAGCGTCGTTTCTGATAGTTATTATCTTAACCGCTACAGTTATATCGTCCCTGAGTTTTATCGGAACAAAGGCAGTCGGAGCACTCTCAATTCCCGAAACGAGTGTTGGAACAATTACTGAGTTCAATATGAAAGGGTTTGAAGAATTGGGATTGTAAAAGATATGTCATTGACGAACGACGCACCTTAGTTACAATTCTTCTGGTAGATATACGCGGGCGTGTGGCTCAGTGGTAGGTCGTCAGACACTTCATTCTTTTAATAAAAAGAAAACTGGATTAGAGTAGAATAATAAAAACCTTTTGGGCGTGTGGCTCAGTGGTAGAGCACAGTCCTGATAAGACTGGGGTCGAAGGTTCGATTCCTTCCACGCCCACCAGAAAGGGTCTTGAGTTAACCATATTACCCAGGAAAAGCACAGTTCCGATAAGGTGGGGGCGCAACTATTTGGGAATAGTTGCGCTGGCAAGCTACTATAGAATTAATAAAGATGCTTGCCTCGGAACGAAGGTTCGATTCCCTCTATACCCACTAGAGCCGGAAACAAAATCACTTCTCCTTTCGCTTAACAGCGAAAAATAATCAGGAAAAATTTCCTTCTTCGCCCCCTTTTTTATCCAGCTGCCGAGGTCGGAAAGGGGTATATATCTTTTCTTGATCTTCAAATTGTCAAACGCATATAATGTTATTATAATAACCAAGTAGGTAGAACATGAGTTAATACCAACAAAATTTGGGCTCAGTTCAACCTTCTTCGTGTACAAGTAAAAGGGGAGACTTTATTTGTCAGTCCGTTAAGTAACAACAACCGACTGAGTTTTTATTAAAAGTCGAAAATAAAAACTTCTAAATAAAGTCGAATCAATAAAAATAAGTCTTTATAAATGTAAGCTGATTACTAATTATGCAAAAGTTAATCGGAAAGTTATTGGGGAGATTGAATATCGCAATCACGATATTGCTTGTAATGTTAGTAACCGGAGGACTGGGAAGCGCGACATATGTGTTGGCGTCGTCAACATCCAACTTTACCCAGGCGATTAACCCCGGCACGCTTTCCACAGATATTGTGGACGCCTCTTATGTCTCGGTTACCAGCCCTGCTGTGGCGATGGCCGCGGCGACCTTCAGTTTTAGTTGCCAAACAAAAACTGGTACTCTTGGTACGACTACTGAACAAATTTATGTCGCAAATCCTGATGCGGCGGACACCAGTTGGAGCTTAGGTTTGGCGCCAGCAAACACAACAGATGTTTGGGACAGCGCGGGTACGGATTTCGATTTTAACGATCCTACCGGCTCTGGCTGTACCGATGGCGCGGATGCCGATTCCGTTGGCGGACAGATGACGGTTGATCCAAGCGGAGCAAGTATTGCCCAAGGCTCGAGCGCAAATGGAACCACGGGTGTTTCAGTAGGAACATCAGGTTCTTACAGTGAGGGTGTTACTAATTCAGTCGTTCTTATGTCGAGCGACGGAACTATTGACATCGGTGATTGGACATTGCAAGGGGTTTCCATCAGCCAGAAAATTCCAGCAGAACAACCAGCCGCCAGCGATTATGATATTAGTATGGTGCTGACTGTTTCTGGTTCCTAAACTAACAAAAAACCATGCAAGACCCAAGCGCTAAAAAAAAATTATTGCGATTTGTTAGAGTTAGCGCGGCAATTTTTGGCATAACATTATTGGCCAACAATGTTTTTGCAGTTGAATACGGCGGTTTTGGAGGAAGACCGGCATATCCAAGGGCGGACAATCCTCGCACAGAATCTATTTTTATTCACACCCTTGAACCGGGAGATATCCAAAAAGAAGGCATATTAACAGTAAACAACGCAACCGAGCAAAAAACAATGCTGGTCTACGCCGTTGATTCCACGCCATCCACGGGCGGCGCTTTTGCTTGCGCCCAGTTTTCAGAAGCTAAAAAAGATGTAGGCGCGTGGATTACGGTTAAAAAATCAGAGGTAACGCTCGAACCGGGAACGAACGAGCTTGTTCCTTTCTCTATTCACGTTCCCAAAAACGCGAGTGTCGGCGAGCATAACGGCTGTATTGTTATGCAGGAAAAGAAAGAAAAAGCAGAGGACGGAAGCGGAGTCAGCTTGTCTTTTCGTACAGGGCTTAGAGTCGCTGTTACTATTCCGGGGGAACTTGAGAGAAAACTTGAAATTGTCGGATTTACGGTGACGAAACGTGATAATGGCAATTTTCTGCTTCATCCTTTGGTAAAAAATCTTGGCAATGTTTCTATCGACGCGGATGCGCAAGTGGTAACGCGTTATTTCTTTGGCTTAACGCATCTTACGCACGGCGGGCAATATCCGATTTTGCGAGGCGACACCTCAGACTGGAACTTTGAACTAAAAAAGCCGTTCTGGGGAGGATGGTATCGCTCCAATTTTTTCGTGGAATACGATGAAAATCCCGAAGCTGGCGTAGGCGTACAAAGCGGCAAGGAATTAACGCGGCTTAAAGGTCCGTCGGTTTGGTTCTGGAGCTTTCCGACACCCGCGGCTTTGGCGATAGAGATTATCATTCTCTTGGCTTTGGCATTCGGTGGATTTCTTTTCTGGCTTTCGCAAAAACGCAAAAAATGGATTAAAAACAATTGGGTTAGCTACGAAGTAGAATCCGGCGAGGATATTAAATCTCTTGCTGAACGGTTTGATGTGTCGTGGAAACTGCTTGCCAAGGTAAATAAATTACAACCACCCTATGCGTTTAAACCAGGAGAAAAAATTAAGGTCCCGCCAAGGAATTAAACTATTCATATCCATACTCGTCGTTACCAATCTTGCGACTGGCGGTTTTTTGATTTATGAAACAAAATTTCGTTCCGCAGCAAATAATCCCTACCCCCTGATTGATATTTCCAGAAATTTTATCCCGCAGGAATATTTTTTCAGCACCATAGAACCTATACGCAAAGAGATAAAGCAGATAGTAGCCAACTATGAAAAAGAGGGAAATCATATTGGCGTTTATTTTGAATTTTTAAATACTGGTGCGAATGTTTCCGTAAACCAAGACATGCGTTTTTGGCCGGCGTCTCTAAGCAAGATGCCCACTGTTTTTGCGGCAATGAAAAAGATAGAGAAGGGGGAATGGAAATTTACCAACGAACTAGTTCTTCTTTCCGAGGACAAAGACGAGCAATTCGGGGAATTGTATAAAAAACCGGTCAGCACAAAATTCACGATTGAGGAATTACTCAAAGAGACGCTGATTAATTCCGACAACACATCCCACAGAATTTTAGTGCGCAATCTTTCAAGCGAGGATTATACCGATATATTTGAAGCGCTTGGAATGGAAGAACTTTTTAATGATAATTATGATATTACGGCAAAAGAATATTCCCGTATTTTTCGGGCTCTTTATACAGCCAGTTATTTAAATCGTGAAAATTCCCAAAAAATTTTAAAATGGCTTTCAGAAACTCCTTTTAATGAATTGTTGGGCAACGGCGTGCCTGAAGAGGTTGTATTTTCTCATAAAATTGGAGAAGCGTTTAAAGTAAAGACATTTCTTGATTCCGGAATTGTTTATGTCCCGAATCGTCCTTATCTCATCACGGTTATGATTGAGGTAGGGAGCAACAGCGGAGTAGAAAAAGCACAAGAAATTATGAGAGAGTTATCAAGCGCGGCATATACATATGTGGCGAATAATTAAAAAAATATTTAAGCCGGTAACTGTAACTCTTCTTATGTTTGCGCTTTTTCTTGCGGGATTCCCTTCGTCTGTTCTTTTGGAGCAGATAGAGCAAACCATTACAGATAGAAACATTGTGGACTATCTCTATCATGCTATGAAAGACCCGAATGTGATAGATAAAGGTCTTGTTGAGTTGTTGCGTCCGCGCATAGAAGAAGCGCATGCGGCGACTTTTCAGATGCAAACCGGCTACTACATCGGCAACGGCGCCGCCAAGTCCATCACCGGTTTGGGCTTTAAGCCCGAATTGATTCTCTTAAAGCCCAATTCAACCGCGGGCGCCGGCGCGGTCTGGAAAACCAGAGCCATGCCCGCCTTAAACGTTCCCTATTTTGTCGCGACAGCTGACGCCGCCACCGGCTCCATCCTTCTTGATGCCGACGGTTTTACCGTGAACACAGCCAACGCCAACACGGCCAATACCGGCCACGCGTGGGCGGCATTCGCCGGCTCGGACTGCTCTGCCTCCGGCACCTTCTGCGTCGGCTCCTATATCGGCAACGGCTCCTCTCCCCGCGCCATTACCACCGGCTTTCAGCCCAACCTTGTCTGGATCAAGCAATCCACGGCCGTGGCCGGCAACTGGCGCTCTTCCTCCATGCCTGATAATTACGCCCAGTATTTCGCCGCCACCACGCAAGAAACAAGTGGCGCGCTGTTTACCACGCTTGACGCGACTGGCTTCACGGTCGGCGCGACTAACAACACCAATACCGCGATCTACTATTATGTCGCGTTCAAAGAAGTATCCGGTTCAATGGATGTCGGCACGTATACCGGCAACGGCTCCTCGCAGAGTATCACCGCCCCGGGCTTTCAGCCGGATTTTCTCTTCATGAAAAACGCCAATGCCGGTACGGCGGTGTCGGCAATCTACAGCATCACCGAATCCTACGGCAACAATTCCCACTACTACACCGACACGGCCAATGTAGTGGGCGCGATCACGTCTCTGGATGCGAACGGTTTCAGTGTGGGCGCCAACGCCACTGCCAACGGTTCCGGCAACACCCTCTATTACGCGGCCTTCGGCGGCGCGGCGGATCATACCGCCAGCGGCACGTTTGCAATGGCCCAAGGGTCGTATACCGGCACCGGAAACTATCAGATGATTGCCGGGCTTGATTTCAGACCCGACCTCGTCATCGTCAAGGGCAATACCACCCAAGCCGGCGTCTTCCGCACCCGCATGATCGCCGGCGACTCCACCGCATACCTTGACGCAGCTACCGCCAACTTCGCCGGCGGCATCATCTCCTTAAACCAAGACGGCTTCAGTGTGGGTACGAACGCCACCGTCAACACGTCCGGCACGACCTATTACTGGACGGCCTACGGCAACGCCTGGAATCCGGACACCCATTCGGGCGCGGCTGACTTCTTCATCGGCGCCTACTACGGCAATGGCATCGACTCACGAAACATCACCCGCCTGCCATTTCAGCCGAACATGGTGGCGGTGAAGCGGTCAGGCGCCACCGGCGGCGCATTCCGGACCTCCCAGCATTCCGGCGACTCATCAAGCTATTTCGCCGCCACGGCCGATGCCACCAATATCGTGCAAACGCTCAATGCTGACGGTTTCTCGGTAGGGACGGCCGCCAACGTCAACACGGCCGCCAACTATTATTGGTATTTCGGCTTCAAGACCGGAACCAATTTCACGGTGAATACCTACAGCGGCACGGGATCCACCCAAAACATCACCACCGTCGGTTTTCAGCCGGACAATATTTGGGTGAAAGCGACCGGCGCCACCCGGGGCGTTGAGCGCACCAGCAGCATGGCCACCGACAGCGCCTTGCCGTTTATCAACGTGGCCAATCTCACCGGCGCCGTCACCGGCCTCATCTCCACCGGCTTCTCGGTGGGCACGGCGGCAGAGACCAATACTTCGGGATCGAACAACTACCGGTATGCGGCGTGGAAAAATACTTCTACTCAAGGCGGAGCCGCTTCTTATAATATTGCCACCGGCTACTACATCGGCAACGGAGCCGCCAAGTCAATCACCGGCCTCGGCTTCAAACCCGAAGTGATTCTTCTGAAGCCGAATACGACTGCCGGCGCCGGAGCGGTCTGGAAAACCAAAGCAATGCCGGTTTTGAACAGTCCGTATTTTACCGCTGTAGCCGACACAGTCACCGGCCAGATTCTGCTTGATAATGACGGTTTTACCGTGAATACGGCAAATACCAACTCTGCCAATATTGGCATGACTTGGGTGGCTTTTGCCGGCTCGGACTGCTCTGCCTCCGGCACTTTCTGCGTTGGCGAATACACCGGCAACGGCACCTCTCCCCGAGCCATTACCACCGGATTTCAACCCGATCTTGTCTGGGTTAAGCAATCAACCGCTGTTGCCAGCAACTGGCGGTCTTCATCTATGCCTGATAATTATGGCCAGTATTTTGTTGCCACCACCCAAGAGACCACCGGCGCTCTCTACACCACTCTTGACGCCACCGGCTTTACCGTCGGCGCAACCAACAACGCTTCAGCCGGAATTTATTATTACGTCGCCTTCAAAAATGTTACCGGTTCAATGAATGTCGGCACCTATACCGGCAACGGCACCTCGCAGAGCATTACCGCTCCCGGCTTTCAGCCGAATTTTGTCTTTATGAAAAACGCCAACGCGGCAACGGCCGTTTCGGCGATATACAACACTACCGAATCCTACGGCAATAGCTCCAGTTATTACACCGACACGGCCAATGTAGTGGGCGCGATCACCTCTTTGGACGCGAATGGTTTTTCCGTGGGCGCAAACTCCACCGCCAATGGTTCAGGCAACACCATTTATTACGCGGCTTTTGGCGGAACAGCCGCTCATTCATCCAGCGGCACTTTTGATATGGCCAATGATTCGTATACCGGCACCGGCAATTACCAGGTGATTTCCGGATTATCTTTTGTTCCCGATTTGATTATTATCAAAGGCAATACCACTCAAGCTGGCGTGTTCCGCACCAGAATGATTGCCGGCGATTCCACCGCTTATCTTGATTCCGCCACCGCGAACTTTACCGGCGGCATCACCTCGTTAAACACCGACGGCTTTACCATCGGAACCAATGCCACGGTCAACTCATCCGGCGTCACCTATTACTGGGCGGCCTACGGCAATGCTTGGAAACCGGACACCAATTCCGGCGCGGCTGACTTTTTCATCGGCGCCTACTATGGTAATGGCATAGACAGCAGAAATATTACCCGTCTGCCTTTTCAGGCGAATATGGTAACAGTCAAAAGAAGCGGCGCCACCGGCGGAACATTCCGGACATCAGCTCAATCAGGAGATTTGAGTGGGTTTTTCGCGGCCACAGCTGAAGCGGCCAACAACGTCCAAACACTCAACTCCGACGGCTTTCAGGTAGGCACCGCTACTAATGTCAATACTGCTGCCAACTATTATTGGTATTTTGGTTTCAAATCAGGAACTAACTTTACAGTGAATACCTACAGCGGTACCGGTGTTGCTCAAGATATTACCACTGTCGGTTTTCAGCCGGATAATCTCTGGGTTAAGGCAACAGGCGCCACTCGGGGAGTGGAACGCACCAACAGCATGGCCGCTGACAGCGCTTTGCCGTTTATCAATGTTGCCAATCTTACCGGAGTCATTACCGGCCTTATTTCCACCGGCTTTTCAGTGGGCACCGTTGCTGAAACCAATACTTCGGGATCAAACAACTATCGGTATGTGGCGTGGGGAGTGGGAGGAGGCGGAACCATTACTGCTGATATTGTTGATGCCAGTTATGTTCCTGTTGGGAGCCCCGCAACGACTATGAACAGTGCTGCTTTCTCTTTTATTTGCCAAACTGTTACAGGAAGTTTTGGAACCACTTCTCAGCAGATTTACATAAACAACAACAATGGCGCTAACGATGGCTGGACTTTGGTCTTGGGGGCGACAAATATCACAGATGTCTGGGATAGCACAGTCACTGATTATGATTTTAACGATCCTACCGGCTCTGGCTGTACCGATGGCGCGGATGCCGATTCCGTTGGCGGACAGATGACAGTAGATGCTTCTAGCGCGACGTTATCTGTGGGGCAATGCCCGAGCTGTTCCACTGCTTATATCACCAAGGGTGTGTCAGCCGCTTTTGATTCAATAACTATACCAGCGGTGAACAGTATTACCTTACTGGAAGCGTTCGCGAGTTCTGACGATGTTGGTGACTGGACATTGCAAGGGGTCTCCATCAGCCAGAAAATTCCAGCGGAACAGCCCGTTGCCAGCGATTATGATATTAGTATGGTACTCACAATAACGGCGAATTAAATTTCGCATCAAATTCAAAATGCAAAATAGAAACGCAAAACTAAGACCCATTTCTTTGGGCTTTTTATTTCTCTTTTTAGTTTTTTCGTTTTGTATTTTGAGTTTTGTCCCACAAAGGGCCTTGGCCGGTTCAAGCTCCAATTTTCGAATTGAAATTTTAACCCTTTGCGGAAACAATCTCCAAGAAACAGGGGAACAGTGCGACGGAAGCGATTTAAACGGAGCAAGTTGTACGAGTCAAGGTTATGCGAGCGGCAATTTAAGCTGTAATTCAAATTGTACTTTCAATACATCTTCCTGCGCCTCCGGCGGTGGCGGGGGTGGGGGTGGTGGAAGCTACACGCCTCCAGCGCCATCGGTAACAGCTGTAATATTTAGTGGTAGAGCTTATCCATTAAGCAAGGTTGGCGTGTTAAAAGATGGACAGCTTGCGATAACAACCGTAGCTGGTCCAGATTCGAATTTTAATATCTCCTTAACAGGATTGTCTTCTGGTAATTACATTTTCGCGGTTTCTGGTGAGGATAACGAAGGAAGGCGATCTGCTCTTTTCACCTTCCCCGTCTTTATTACGCAAGGCGCCACCACTCAGGTGAGCGGTATTTTTATCGCACCGACCATTGCGATCGACAAAAGTGAAGTAAAACAAGGCGATCAGATTGCGATCTTTGGACAAAGCACGCCGAATTCCGAGGTCACAATCGCGGTAAATTCGGATGAAGAATTTTTCAATAAGACAAAATCTGATCAGAATGGAGCCTATCTCTATAATTTTGATACTACACCCCTGACAACGGGACAACACCTTACCCGCTCTAAGTCTGCGTACAATGGTGAAATCAGTTCTTTCAGTAAATCTATAGGTTTTATAGTTGGCACAAAAAATGTTGTGGCCACGTTGCCTCAAGTTTTGAAATACGATTTGAGTGAAGACGGACGCGTGAATCTCGTCGATTTTTCTATCGTCGCGTATTGGTATAAAAGATCGTCGCCGCCAGCAGATATCGACCTCAACGGTGACAGCGTGATCGACCTTATCGACTTCAGCATAATGGCATTCTACTGGACTGGATAATTGTCCTGTTTAAACTCAAAATTCAGGGTGCAAAATTCAAAATCACAACTCAAAATTCAAACATGCCTCTTTACCGTTTTGGTAATGTTTGCGTTATTACCTCAGGTGACGTTTGCGGCAGAGACGTTCTTTGAGACTGAAAATACGCAAATTAGAGTCGGGGACAAGTTTGAAGTCGGCTTCTTCCTTAATACTGAAAATGAAGACATCAATGCTATCGAAGGCGAAATCATTGTTCCAGAGACGCTTCTTAAACTAAAAGAAATAAAAAGCGGCAGCTCCATAGTCAACTTTTGGATTGAGAATCCCCAAATGGTTAATGGAAATATTCCATTTTCTGGAATTATCCCCGGCGGCTATTCTGGTCAAAGCGGCCTAGTCCTCTCGCTAGTTTTTCAACCAATCCAGAAAGGACAAGGTTTAATCGAAGTTCGAAGTATAAAAACATTAATCAATAACGGACAAGGCACGGAGACGAAAACATCAGTTCACAATTTATACTTCATCATTGCTGGGCAAGCGCCGCTTTCTCAATCTACGGTGGTTGAAAAAAAGGATACTGACGCGCCCGAGACATTTGAGCCAGTGATCGCAAGCGACTCGACGGTGTTTGATGGAAAATATTTTTTAGCATTCTCCACACAAGACAAGGAATCAGGTGTTGATCATTATGAAATTCAAGAGAGCAGGAATATCGGAATACAAAATGAACAATGGATTACTGGTGAGAGCCCGTATTTGCTTCAAGATCAAGACCTTCGAAGTTATGTCTATGTGAAAGCAGTTGATAAAAATAGCAATGAAAGAATCGCTGTATTGCCGCCGCAAAAGCCATTATCGCTGTATCGAAATTACTGGATCCTCGGTATACTAGTAATGATAGGCTTAGTTGTTGCCGCGATTAATTTGCGAAAAATTTTGTGGCAAACATGACAAAAATTTATAAAATCGCGTTAATTCTCCTGTGCTTGGGAGTCATTCCTAAAACTGCGGAGGCAGCAGCGTTATATTTTTCTCCGTCTTCAGGGACGCAAGTCATCAATTCCACCTTCTCGGTTAATGTTTACGTGTCAAGCGCCGATAAAGCAATGAACGCCGCCTCTGGGACTGTCTCGTTCCCTCCCGACAAGTTAGAAGTTGCCTCTCTTTCCAAAAACAGCTCCATTATGACGCTTTGGGTGCAGGAACCTTCTTTTTCTAATAGTGCTGGCACGATAAATTTTGAAGGCATTGTGTTAAATCCAGGATTTACCGGCGCAAGCGGCAAGGTTATCACTGTAAATTTTAAAGCGAAAACAACAGGAACCGCAGTCCTAACCTTCTCTTCTGGTTCAGTACTTGCCAATGATGGCAAGGGAACGAATATTTTGGAGGATCTAGCAAACGCGAGTTTTTCTTTAGGAAATATAATGCCGACAGTGCCGGAGGCAACCACTCCGTCTGAAACAGCAGGTACTCCTGCGCCGCCGCCGATTTCTTCGCCCACGCATCCAGACCCCAATAAATGGTATGCCCTCAATGACGCGAAGTTCACTTGGCTAGTGCCCTCGGATGTAACAGCGGCTCGTCTACTTGTTGGGAAAATTCCACAGGCTGTTCCCACCGTGTATTATGAACCAGCGATTAGCTCAAAAGGAATTTCTGATTTAGAAGGTGGCGATTGGTACTTTCATGTTCGCTTGAAAAACAAAGCTGGTTGGGGTGGTATTTCTCATTTTAGATTCCGCATCGATACAGAATCTCCAGAACCATTCTTAATACAATTTGTCGACGGAGAAGAAACCACTAATCCGAGACCTACAGCCCTCTTTGAAACCACCGACTCACTCTCGGGCATCGACTATTATAAAGTCAAAGTCGGCGAAGGGGACTTTCTCGCGATTGCGCCTGAGATATTAAAACACAACCCCTTTACGTTGCCGCTTCAGACGCCAGGCAAAAAAACAATTTTCGTTCAAGCATTTGATAAAGCGGGTAACTATACTTCTAGCGCAGAAGAATTCGTTATTAAAACTCTTGAGCCGCCCACTATCACCGAATATCCTAAACAGTTGCCGACCGGGGAAACTCTTATCGTGAAAGGAAAAACTCAGTATCCAAATGCCCAAACAGTAATATGGTTCGCGAGCGAAGGAGAAGAACCGAAGAACCAAACTGTAAGGAACGACGAAAACGGCAACTTCACGCTTGTCGCCGAAGAAGATTTAGACGACGGGGTTTATAAGCTATGGGCTGAAATAACTGATGAACGAGGCGCAAAAAGTGCGCCCTCTGAGGAAGCAACAATTTCCGTAGAGCAGCCCGCGTTTCTAAAACTAGGCTCTTGGGCAGTAAATTTACTTGCGGTGATTATCCCATTAGTTGTCTTGGTTACAGCGCTTCTCGCGTTCGTTTATTATAGTTGGCATAAATTCTCGGCATTACGAAACCGTTTACGCAAAGAAACCCGCGAGGCAGAATCAGCTCTCCATAAAGCATTTAATCTACTAAGAGATAATATCCGCGATCAAATTAAAATGCTCGAAAAGGCTGAAGTTAAACGACAACTCACCAAAGAGGAAGAAAGAATTATCAAACGGCTGAAAAAAGATTTGGATAACGCAGAGAAGTTTGTTGGAAAAGAAATTGGGGACATCGAAAAAGAAGTAAAATAGTTTCACCTTTCTCTATCTCGTCAAAATTTCAAATCCCTGCTACAATACGCACGTTTGCTATAACACGCGCATAGCTCAGCCCCGACGTTTCAATTGCTAGCTATAATATATTGAAGTCGGGGTCCCGACTTCGCCGGCTGGCGAACGTCGGGATGATAGAACGTTTGTATGGACACGCCCCCACGCCAAAATGCACCCTTAGCTCAGTGGTAGAGCGCTACAATGACACTGTAGAGGCCGCAGGTCCAATCCCTGCAGGGTGCACACAAGTTTAAAGGTCATTAATAAAACGACGGCAATACGCGAATAAAAAACGCGTCCCGCCTTCGTTATAAAGGATAGATGTGGTATCTCAAAATGAGAAAACAAAGAGACAAAAGATACTGTGGTATCTAAGTTTTCTGCCACGACTGCTCTTAGGCGTAGTACTTATGGTGTTATGGTATGTAATAGTTGAGTTCTTCGTATTAAGATGGTGGAGGAGAATATTTAAAAGAACGTAAAAAAAGCGGCTTACAAGCCGCTTTTCTTTATAAAAAGCCAAACCTCAAAAAAATAGAGTCTTTCTTGACCTTAGAACCCAAAGACCCGTATAATCCGTTATTACATAAAAAGCCTGTCTAAAAGGGGAAATAGGGCAGTATTTGACAATATTACAAATATATGTTATATTTCCCCTTATGAAAAATAAGCACGATTTTGTTAGCAAATTAATCGTCCTTTCAGTAGTCGTAACCGGTTTGGTTATCGGCTTTTTTGCCATTGCCGAATCAGTTTTCGCGGCAACCCCGGAAGGTTATCTTGATGCCGCCGATTGCGAATCAGTTCGCGGTTGGGCATGGGATGCGGATACTCCAAATGTAGCGATTCCAATTGCTATCTATATTGACGGTCAGACAGGCCAGATCAGTGAAACAGCTCGAATTCCGGCAAGTCTTTATCGTTCAGATTTAGGAAAATACGGCAACAGCTATCATGCTTTTAATTGGACAATTCCTACTCAATTTCGAGATGGAAAGTCCCACAAGGTCTACGCGTATGCTATCGACACATCAGGAAATGGTCCCAATCCTCTTATTTCCGGCAGTCCGAAAACATTCTCAGGTTGTTCCGGTCAAGGCCAAACAACGACTCCGACCTATCCGCTTGGATCAGCTCAGTTAAATCAAAACGCTCCATTCATCAATTCCTTCTCGCCATCAACCGGCCAGCAAGGAAATTCGATCTATCTCTATGGTGATTTCTTCCAGAATGGTTCTCGTGTAACTTTCGGCGGTGTAAATGCCGCGACAAGCTGGATCAGTAATCGCGAACTTGTCGCGACTGTTCCATCAGGTTCCGGGTCGGTACAGGTTAGGGTTGTAAATCCCAACAATACATACGCGACATTTGAGCGATATAATTTTACCTATACAGGTACGACAGTAACAACTACCTCATACACGCAAAACCCTTCAGTACCGAGCTTGCGGTCGCCCTCAAGTGGCTCAACGGTCTCTTCACACACACCACTTCTTGAGTGGTACACAAGCAACAATACATCATGGTATAGGATCGAAGTTGATAATAATTCAGACTTTAGAAGCCTTGAATATGCAAATCAGCCAATTTATGCCTCGGTACAAAACACACCATATCTAAACGACGGTACGTATTACTGGCGTGTTCGTGCCTACGGTACGAATAATAATTGGAGTGATTGGTCATCGACCTGGTGGTTCAGGATCGAAACATCAACACCTCCTCCGCAATCGCAATCTGCTTCACTAAATTCATTAACAGCAAGCGCCTACTCTATAAATTCAGGAAACTCAGTAACGATTACTGGCTCCGGTTCATACATCGACCACTACACGGTCTATGTAAATTGCCCAAGCGGCGTTTCAATGAGTGCGTCGTATAGCGGCAACTGCAACGAAACAAAAACGGTATATTCAAACTCGGTTAATTTCTGGTTAACGCTTACAAATTCAGCTTCAAGTCCACAATCTGTTGCGATTACAGTCAGAGTTTTTAATAGCAACAACCAAGAAGGAAATAGCCAAAACGTCTCGGTAACAGTTAATCCGTCGCAAGTAACGCCGCCTCCGCCGTCATCACAACCAGCGCAGCTCAATTCGTTGAACGCGAGCACATATACAATCAACTCAGGTAATTCAGTAACAGTTACTGGATCAGGATCAAACATTGATCACTACACGGTTTATGTAAATTGCCCGAGCGGCGTTTCGATGAACGCGTCGTATGGTGGTAACTGCGACGAAATTAAGACAGTTTATTCAAGCTCCATTAATTTTTGGTTGACGCTCACAAATAGCACATCAAATACGCAAACGGTCATAATCACCGTTAAGGTCTTCAATAGCAGCAATCAAGAAGGCGGAAGTCAAAACATCACGGTATTAGTCAACGCGTCGCAAGTAACGCCGCCTCCGAGTACATCTTCAGCGTGGATTGGTAGCGTCTCGGCAAGTTCGTACGCGGTTGCTTCGGGAAGTTATGTAACATTCCAAGCACCGACATCGAACGTAAGCTACTACACGGTCTACGCAAGCTGTCCGTCGAATGTCTATACGGAATCATCTGACATTCAATGCAACGCAACGCGAACAATCTATAACAGCTCAATCAATACAAGCGCGCGCTTCACAAACTCAAGCGGAAACACGCAATCAGTAACGATAACATTCAAAGTCTTCAACTCAAATAATATCGAAGGCGGAAGCGCGAGCGTGAGCATTTCAGTTTACCCGCAAACTTCATATGTGCCGGTAACAACATATCCGAATGTAACCTTAAGAGTTAATGGTTTTGATTTCTACGCAAACGTTGTCCGAAATGCGATTGTAACAGTCACCTGGGATGCTTCAAGTGCAAGCTACTGCCAACCATACAGTGATTATCCAATTCCAAAAGTTGATGGGGGTGTGTGGGCCGATGGAACCTTAGGCGCATCCGGTACTCGTCAGCTCTATGCGCGTCATCGTGATGTAGAAAGCATCAGAAACCTTAAAGTTGGTATTCGTTGCTACAGCTATAACAATCAATCAATGACGGACGAAGCAACGATTAATATCACAAGCGATGTTGTCGTGACGAACAATCAATCAATCATCGATCAAATTAACCTCGCGCAGTTGAAAATTCTCGCGCTTCAGGCTGACATCCAGAAAAAACTTATGAGTGAAAAGGAGGAGACGAAAAAAGAAAGCGGTGGTGGTCTTCTCTCGTTTCTTCTTGCCGGCTTGGAAGGAATCGCCGGCGACTCAACGCTTGGTACGATTATCTTCATCCTTGGCCTGCTCTTCATCATCGCGCTCTTCTATATCTTATGGCTCGTGATTAGACCCTATATAGAGAAGAAGGAGTAGGGTAAAATAAAAAGAATCCCGATAAGGGATTCTTTTTATTTATAAGAGAGAAATGAAAATTCCTATTATCTACGAAGACGAAAACATCGTGGCTGTTAATAAGCCCGCCGGTGTGCTTGTTCATAAAACAGCTCATAAGGAAGATGAAGAAACAATCAATGATTGGTTTCTTAAAAAGTATCCCAGAGCAAAAGGCGTAGGCGATTCGCCCGATCGTCCCGGTATTGTCCATCGTCTTGATAAAGATACATCAGGCGTTCTTATACTCACAAAAAACCAACCAGCGTTTGATTATGTAAAAGGACTCTTTCAATCAAAGGAAATTAAAAAAACATATATCGCTCTCGTCTACGGAATGCCGAGGTCAGAAAAGGGAGTAATAGAAAAGCCAATCGGTTTGAAAGCAGGAACCATAAAAAGAACAATATTCGGCGGCAAGATGATAAAAGAAGCAGTAACCGAGTACAAAGTTGTCAAAAGATTCAAAAACTATACGTTGCTCGAAATAACCCCCCGAACAGGACGTACCCACCAGATTCGGGTTCATTGCGCCTCAATGAGCAACCCTATTGTCGGCGACAAACTCTATGGAGGTAAAAAGGCGAGGGAGAACGAACTTGGGGTGAATCGTCAATTTCTCCACGCCGCAACGCTCGAAATGGCTCTCGCGCCCGGAAAGCGCGTTGTGTTGAGCGCTAAACTGCCGCCGGAATTGGAAGATATTTTAAAAACCCTTGAAAAGTAAAAAGCTTGACGCAAAGAGGCGGAATAGGTAATCTACTATATCATTATGGCAATCGAAGAGAAAACATTAGATCAGATCAAGCCGGGAGCGCGGGTTAAGGTTTCTGAGCGCATCAAAGAAGGTGATAAACAACGAATCAGCTCGTTTGAAGGTATTGTGCTTACCCGTAAGCATGGCAAGGAAATCGGCGCGAGCTACACGCTTCGCGCGACGGTTGCCGGTGTTGGTGTTGAAAAAGTTATCCCGCTCTATTCACCGAACGTTACGAAGATCGAAATTACCCAGGCGCCTCGCAAGAAAATCAAACGCTCGAAGCTCTATTATCTCCGTACTCGCTCCGGAAAAGAAACAAGTAAAAAGATCGGTATCCAGTAAACTGAGTACAGAAGAGTACGGAATAATAATAAAAAAGAGCTCAACAACTCTTTTTTATTATTCCACATAATAAATATAATAACGTTGGCATACGCTATTAACTTGAGGTAAAATGAAGAATACAAAATAGGGAATATGAAGAAAACGAGAAAAGAAAAAATCAAAATAAAATGGTCGCCAAACTTTGCTTACGCGCTAGGACTTTTAACAACCGATGGTAATCTTTCAAAGGATACAAGACATTTTGATTTTACCTCAAAAGACTTGGAACAAGTCGTAAACTTAAAAAGATGTTTAAATCTAAAAAATAGAATAAGTCAAAAAACCTCGGGAACAAAAAAGAAATCTTATCGAATCCAGTTTGGAGATGTTAGATATTATAAATTTCTTCTTAGAATAGGTTTAAGCACCAATAAGTCGAAAAGTATCGGAGGCTTAGAAATTCAAAAAAGATATTTCTGGGATTTTCTGAGAGGGCATTTTGATGGAGACGGAACATTCTATTCTTATTTTGATAAAAGATGGAAATCAAGTTTTATGTTCTATACAGTCTTTGTATCGGCGAGTAAGAATCATATTGTGTGGTTGCAAAAAGAAATACAGAATCTAGCAGAAATTAAAGGGCACATAACAACTAACTTATATAAGTCAATATTCCAATTGAAGTACGCGAAATCAGAATCATTGAAATTACTTCCAAAGATATACTATGATAGGGGCGTTGTTTGCTTGTCTCGAAAACGCCTAAAGATAGAAAAAGCGCTGGCAATAACAGGCAAGAAACTGTAAAAACGCGCGCGGGTGGGCGATATTCGCATTTGAAGAATATCGCGGGCGCAAAAGCGCCCAGGATCGACACCCGCAACCGTTTTTTGATTGAGTCCGCCTAGGGTGGACGAGAGATATGCGCGGGTGGCGAAATTGGCTAGACGCACTACCTTGAGGTGGTAGCGGCCGCAAGGCTATGGAGGTTCGAATCCTCTCCCGCGCACAGCGAGTGAAACGAGCGAGCACGGAGCGAGCAAACTGCTTTGCTCGCGTGAGGGATTCGAAGACCGCAGCGATGTGCGAGTTATCCAACGAAAGTCGGATAAGCGAGCACCGCGAGGGGCGGGCTGCGAGAATCGCGCCGTCAGGCGGATTACTCGTAGCCGAATCCTCTCCCGCGCACCATTGATTTATAAGGCCGTAGTAGATATAAAAAGAGCGCTGGAAACGCTCTTTTTATTTTCAAAAAGGAGGGTATATGCAACTAAAACCCCTTCTTGTCTGCTCTGAATGCGGGCGGTTCTACTTCGGTCCAAAACGCGGATGGGAGATCCCATCCACAAAGGACATTCTTGCCATCCCCGATGGCAAGAAAAAGAAGTACGAACTATGCTCTCTGCATAAAGAGACAAACAACAAGAAAGAAAAATCACCATAAGGAAGCGCGTAAATTTCTATCCAGCACCGCGCTTCCTTTTTTCATAGAACGTGCTATACCTAAATTAAGAGGATGGAGAAAAAGAAACTCATTATAGGAGTCATTGTACTCGTTGTGCTCGGGGGTGTG
>Ga0209542_10004146_pt1 | contig 30123 bp, 25 predicted proteins | sample RifCSPhighO2_01_FD_184028 | JGI IMG/M metagenome (GOLD analysis project Ga0209542, IMG submission 184028) | Soil microbial communities from Rifle, Colorado - Rifle CSP2_plank highO2_0.1 (SPAdes) (version 2) | ecosystem: Environmental > Terrestrial > Deep subsurface > Rock core/Sediment ... | reverse complement strand
CGTCAAAATTTCCCTACCCCTCGGTGAAAAAGTATAGCTTGATAAAAACGGCGGTTCTTCAATCTCGGCTTTATCACTTTTTATCATTTCATCCTGAATCATTTTTGTACCGATATTGGATGTACAAATCACAACCGTATTTTTAAACGAGATAACATGACCTTTATTATCGGTTAATCTACCGTCATCAAGAATCTGCAGAAGAATATTAAATATATCCGGGTGAGCTTTTTCCACTTCATCAAATAAAACAACCGAATAAGGTTTTCTTCTGACAACTTCTGTCAACTTTCCTCCCTCTTCATAGCCGACATAACCAGGAGGCGCACCAAGCAGTTTTGCCACCTCATGTCTTTCCATATATTCCGTCATGTCAAATCTGATCATGGCTTCTTCCTGGCCAAACAATACTTCGGCCAGGGTTTTAGCCAGTTCGGTCTTACCCACACCGGTTGGACCCAAAAAGACAAAACTGCCAATTGGCCTTTGTGAAGACTTTAGCCCTGCCCTGCCTCGCCGTACAGCTGCCGCAACCGCCGTGACGGCGATATTTTGATCGATCAGCCGCTTATGCATTACGTCTTCCAGCTTAGCCAGTCTTTCTATCTCGGATTCGCTGATTTTAGAAATAGGAATTCCGGTCCAGCGCGAAACTATATCCTTGATAATATCTGTGCTTACTGCAGTCGTGGTCTGGGCTTTTTTCATGGCAAACTCGTCCTTTTTTTCTTTTAGGGTCGACTCGATCTCGTCGATTTTGGAATTTAAGATTCGTTCTTTGACGCGATCACCGGACTTTTGCGCCTCCTGTCGTTCTTGTTTTAGTTCTGCCACGCGTGTATCAAGCGACTTTATCTCCTCAGGCAGAGAAATCAATGGCAATCTCACGGCAGACGCAGCCTCGTCAATCAGGTCTACCGCCTTATCAGGCAGATATCTATCGCCCACATATCTTTTGGACAACTTTACTGCCGCTTCAACCGCGTCGTCTGGGATCTTGACTCGATGAAAAGCTTCGTATTTGTCTTTGATTGCTTTGAGCATTTTAATTCCCTGCTCAATATTCGGCTCTGGCACCACCACAGGTTGAAATCTTCGCTCCAGGGCCGGGTCTCTTTCAATATACTTTCTGTATTCGGTTAACGTAGTTGCACCGATTAACTGCAGCTCGCCTCGCGCCAGGGCCGGCTTTAAGAAATTTGAGGCATCCATAGCGTTGTCGCCGGAGGCTCCAGCGCCTACTATATTGTGTATTTCATCGATGAACAAAATAATTTTTCCCTTGCTGGCCTTGACCTGATCGATCAAAGACTTCATTCTCTCTTCGAATTCTCCCCTGTGCGATGCGCCCGCGACTATACTCATTAAGTCAAGCTGCAGTACTTTTTTATCAAGTAGCGGTTCTGGGACCGATTTTGATACAATTTTCTGGGCTAATCCTTCGACGATTGCGGTTTTGCCCACTCCGGCTTCTCCCACCAGGGAGGGATTATTTTTGGTTCGTCTTGATAAGATATGTATCACCCGCTCAATGATATCTGACCTCTCAACCACCGGATCCAAAAGTCCCTGTGCTGCTTTGGCAGTCAAATCTATGGTATATTGGTCAACGGAACTTTTTTTTACTTCTTCTTCCTTTCCCTCTTTCTCCAATCCTTCTTTTTTACCGATTATCTTCTTATTCAAGTCTTGCTTTTTAAGTCCGAGTTTGCCTAAAATCTTTGCTCCTGCTCCTTCGCCCTCTTCAAACAAAGCCAAAAGTATGTGTTCGGGAGAGATAAATTCAAAGCGAAGCTTTCTGGCAACCACCAGAGATATACCTAAGATTCGTTTGACTCTCGGAGATAACTGCGGGATTTTTTGGTTTTTGCCCGGTTTGTAAATTTTGTTTAACTCCTCTTCAATTGTCTGAGGTTGGATTTTTAACTCGATGAATAGATTATAGATCTCACTGTCTGAAAGTAATCCGTGTAAAAGATGCTCGCTGTCGACAAAATCTACCTTAAGTTCTTTGGCTTTATTTTGGGCAGATAAAAACACTCTATTTGACCTTTGCGTCAGATGCGTCATCAGGTCAATTTCCTCCTGTTTTTTTTGCTCATCCCCTGCCGGTTTTTTAGACAAATCAGCCGATACCGTAGTACCGGCAGCGGACAGTGGAGCGGTTTTCCCGGCTGCGGGAGTCGAAGATACCGTAGTAGTATCGGTTTTAGTCCCGTCAGGATGCGATGTAATCGTCTTGCTGACCGTAGTCTGCTCGTTCACAACTTGAGGTTGAGGAGGCGTACCGATTCCGCTATAGCTTTGCACGCCGGACGATTGAGTAGTTTGTGTCGTCTCAACCACTTTCTGGGTCGAAGTTGAACTCTGAGTTGCATTAGCATCATCACTTATACTTGCTTTTTTCTGCGGTTTTTTAATAAAATCAAATAAAGCCATAAATTTTATTATGAAGAATTTCTTGCCAATTGTCAATCTATTTTATCAGCGGTTTAAAAGAAAAGTTCTGATTTTTGTTTTAATTTTTTCGCTATTTCAGACTTTTTTTATTTCTCCAAAGTACGCTTACGCTCAACCTCCCCAAGATAATAGTATCAGTATTAAAACTCTGGTAGATTTGATAAATTTATTGTTTTCCGGGAGCTTCTTTCCACAGGGCGGTAATCTCCCCACCTTACCGCCGTTTCCTACCAATATTCATATTTCTGGCGGACCTCTCCCCTCAATTGCTTACACACCCGGTCCGCTTCCTTTTACACCACCATCAGGCTATAAATATTATGCCCAGTGCGGAGGATCATACGATGATATTCCTTTACCAAATGGTTGCAATCTTTGCAAGGCCGGTTGCGGTCCAACAACCGTAGCCATGATTCTGGCCTCATTGGTTAACAGCAGTATAGATCCTGCAGATGTCGTTAACGAGTATCGAAATAACAACTATTACGCAGGTTGTGACGGATCGACCTTGTCTAACGCCAAAGATGCATTGGATAATCTTGGAGGTCCCAAAGGATTAAAAACCACCCTTTACCGTTCTTATAACACCGCGCCAATTGAACAGGTAGCCAGCGATTTTAATAACTGGATAAGATCAGGCTGGACGATATTTGCCCTTGCCAACTACTGCGAGAACGGCTGTGGTCATTTCTTCTGGATCATCGAAATTGATAATAACAACAACGTCTGGGCTTATGATCCCTATTATGGCAGATACGAAGCGCCGCCGATTAATGAAAACCGCTATTATCCATTCCCCAAATACCGAGCCGCTTTTGGGGTAAAAAAACTATAATTTAGGCTAACATTAAATTATGCCAAAAATAAATCTTAAGATCTATTTGATAATCTCGGTTATCTTATCCTTTCTGATAATCTTTTTTTTGACATTGGTATTTATTAACTATAAAAGACAGGTTGGAATAACTCCGACAACCGCGCCCATACCTACTTTGGAGCTTTATCCGACAGCCTACATTTCACCGGACATTGTCCACCCGACCGATTTTACTGGTGTTCTTGAAGAAGAACTGCCGCCGGAAATCAAAAACGCTTCCGACCAAATTCAGGAGCTAAGCAATCAGGTGCCGATTGCCCATCCAAGCTTTGCAATCGATTTCAGCTGGGAAGAATACAAATTCATTGTGACTCTCAATGAACCCAAAGATCAAGCTATGGTTGATTTCGAAAACTGGATAAGCCAAAACTATCCCGACATACCAACTGAAGAATTTATTATTGAATAGTCTATAACAATGAAAGTTTGACACTTCTGTCTTTTTTTGTTTAAATGAATCTATGCTTTCTTACTATCTTAAAGTTATCAAAAAAATACTCGGTTTAGCCAAAAAAGTGTTATTGGTTATTGTTGTCTTTGCCTCAATCATAACCCTTTTTGCCTATTTCATAAATAAAGATAAACAAAAGCTCCATCAAAGTAATTTTGATCCGGTCAAACAAAATCGTAAGGCTATCTATGAGGTGATCAAAGATCCGGAGTTGAATAAAACCAGGGAAGGCAAACTTGCAATTACCGTCTATCGTTCATTAATGTGCGTGACGGTAGGAGAAAGTTGCACTGATAATCCGAATGATGGAGATACAAGATTTCAAAGTAGTGTTTTTGGCTATATGAGTAATCTTTTAACTCTTCCCTTCAGCAAACCTCCAGCTTCCGGAGTCTCCTGGGTTTACAATGGTCTGGCCGATTCTGGTTTAGTTCCTAAAGTCCGTGCCGCTCAAGGAATTGGCTTTGCCGCTATAAGTCCTCTTCAGCCAATCTGGAAAATATTCCGAGACGCAACCTATGTGTTGCTAGTGTTAATTCTTGTCGCAATCGGATTTATGATCATGTTTCGGATGAAGATAAATCCTCAAACGGTTATATCTATTGAAAGCGCGCTTCCCAGAATTATTGTGGCATTGCTTTTGATAACTTTTTCCTTTCCTATTGCAGGATTTATGATTGATCTAATGTATGTGGTTATGGCCTTGACGATCTCTATCTTAGTCCCGGCAAGCGCAGTCCAGCTTGACTTGGCAGCAATCCAGAATATGTATCTTACCGCCACACCCGGAGTCTTAATCGATGAATTATTTCCGATAAACGAGAATATCATTATCAATACCCCTTTAGGTTCTTTATTAGGCGGAACCGGGCCAATTGCAGAAATGATTAAATCTAATGGTTTGGTGCAAATGTGGACTTACATTGTGGGATTAACATCTATAGGTTACAATTTCTACGCGATTTTGCCACGCATACTTCAAACCATATTTTTATTATTAAGTGGAGTAGGCGCGTATATTGCGAGCAATCATGTTGTAAAATCTTTAAGTACAGGTGGGGGGCTTTATGCGATGCTTGAAGATATCAATATCCAAGCCGCTACCTTCGGATTAGGTGTAGGAGGCATTATCTCATCTTTTTTCGGTACTATTACTTTCATAGTCTTGTTTGTAGTCATTGTCATGTTTTTTGGAGTGCCTCTCCTTATAGGACTTTTGGTTTGGTTCACCATACTATTCTTGTTCTTTCGCATTTTTTTCCTTTTATTATCAACCTATATCAAAATCGTCCTGTTTATCATTTTTTCGCCTCTGTTACTGCTTTTTCAAGCAATACCGGGCAGGAATGCTTTTGGCTTCTGGTTTAGAAATCTGTTCGGTGAGATTCTGACATTTCCTCTGATTGCTACAATCATTCTTACAGGAAATATAATGATCAGTAATATATCCTTAGTTCCAAGCCAAGTTAATGTAGGACCAGTTACTACGTACGGAAAAGTTTATTGGGCGCCACCTTTCTTATACGGCCTTAACCAAACCGCTTTTTCCTTTTTAATTGGACTTGGAATTATCCTTCTCATACCAGATCTAGTAAAATTGGTTAAAGAACTTATGGGTGTTAAACCATTGCCAATTAGCATTGGCCTTGGTACTTATTTTGGCGGAGCCGGAGCAGCAGTAGGCGGTGGACTTGGTCTTGCCGGACAATACGGATCTTTAGCTATTGCTTTCCCTGGGCTTAGAACTTTTGGCGAAAAACTTGGGGGCAAAATTGGGCTCGGAGGTTTATTCAGAAACCCTGAAGGGGGGGGAAGTAGATAATTATAACAAGAACTCTTGGTTATTACCCAAATCCCGGTATTCTAAGTATATCAACTCCAATTACTCTCAAAATAAAGATTGAAAATATTATCAAAAGTAAACCCATTATACAAGAAGTCAACATCTCCTGGGCTTTTTTGATCCTCTCCGGATTACCGCCTGATATTTGTATGACAATAGCAGCGTAAATAATACAAATAAGCGAGATGATCCCGGCAAGCGAAATGCCCAACCCCATCACAGTCTCAGTGACGAACTGGCTGGTCGTTGTTCTTATACATCCTATCCCCGTCCAAACACCACCCTCTCCTAACTCCGAGGGTTTGCTGGGATTATAACCGATACATTGATAACATTTGGTTTTTTCCGAACTACTGCTTATGTTATCACAAAACGGTTTTAGAGCGGCAAGCGCCGGACTTGAATTTGCTTTACAATAACAACTGTCCTCACCGATTTTTCCAATCGGACTAGCGTTTGTTACGCATCTGTTTTTGTCCATATATGTTTTCATGCCTTGTTTAATATCTCCGACACTTGGCAAGAGTTTTGCCGTTGAAACGGGTAAAAAAAAGAAAGGAATACTGTCAAATTTCGCATTTACAAAATCAACCAATTTTTCTACTAACCAGTCAATTCCTACGGGAAGACTGGCTATAAAATCTTTATCAATCGTGCCAAAATCTTCCACGGGAGAAAAGCAGCAGGAATACTGCCTATGATTAAAATCGTTCGGATCAAAATTGCCCTGAGTAGCAGGATCAAAACCTTTTCCGCAAGATATTCCGGGTTGTGGAGCGAATTGTCCTTGCGCTTTAATTATATTAAATTTTGCCGAGGTTAGAAAAATTAATACGCAAAGCAACCAGTAAATTAGATATTTTTTCATGACAATACTTACATTACAACGCAAAACGAGAGAAATCTCAAGTGAATTTACTGAAGTCTAAATTTAAGCAAGTATTTTATGCCGGAGCACCTGCTCTTTGGCCGCCGCTAAATTCTTTTGCTGCCTTAGATATATATTGCCAGATAAACCAAATCAGCAGAAATGGCAGAACTGAATTTATAATCTCCCAAGCTTTATGCTTAAATTTGGCGCCTCCGTCACGCCTCAACGATCCTTCCCACCACTCGAAATCCGGATTCCGTTTAGTCTTATGTTTGCCTAAATTTATCTCTTTCCCGAACAGTTTAACCTTGACATCCTCCTCTATGTATGGACTCCCTTCTTTACTGGCCGGATCATACGGCGTAGCAGACAATACTCTGGCTTGTCCAAGCTGGTAAATAAACTGGTCGATGGTCGAGACATCCCACTCCCAGACTTTGGCATAAGGTCCCCCATAAAGTTCTGCCGCTATCGAGTGCGGTCTGTCCGTCACGGTCCAGCTTGTTGCCCAGCTTCGCGCCAAAGTATCTTTCTTGAAGAAATTTATGACTCCTAGGGCCAAATGATGGGCTACTTTTTGGCCGTAAGCTGGTCCGTGGACGCTTGTTAACGTATCTCTAGCCTTTTTGAGTAAACTTACTATTTCTCCAACATCATGCTTGCCGTCGATGGCTGCGGCATGCAGCTTGTCGTTAAGATGCATGATCTCGTCGGTCACGCCTTTTTCAACAGCAGCGGTATCCTTTAAGGCTCTGGCTATCAGCCGTCCGCCTGCGCCGCGATAGGCAACCAGGCTCATATCCGTATCGTCCAGACCAAAAGTGAAGGTGTATCCTCCTTCTTCCGTGATATTCGGATTGATGAACTTGGAAAAAGCCGTCAAAAATTCTTTGCTATTTTTTGTCGTTCCTCCTCCGTAATCGCTTTTGATTATCTTAAAAAGTTTAACCACGTCTTCTATTTCTTTCTCAGATACATCCCTTCCCGATTCACCAAGATAGTCTCTAATCCACTTTTCAGTCAGCTTGAAATTCAAATCCTTGCTGACTTCATCCAAATGAAAACCCACTTCCTTAGATTCCAAACTTTTTTGGTCATCAGGATGTTCCTTATTCCACTTATTCACATATTCTTTAAGTTTGTCTTTCATTTCCGAACTAACCTTTTTTCGAAGTCCCGCCTCAGCAAGACAAAGATTTTTCATCACTCTGTCAAATTCTTTGGACGACATATTCATCTCCAGTCTGGTTTTTTTCCAGCGGCTGGTGCCGTCCTTATGAAATCTGTCCCTGTCAACGCGCAAGAATTTGGAAGGAAATCTCTTGGCCACCAACCTTGCCAAAGTTTCACCCATAAATAAATTACTTTTTTCGGTTTCAATATGACCCTCCAACTCGTGCACTTTTATCATGCCGTTTTTGAGTTTTAGTTTGGCATATTTTTCAGCTTTCGCCTGTAATCCGTCTAAAAATTTAACCACATCTGCTTCCTGAAAATCTTTCGGGTCTTCGATAAAGTAATTTTGATAAAGATAGTTAAAGAATTTCCTTTTTTCCGCAGCCTTATCAGACTGGTCATACTTCTGTTTAAGCAATTTCTTCCCTGCTTTTCCCGTGACCATGAAATCGTAGCAGATCTCATAGCCTATATTTTCAATAGCCTTCCATGTTTCCAACGGATCTATGTCATTAGTAAGTCTTTTTTTTCCATCTGGAGTTGTTACTTCTTTAAAAACCATATTGCCTTGCGTCGTGTAGTAAATCCGCCAGCCTCGTCTTTTGCTTGGTCCTCCCACATTCCCAATATCCAGCATAAAATCAATCAGCAGCGGATTTTTGATCATATCGTCTCTCCCCTTGACGAAAGATTCTCGATATTTTGCTAAATTATCCCAAAGTACTCTGTGGTCCCAGACGCCGGTGGTTTTCAATCCCTCAAGCGGATGCGAGCCTTCAACCGGCATAAAAAGCCACAAAGGCAAAGACGCCTCAGCCTGCCACCTCCACCAAAAATGAGCGGGATTTAAGGGAGTCAGAGGATCGGCATCGTTAGTATAATAGCTCGTATATGCGGATGATCCATCGGGATTGAGATGCGGCTCTGCATAAGCTGCCTTTTCCTCCTCGGTCATAAAGATCCCGCGGTGAGCGCCGATTGCCATAAACAGGGCGCTTTTGAGCTTGCTCTCCTGACTCTTCAATTTAGGATGCATTCTCTTCAGGGCTTCCAATACCTCCTCCTCCAGCCTGGTCATCACGGTTCCGGTTTTATTCAAAAACATGTCCGTTGCGTGGATCCAATCCTGCGAAGCAAACTGCTCTTCGGAAAATTTTTCATAGAGATTGATCGCATCCTGAAGAAGATCGGCATTGGGGAAAAGAAACATTTCCTCAAGTGCCGGAGTCTTCATCCTCTCTGCGTATTGACCCAACTGTGCATAAAATCCGCGCTCTGGATCCTTGGGATGGGTGAGGATTGAACGTGCGTTATGCAAGTATTCTCTCTCTCCGATATATTCGTCGGTCATCAGGCGAAGATAACTGGCAAATCCGCTTAAGTTCACGTCTTCAGGCTTGGAAAGAGGTCTATAGCGTATTCTTGGCTTATCGACATATACTGTATCGCCATTTTCATCTTTATACTCAATTACTATATCCTCTATAATCGGGTCCAGTCCTACCGATTTAGTCAATTTAATTTTTTGATCGGGATTGTCCCTTTCGTATTCCTCCAGCGCCGTTCTAAGCTTGTCAAGATAGCTTCCGAAAGTGGCGAGGGTAGTATTGATACCTCTTACGAAATTCTCCTGTCCTACCTCCTGCCAAAATTTTTCCGGACTTGTCTCCGTGAATCTGGCCAAGATCTTATCCAACACATCAACCAACCTCTCTTCAATTATTTCAGATGCTTTACTATAAGCCTCTTTTTCGCTTAATGCTTTTCCTTTAACTCTTGCCTTTTCTATAGCTTCGCTTTTGATCTCGTCTATATAGGAAATAAATTTTTCCGGAGCGGATATGGCGATAATGAATTTATGATATTCCGGGGTTAAATACAGCTCAAAATCGCGGATCAACTGCTGTAAAGTATAGATTTCTTGCTGCAGCTCAATTTTCTTTCTTTCTTCTTCTGCTTGTTCTTGAGTTGTTTGACTTCGACGTCTATTTTCATCTTCTTGCTCTCTTCTAAGTTTGTCCATTAATTTGTTCCTTACTTCTTCTTCCGGAATAACGAACTTACCCTCGTCATCTATTTTAATCTCAAGTTGCTTTATAAGTTCATCCTTTGTAACTGTGCTAATTTCTCCAAGTCTGTCATAAATTATTTGACCTAGTAACTTAGCCGCTATTGGATTATCTTGATATAATTTCTTAAAATCCTTTTCGAATCCGGTTAATTCCTGACCCGGCTTGGAGAAAAATATGTCCCTATATATATATTTATCGATCAAAGGATAAAGATAACTTGCAGTTGTATCGGTCATTAACCCTGCTCTTTCGGCAAGTTCTGCCAATACCTTTTGACTCGCATTCGCTTTAGCTTTTACTACACCTTGTTTTATCGCCTCCAATACTTTTACTACGGTTTTTTTCACCTCTACGGCTTCTTTTCTTTTCCCTTCCACGCTTAATCCGCCGGTTGCTTTTGCCATATCGCGCACTTCGCTGGCTGCTGTTGACTTTTCTGCCAACTCTTGCAAATATTTTTGGGCCAGCTGTTTTTCTGCAATACTCAATTGGTCTCCGCTTTTATTGGCTCTTGCTGCTTTAATCTCTTTTTGGGCTTCCTGTCTAGCTTGTTGTACTTCATCTCCTCCGGAATGTACGGTCTCACCTGGTTCTGCCATATTATTTTTTAGTTTGGAACTTGTAACCTGTATTTGCCAGTAAAAATACCGATAAAGAAGCTGTCTTCAAAAACTCCGTAAGACTGCCGCAACTCATACAGGACGGGCGCGTTATCATATACATTAAGGAGTCAAAAAGAATCACAATAGGAAGAATCAAAAGTGTCGGAAGGAAAAGAAGGGCTTTTTTTGGGAAATCTCCCCTTTTTTTCGAATACATATTAGATTATAGTACTACTATGGGTTATTGTCAAATAATAAGTCCTCAATTCATTCTACTAAAATTGTAATACGTAAGATGACGAAAATTATAAAAGATAAGATTTTTTAAGCTGATAATTATCATACTAATAATGCAAATGATGCTTATTATGCTAATATAAAAATATGGATAAATTAATTTATCCAGAGCTTTCATACAAAATTACTGGTGCTCTATTTAAAACTCATAATAAGTTAGGAAAGTTTTGTAGTGAAAAACAGTATTGTGACTTTTTAGAGAAGTGCTTTAAAGAGAAAAATATAAATTACATACGAGAAAAAGCCTTACCACCGCTTTTCATAGATGAAAAACCCGGTAGAAACAAGGTGGATTTTTTAATAGAAAATAAAATTATTTTAGAAGCAAAATCTAAAAAAATTGTAACGAAAGACGATTATTATCAAATAAAAAAGTATTTGACTTCACTGAAATTAAAATTGGGAATTTTAGTGAATTTTAGAAGCGCCTACCTTCATCCAAAGCGAATATTAAACTCAGCTGCAAAGGAATAATTTATTAGCATAATTTGAGGCATTTGCATATCAATTTGTAGATTGGCATTAAAAAAATGTTTACTCTTCTTTTTTTGGACCTACTATCAGTTGTCTATCCCTTCCTTCACCCTCAGAATAAGAAGTCAGGTCGGGGTGACTTTTGGCAATATATTCGTGAATGATTTTGCGCTCATAAGAGGAGAATGATCTCACCGGTACCTCGTGGTTTTCTGACTTGGCTCTTTGGGCAATATCTTCGGCAATCCCCTCCAACCGCTCTACCTGCTTTTCCCGATAGTCGTTGACATTCAGCAAAAGATCGACCGGTTCGCCGAATTTTTTATAAAACATAACCTCGAGTATTTTTTGCAAAGCCCTGATTGTTTCTCCATGCCGCCCAATCACAGTCGGAGCGTCATCTTCGGTTTTGATAACTATATGAAAAACCTCTTCTTCTTGAGTTACTTCAAGCTCGAACTTATCGATCATTTTCTTTAGAAGCTCCTCGGTTTCTGTTTTGATTGTTTCCAGTTTATCCATATGTTAATAAAACTCTAAATACTAAACCCTAAATCCTAAACAATTTCAAAATTAAATTGCTCTAAATTCAAAACAATTAATATGTTTTGATAATTTGAATTTAGGTAATTTGGATTTGTTTAGAATTTAGAAATTAGGATTTAGGATTTAGGATTTATTTTTCTATACTGCATTATACTAAAAATTGAAAAGATGTTCCAGTATAAGGATAGACCAACCGGTAAGGAATAGGAAAACCAGCCTATCATCAAGGGAAAGATGAATTTCATCTGCACGCTCATGGCTTTTTGGAAATCTCCGGTATCATCTTTTTTGCCGTCCTTTTCGGTTCCTTTGTTCTTCGAAGCTAGAGACGCATCGCTATGCGTCTCTACAGGTGCGGGCGTCATCACCGACGTCTGGCCGAATTGCAAAACAGCCGTCAATACAGGTATCAAAAAATAATACCATAGACCGGATTTGGCAGGAGTCAGAGCCAAATTAAAACCAAAAAACCAGGGATCGATCGACTGAATTCTCAATAAAGGATGATACAAAACATTGTTGATTTGTGCAATTATTTTGCTTCCGTTTCCATTTAACAGAAATAATGAAAGCGTATTATACAAAGCAATAAATACCGGAATCTGGATGATCATAAACAGGCACCCCGTCGCTGGATTAATCCCTGCCTGTTGATAGAGCTTCATGTGCTCCTCCTGGAGTCTTTTTTTATCATTCTTATGCTTCTGGGACAATTTATCAAGATGGGGTTTAAGATCCTGCATCTTTTTGCTGGTCTCAAGCTGCTTTTTGAAAAAGGGATGAAGTATTAAGCGAATGACCACGGTCAAACCGATAATCGCCAAACCGAATGCTCCCGGAATTCTAAGGAAAAGTAACCCTTTGTTAAATAAAAGCAATAGATTAATGATCGGAAAAACAAAAGTAGTTGTAAAAAAATTTGGCGTTAGCATAAAAATTAAACAGTAAGTCTTTTTCTTTCCTTATTTCTTCTCCTTTTCAATACCTTTCGTCCGTCTTTGGAACTCATTCTTTTAAGAAATCCGTGAACTCTTCTTCTTTTTTTCTTTTTGGGTTGATAGGTCCGTTTCATAATTGATCATTCAATATTGAACTGTTTTCGCCATGAAACACTCTCCACACTGCTTCTGTCACATACGGCATAAAGGGATGTAGCATTTTTAAGTTCTCAAAATATACTTTCTCCAACTCGCCGCGAACTTTAATCTTACCATTTCTAAGATCCTCTTTCAATTGCTCAAGATAGTAGTCGGCCAGCCTATGCCAAACAAACTCATAAACCAGTCCTAAAGCCTGAGAAAATCTAAAATTATCCATTGCTTTTAAATATTGTTTTTTTTCTTCTTGGAATTCTTTTGCCAATTCCACTAAAACCTCGGAGGTTCTCAACTTTGTGGATTTTGAGTTTTGAGTTGTAGTTTTGACTTTTGCCTGCCCCTCGAACCCCGCCCTTGGCGGGAGAAGTGGGGACTTTTGACTTTTGACTTGCAGATTCATATAGATGAATCTGCCTATATTCCAGATCTTATTCGCAAAGTTCCTCATACCTATAACTTTCTCTTCGGCCAATGGCACATTACTACCCTCGCCTATGCCAAAAACCAATGAAGCTCGGAAGGCGTCTGCGCCATATTTATTGACCAGATCAATTGGATTGATTACATTACCCTTGCTTTTACTCATCTTCTGACCTTTAGCGTCAACCACTTTTGACCAAAGATAGACATATTTAAAGGGAATCTCGTTTTTTATATACAAAGAAAACAATATCATCCGCGATATCCAGAAAGGCAGAATATCGGATAAGGTACCCATCACGTCGGTGGGAAATCTGGTTTCATATTCATCCTTTTTCAGCGTCACCAGAGGCCATTGCCCGGAAGAAAACCAGGTGTCGAAAGTATCGGTTTCCTGAAGCCAGTTTCGACCGTCTTTTGGTTCATTGTTACTCACCGCATACTCAACCGGATTTTGCTTATCAACCGTAACAATAACCTGCTGCAATCCTGATCTGATCTCAGAAAGAGAGTGCTTAAGTTCAAGACATTGTTTAAGAGTGCCTTTTTTTAATTTACCCTTTTTGTCGATAAAACTAAGCTGAATTCTATTTTCATTTCCGTCTGCCAGATACCAAACCGGGATTCTTATTCCCCAAGCAATCTGGCGGCTGATCGGCCAGTCGCGCATCACCTCAAGCCACTGCAGAATCTGCTTTTTATATCTTTTGGGGATAAATTTTATCTTTTCTTTTTTAACCGCCTCAATTACCGGTTTTTTTAAATCTGCTACTTTGATAAACCAGTTAGGGAAAATTGTTGGCTCAAGATCGCGCCCGCATTTATAACAAACGGCAACACTGTGTACATAAGATTCGTCTACTTTTTCAATCAACCCTTTCTCCTGCAGATCTCCCACCACTTTTTCTCTGGCCTGTTTGATCTTTAAACCGGCGTAAGGCCCGGTCAACTCGTTTAACCTGCCGTCAATATTAATAACTTTTTTTACTGCTAAATTATGCCGCTTTCCCGCCTCAAAATCCTTAGGGTCATGCGCCGGTGTAATTTTTACAACACCGGTGCCGAACTTTCGTTCAACCATCTCGTCTGAAATTACTTTCATCCTGAATTTACCCAGCAGTCCTTCAACTTGGATCTCTTTGCCGATCCAATTCTGATAACGCTTATCCTTGGGATGTACCGCGACTGCCGTATCCCCGAATTTGGTCTCGGGCCGAACAGTGGCTAAGACAAAAGGTCCGTATTTAAGATAATAAAGCGGGTCCCGACGTTCGATATGGACAGTTTCTAATTCCGAAAGTGAAGTGCCGCAATGAAAACAATAGTTAACGATATATTCGTCTTTATAGACATGTCCGTCCTTTTCCATTTTGACAAAAGTTGAGTCTACGGTCTGTAAAACCTGCTTATCCAAGGTAAATACGCTTCTCTCCCAGTCTGACAAGAATCCCAAACGCTTAAACTGTTCATAGATTAATCCGGAATTATCAACCACAAATTCATAAATGTTTTTGTATAAATCTTGACGGCTGTAATCGAATCTTGATTTACCCTGCCTTGCCAGATGTTTTTCATAGACGTATTGGGTCTCAAAACCGGCGTGGTCAGTACCCGGTATCCAAAGACTGTCATAGCCCGTCAATCTCTTATAGCGAATCAGAATATCCTCTACGGTATACATTCCGTGGCCGGCGTGAAGTGAAGCATTGGCGTTAGGCGGAGGCATCAAAATCGTAAAGGGTTTTCCCCGTTTAGATCTAAGCAGTCCTTTTTTCTCCCAAGAATTGTAAATTTTTTCTTCTGCTTCAGAAGGTTTGAACTTTTTATCCATTGTTAATTGTTGTATTATATAATAAACCTTTATGAATTGGATATTTACATCTCTACCTTGGTATTTCGCTTATTTGCTTTTAGGAATAATCTTTTTTCCTTTGACTCAAAAAATTTTCTCCAAATTTTTCCCCGATTTGGGATACGCTTTTTCCAAGATACTGGCTTTGATTTTATTAAGCTACTCGCTTTTTGTCTTTGGCATTCTTAAGCTTTTACCTTTCAGCCAAACCGGCCTGATATTTTTATTGATTATTTTCGCATTCATAAACCTGACAATTTATCAAAAAAACAAACAGGGTAGTAAAAGGTATGATTTAAAGTCTTTATTGCTTATTGTCTTTGAGGAAATTCTCTTTTTGTCGGCATTCTTTTTCTGGATATTTGTCCGCGGCCAAGAACCCTCGATTAACGGTCTGGAGAAATTTATGGATTTTGGCTTTATTAATTCCATCCTGCGGACCGATTATTTTCCGCCTTTGGATATCTGGCTGGCAGCCGAAGCAGGGAAAATAAACGGCAATTTTATTAACTATTACTACTTTGGCCATTTAAGCGGAGCATTTTTAATCAAACTTACCAATATTAAAGCTACAATCGGTTACAACCTCATCCTTGCTTCAACTTTTGCCCTTTCGGTCACCCAGACGTTCTCTCTGGTTGTAGCCATTGTCAATAAATTTCAGGAAAAAATCAAAACCAAATTAGACGAGTACGGACAGATCTTAAAACTGGTTTTTTTTGGGTTGCTTGGAAGCTTCATTGTTAACCTGGCCGGCAATCTTCATAGCATTTATCTATTTACGCGAGGCTATCCCAATGAAGATCCTGTTCCCTTCTGGCAGATTTTATCCTGGTATAATCCGTCAGGATACTGGTATCCTAATGCTACGCGCTTTATTCCCAACACTATTCATGAATTTCCCTCTTATTCATGGGTGGTCGCGGACATGCACGGACACGTCTTCGACATTCCCTTTGTAATATTAACTTTGGCATTTCTATTTATAGTATTCGTCTATTATTCAAGTCATAAAAAACCGTTTTCAACTAGTTTCAACCGTTTTCAACTAGTTTCAACCGTTTTTCTCGGTTTTCTTACTGCGATCCACTATATGACTAACGCTTTTGACGGTCCAATTTACATTCTCTTAAGCGCAGTAATACTTTTCTATTTTTTCAAGTTGACAGGGAAGTGGTTTCTCCATGTACTTATTTTATCCCTATCGTTTTTAATTTTTTCACTCCCTTTCTCGATTCACTTCAAACCTTTTGTCACTGGAATCGGTGTAAACTGCAGTCCGAAATTCTTAACCGACCTGGGCAAAATTGGCCCCTTCTTGTTTGAAGCCGGCAACTGTCAAATATCTCCTGTCTGGATGCTTTTAGTTCTTTGGGGGTTTTTTTGGTTAAACTTTATTTTGTTGTTAATATTCAAACAAAAGTTTGGCAAACCGGTGAATCAGGGGAATAATGAAACAATAGATACGTTTATCTTAATACTTTTTTCCTTTAGCACTATCTTAATTATTATTCCGGAATTTTTTTATATCAAGGATATCTATCCTGCCCATTTTCGAGCCAATACTATGTTTAAGCTTGGCTATCAGGCATTTGTTATGATGGGTATCGCCTCAACCTATGTTTCTTTAATAATCAAATCCTTGCCCAAAAAACCCAGATTAATTTTCTCCGCTATATTTATCCTTTTCTTTTTGCTTATCGCTGCATATCCTCTTTTTTCTATCCCCTCCTATTATGGCCAACTAGATCGTCCTGTAGAACTTGACGGAGCAAAGTGGTTAACAGATAAGTATCCGGAAGATAAAGAAATTATCGACTATATAAATCGAAATATCGATAATCAGCCGGTTATACTTGAGGCTCAAGGCGACTCCTATACCGAGTATGAAAGAATTTCAGCCTTCACCGGTTTGCCAACGGTTGCCGGTTGGTGGGTACACGAGTGGTTATGGAGAGGATCGGCAGACGTGGTCGGCGTCAGAATCCCCGATATCACCAATATTTACGAGTCTGAAGACCTGCATCTGACAAAGAATCTGCTTGATAAATATAATGTTTCATATGTCATCGTATCAGGGCTGGAAAAACAAAAATATCCAAATCTCAAAAAGAACAAATTTGACAAAATTGGCAAACAAATTTTCCAGTCTTCAAATAAAAAAGGGGCTATTTATCAAGTAAAATTATAAGGCAGGTTGACAAAGAAAAAATTATTTGCTATGTTATTGTGGTAATCCCGAAAGCGTTCGGAATAAAAAGAGCATTACTACTCGTCGTCCCCTAATACGAGCGGTAGTGATGCTCTTTTTTTTACTTTTACAAGTGGTATAGTTTTACCGGAATTTGAATATTTTTCTTAGTTAACTGTAAGAATTGCTCCTTGGCAAACATTGTAAGATCCTTTTTTGCTATATATTTAAGTTCTTCTTTATATTTTTTGGATCTTTGTAATAGGATTTTTATCTTCATATCTCAACTATAAACTATTACTAAAAAGTTGTCAAGACCTATAGAAACAATAATTAATTCTATAAGTTATACCTATAATAATATACCACTATTTTAGCTTGTTGTGATGCTTTTTATTATTTTCAGAAATATATGTGGATAGTTTGTGGATTTCTCATCCAAGCCTTGCCCTAATCGCCGGTTATTGTATAATTTGTAGACATATGGCTTTTTCTTTATTGACATATAATGTCCTTTACAATAAAGCTTTTTTGCAAATCGAAAAAATACTTAATAAATTTAAACCGGATATAATCTGTCTACAGGAAGTCGAAACCAGTGGCAAAAACTTGGGAAGATTAGAAAAATTCGGTTATAAATTAGCCGATTTTTCCAACTCTTTTATTACATTCGGCAAAATCTATGGTATTGCCACCTATTTTAAACCTGATAAACTGAAGTTGATCAAATCTCAATCCTTCTACCTACCCAAATCAATCTATGAAATGATTATTACTTTAAAAAAAATCCTAAAAGGCGGCAGTAAGCCCCGAACAATTTTGAGAACCCATTTTTTAAGAAATAAAAAACATGTGTCTATCTATAATCTCCACCTTTCCCTTCAGGGCATAAATCGGACAAGAGCCAAACAACTTAAAATCATCCTTGAACAATCGCTTGAATCCAACGATCGCCCCGTAATAATAATTGGCGATTTTAACTACCTGCCATATAGAAGAAGAGGTCTTGAAAACTTGATGAAAAATTATGGTTTTAAGGAAGCTACCAAAAAAATCTATTACACTGTCCGTTTTCCTGAAAGGAAGTTTGCGAAATATACTTTATTTCAGGAGCTGATCTTAAAAATGATAAGAAGGATCTTTACCAAAAAAGTCAAGATCGATTATATTTTTTATAAAAATTTAAAACTGCTTAACGCGAAAAGAATTAATGTAGAATACTCCGACCACTACCCGGTAATTTCCTCCTTTCAATTTACTTAAGTCCGCTTAACTTATTATATATTTTTTAATCTTGTATAGTTAGCGCAAAACAAAATGACCGGTTTTGATAAATGTCATGCTGAACTTGTTTCAGCATCTATACCCCCCTCTTAGTTGATTTTGCAAATTGTCAACTAAAGTTATCTTATCAAATCAACTTAGAGAGGGGTATATACTGATTACGATTTCGATTAACAGAAGTATAAACAACAAGATCCTGAAATAAATTCAGGATGACAAATATGACATTTCGTATTGCGGTAGCTATACTACGTAATCAATTGTCTTTCTCCATAAACTTTCAATTTTATTGATTATTTTTTTATCAATGCTTATGTGTTTTTCTTCTAAGTTTTTCTTTCTAAACTTATTGACTACGTTTTTAAAATTTGAAACAAGATTGCCGAATATCACTTCTTGCGAGTATCGATCCAGCATCCTCTCTCTTGCTCTCTCTGCTAAGAATTCGGTTAATACCGGATAATCTAATAGAAGTTTTAGGGCAAAAGGGAGTTGGGTTTTAATATGTGAGTGATTAATCACCACCCCAGACCTATCCAAAACCTCACCATTGCTTCCTGCATCTGAAGCGATACATGCAAGTCCGCAGGACATTGCTTCAAGAAGTGCTAACGGCATTCCCTCAAACTTTGACGGCAATACAAATATTTCACAACTACTTAGAATGTCAACTTTTTCCTTTTCATCTTTTACTAGTCCTGTAAAAATAATTCTTTTGTCTTTGTACTCTTCTCTTAATGACCTTTCCAGATCTCCCGGGCCGACTAACACTAGTTTTGTATTGTCTTGAGGGTTTAAATTAAGAAAAGAATTTATCAGCATCTTAGGATTCTTGTCTGAAGTTAATCTACCCAAAAACAAAATTCCTCTGTTGATAGCGTGTTTCTGCTTGAATTTGGTTTGCTTTATTCTTTTGTAAATATTCGTATCTACTCCGTTGGGCAAGACTAGGATTTTGTTCCTGTTGATTCCTCTATTGATATAATATTGGGCTAACTTGTCAGTGAAAACATGTAGTAAATCAAATTGCTTGCAAATGGGGGAATAAGTTAGAAAAAGAGATTTTAAGATTAATTGATAGGAGCTGTCGCTATTATTTAAGTCGGCATGCCAAACTCCTACGGCTGGTATTCCGAATTCATGACAGATTGTTGGTATAAAAATATCTAAGGGTGATAAACCTATTGCCGTATATACGATATCTGGCTTAATGTTGAAGATATATTTCTTAAATAGAGATAATGATTCTTCTTTAGGCACAAATATTGCCCTTTCGTTAGCAAAATAATAAGGAATGTGGAAAGTATTTTTTTGGTTATTCTTCTTATTGCTAAATCTAACTACATATGCCTCATGTTCGCGGTTTATTAAATGCAACTTTAAACGTTGTGTAAAAACTCCTATGCCTCCTACTTTGTTAAATTCTTCTTTATCTACTAATAGAATTCTCATTTATTTATATACTTCGATAACTTAAGGTTTGCAACCGAGTTACTCAGTATATACCCGTCTAATCCGCTTTTTCGCGCTCCGGCGAGCTGCAAATCGTAAGTAAGATGGGTATACCCGTCTTAGTTGATTTTGCAAATTTTCAACTAAAAATATCTTATTAAATCAACTTAGAGGGGTATATACTGATTGCAATCTCAATCAATAGAAGTATATAGATATTTTATTAAAAAAATATCAATTTTGTTTGTATACCGTTCGTAGTTCAATTTGCGAAAATAAATGAACAAATGGAACGTACGAACGGTTATGCCGCTAGTATTTCAATTGCGTTGCGGTATATAATAAATCAAGTGAAAATATCTGTCGTAATTCCTGCTTTTAATGAAGAAAAATATATTGCCGCCTGTCTTACTAGATTATTTGACCAGATTGAAAAACCTGACGAGGTTATAGTAATTGATAATTTTTCGACAGACAAAACTTCAGAAATAGTTAAAAAATTTAGAGTCACGCTGATTGAGGAAAAATGCAAAGGCATCGCTCACGCGAGAGACAAAGGTTTCAATTTAGCCAAAGGTGATGTGATTGCCCGTTGCGATGCCGATTCGTTGGTTCCGTCAGACTGGATAAAAAAAATCAAACGGAATTTCGCCCAAGGGAAGATTGACGGTTTGCTGGGACCTATTAGCTATTATGATCTCGCTTTTAAATCTACAATTTATTCCAAAATATTCATTCACTTTATGCATTTTCTACAAGGTTATCACACGCTAATTGGCAACAATATGGCAATTACCAAGTCTGTTTGGCAAAAGGTAAAAAACCAGGTCTGCAGTGAAATAAACATCTTCCATGAAGATATTGATTTGGCGATTCATGTTAAAAAAGCAGGAGGAATTATTAGATATGATCCTTCATTGGTAAGCTATACCTCCGGTAGAAGAATTGCCAAGAATCCTCTCTCTTTTTTTATCGAATATCCTTGGTGGCTGGTAAAAACCTTAACCGGTCACTAATCATTTCTTTTCTTGTATTTTATACATCTTTTCAACCTCGTTTAAGGTGGTAGCATCTTCGGGTCTTTTGTCGTCTCGAAAATTCTCAAGTCTGGGAAAACGAAGGGCATAGCCGGGATTGTCTACTTCCTTGGCTTTACCGCTTTTGGACGATTTTAACGTTCTGCCGGCAGTATGCACTGACGATTTGGTAATCTCATCGGCTTTTATCTCCACTACTATCGACGGCGCTAACCAGACATCGCATTCCATCATCTTATCAACCTCATACAATGTAGGTTTATTTTTAACTTTTAACTTTTGACTTTTAACTTGTAATTCTCTCCATTCTTCGTCGGTTAATCCTGTGCCGATCTTGCAAATTGTCAAAAATTTATCCTTGTTTTTATCAAATATTCCTACTAAAAAAGCACCCAAGCCAAAATCCGTCCTTTTTCCTTTGCCATAGTCATATCCCATCACCAAGCAATCGATAGTGTCGTCAATTTTACCGGAATAGCTGCGTTTGTATTTGATCCAGTTCCACTCTCTCGCCCCCGGTTTATATACTCCGTCTAATTTCTTTGCTATAATTCCCTCCAATCCTTCTGACACCTCTTTATCAAACATTAACTCCAGTTTTTCCTCGTCCTGGGTTATTTCATCAGGTGACGTCGTAATTATATTTTTGGATTTCCCCTTTGCTGACTTTATTAATTCTGTTAATTTTTTACGTCTTTCAATGAAAGGGATATCCAAGTAACTTTTGCCGTTGAAATACAAAAGTTCAAAGGCGAATACTTTCAAAGGTATTTCTCTGGCCTTTTCTTCAATACCGTACTTTCTTTTGCGCTGGACAGTCTCCTGAAAAGGCAAAAAACTGCCGGAATTTGGATTAAATCCGATCGCCTCTCCTTCAAAAATTACCTCATCTGCTTTGATTTCCGTCTTAACTCCCTCGATAATATCAGGATACATGTACGATACCTCCTCCAAATTCCTCGAATAGAGTTTTACTTCCGGCTTTCGGCCTTTAGTCGAATAATGAACCTGCAGCCTGAATCCGTCATATTTGGGTTCAATCAGGCATTTTCCCAATTTATCTATAATTTCATTTGCTGAAGACAATCTCTCTGCTTTCATCATCAGAATGGGTGTAAATACTTCCGGATTAATCTTATTCAAACCCTTAACCCCTTTTTCTTTTAAAAGAACACCGATCAAACCAAGATCAGGTCTTACTTGGTAGGCTTTCTCGATCTCGGATCTTAGTGATTTGTTTGCCGTTAACATCCAAGAGTATGCATCGAGAACCGTCATATCAGAAAAACCTAAACGCATCACGCCTATCGGGATACGGACCAGATATCGGCAAGATAGTGGATCAAGCATCCTGATTAAATCTGCCAGAATCTTAATTTTCACTTCCTGCGAACCTTCTTTGGCAGCGGAAGCCATTTCGTAGAGTTTCTTGTAAACCGCCAATATCGATAAATCTTTTTCGTCCAAGGCCCTGGCCTCTTTTTTGAAGTATTCTGTAGTTATACCAATGTCGCCGACTGATTTGTATTTTTGCTTGAAGTATTTATTATCAAGACATAATGCCATTACTACGGATTTACTTACCATTTTTTCAGCCATACCGAATTCAAGGGGGTTAAAAAGAGGAGCCAGTCTTCCCTGCAGTAAATAAACCGATTTTTCGATTTCTTCCTTATTTAATTTTTTGAATAACTCCGCCAGCAGTTCTGTCATGGTCAAACGCGAGGAAGCTTTCTCAATTTGCTCTATATAAACGGCAAATTCACTGAATTTCATAGTTTCATCTGTTAAACAAAAACATATAAGCTATAGTCACTCCTGCCAGAAATAGAGTTCCCAGGACAAAAGTAAAAAATCCTTCTTCATGGCGGGAGATATTATAGATTCCTTCCGCTACCAAAGTCAGAGCAAAAAGGCTGGGCAGAAGAAATCCCATATAGATAAGGCGCAATACGGTATCGTCCATAAGCTTATTATATAGCTACCGCAATACGAAATGTCATATTTGTCATCCTGAATTTATTTCAGGATCTTGTTGTTTATACTTCTGTTAATTGAAATCGCAATCAGTAAATATACCCATCTTACTCCGATTTGCAGCTCTCTCGGAGCGAAAAAGCGAAATTAGACGGGTATATACTGAGTAACTCAATTGCAAACCTTAAGTTATCGAAGTATACCCCTCCTTAGTTGATTTGATAAGATAACTTTAGTTGACAATTTGCAAAATCAACTAAGAAGGGGGTATAGATGCTGAAACAAGTTCAGCATGACATTTATCAAAACCGGTCATTTTGTTTTGCGCTGACTCTAACTCTACACTCTAAAATCTAAACCCTAAATCCTGAACAATGTTTAAAAATTCAAATAAACAAAATTCAAAACATCAATCCTCCCCTGATTCCCCTCCTTTCCAAGGAGGGGAATAGTTGTTTTTATTCTCCCCTCCCGGTTTAGGAGAGAAATTAATTGTAATATTCTCCCCTCCTTTTTAAGGAGGGGATAAGAGATGTGGTTGTTTTGAAAATTTGAATGCATTTAATTTGAATTTATTTAGAGTTTATCCATTCGACAAGCTCAGGATAATCTCCTCGAGTCTGAGCGATGAGCTCGGAGTCGAAGACCTGAGTGCTAATCGAAGGATTAGAAATTAGGATTTTTTATACGGTTGCATACCTTGCCCCTTTAGTGCTTCCGACTTTTTTGATTATCCCTTTTTTGATCAAGTCCTGCAGTTCTCTCAACACTGAATCTTCAGAAATATCAGGAAAAATGCTGGAAAACATCCGATTTTGGACATAACCCACCTCCTGGATGTATTCGATTATTTTTACCTGTCTTTCGGTTAGATATATTTGCTTTCCTCCGAACTTTTCTTTTAGTTTGACATCTTTTGAGAGTTTGAGGATTTTTTCTTTTATTTTGGTAAACTCAATGCTTGCTCCAAAGGTAAAATACTCAAGCCAAACAGACAGGTCTCCGCTTGAAGCTTTCTGCAGATTTTTGTAGTAAACTATCGCATCTTTATCATAATACTCTTCAAGTGAAAAGAATTTTCTGATATCATAACCTCCCAAAAATAAAATTAAAGTTGCCAATACCCTTGCAACCCTTCCATTGCCGTCAATGAAAGGATGAATTCGTACCAGCTCATGATGGGCAATTCCGGCTTTTAAAACCGGATGCAGGTCGCGGTCATCCTTATTCAGCCAGTAAAGAAATTCCCTAACCAAAAAGGGTACCTCAAGAGGAGACGGCGGTTTAAAAGTAACTTCCCCTGTTTCTGAATTTTTGATCACCACCTGTTTACTTCTGAATTCTCCAATTGCATCTTGATTAAGAATATTGTAGGCGATAATGCGGTGGATTTTTCTAATGACCTGTTCTGTAATCTTATCTATTTTTTTTGCGGCCTCTTCGTCGATAAACTCGATTACTTTTCTGTAGTTAATAATTTCCTGAATATCTCTGGGTCGTCCGACAATGTCTTTGCCTTGAAGAATGTCTTTAGCATCTTCCTTATGTAACGGATTGCCCTCAATATGCGTCCCATGATAGGCTGATCTAACTATCGCATCTTCCCTGAACTGTTTTTCCCATAAAGGTAAAAGCGGAGAATGCCTTATCATTTCTTCGGCTGCTTCAATCTTGGCGATGTTATTCAGGATCTTATTTGTAATCTGATATGAGGGAATAAACATGAAACTATTATACAATGCGGCTCATGATGAAGTTAAGCAATGATTCAAGTATTTCTTTAATTTCCGGATTTTCGGTAAGCTGAAGAATTGTTTTTTTCCCCTCAAACAGGTAATTTTTGCCTAAATTTAATACATACTGGTATGCGCCGGTATCTTTAAAAAATTTTTGAGCTTTTAAAATATCGGTTTGAGATAAATCTTTCCTTCCCAATATAGATTTTAGATACAGTTTTTCATTTAAACTGCCATTTTTCAAAATATGATAAACTAATAGCGTAATTTTTCCTTGACGCAAATCTGAACCTATCGGTTTTCCGGTCTCCGTCTCACTTCCGTACAGCCCCAAAATGTCATCCTGAATTTGAAAAGCCCAGCCTAAATTTAAACCATATCCTTCAATTGCGGCAAGCTTTTTTTTATCGGTCATTCCGCCCAGTATTGCCCCGATTATCAGCGGCGTAACCCCGGTATATTCTGCTGTTTTGTAGCGGAAAATTTTTAATATTTCCTGTAGATTGAAGTTTCTTTCCAGACCGTTCACCTGGTCAAGCGATTGACCGTAAGTGATATTGATCGCATATTTAGCATATATTTTTGCCGCCTTAAGTATTATTTCATCCGAAAATCTGCTGTGCAATAACTTATCCCAAGACAGATAAAACGCCAGATCTCCGGCGCAAATAGCCAGCGAGACTCCGATATCTTCGCCGTAATTTTCAAACTGCCGATGCATGGCGGGTAAACCACGCCGCAAATTATCTTTGTCCATAATATCGTCGTGGATAAGAGCTCCCGAATGCATTATCTCGATAAAACAACTCGCATCATAAATAGAGTTGAGATCTTTGCCACCTGCTAGTCGATAACCCAATACGGTCAAAAAACCGCGGATTTTTTTACCCCTCGTCATCATTTCAGCAAATTTTTTTAAAATCTCGGTTGGAATTTTTCCGACAAACCGGGCCCCCCTAATTTTTTCCTTTAAGTAAACAGCCAGCAATGCATTTGCTTTTAGGGAGTAGTCGTTCAGAAGATTTTTAATATTGATCTTTTTCATATTATCTACCAAATCTTCTTTTCCTTAAAGAATAATCCTGTATGGCTTTTTCAAGTTCATGCTTGTCAAAGTCGGGAAAATATAAGTTGCTAAAATAAAGTTCGCTATATACGCTTTGCCATGGCAAAAAGCCGGATAGCCTTTTTTCTCCACCGGTTCGAATGATCAAATCCGGATCAGGAATCCCATCAGTATCAAGAAATTGACTAAAATTTTCTGTATTTAAATTGGATATTGGATATTGGATATTGGATATTTTATTAATAGCTCTTACGATTTCGTCTCTTCCTCCATAATTAAGTGCAAATATTAGCGTGGCTTTTTTATTTTCTGCCGTTTCTGTAAGGACTTTCTCGATAAGTTTTTGAATGTCTTTGGGGAATTTACTGATGTCGCCAATTATTTTTACTTTTATTCCGTTTTTTTTTATTTCTTTGAACCTTAATTTATAAAGAATTTTCATCAGGGTAAATAGACCGTTTAACTCCAATTTGCTTCTTTTGTTAAAGTTCTCCGTCGACATCGCCCAAATAGTGAAATATTTTATTCCTAATTCGCCGGCTTTTTTAATCAAGTTGGGAACTACTTTTTGAGCCGCATTCCTATGACCCTCAAAAGAAAGCAATCCTCTCTTCTTTGCCCAACGGCGGTTACCATCCGGGATTATAGCTACGTGGATGGGAATGTTCATAAAATAATACGGATTACGGATCTTGTTCGGATGATGCGGGACGTCAATCGTCCCAGCCACGTTTGACGTGGCGGATATTCGGACGCTCCCCCCTGTTTCCCCTCCTTGTTAAGAAGGGGATTAAGAAGTTGTGATTGTCCGCATATCCGTGTCATCCGCATTTTATATCCATAGATCCATATTGCATTATATCTAATCTTGACTTAAAAAATCATTTTCTATACACTCTTCATATGGTCTTTGCTCAGTTTGAAATAAATGAAACTACTTTTCCTGCGGCAAGAATTGCTACCTTTGCTAACCTATTAAACGTCGTCATACCTATTCTGATCACCGGGGCCGCAATCTTACTTTTAATTATGCTTCTTTACGGCGCTTTTCTCTGGATCACCTCAAGCGGTAACCAGGAAAATCTGGCCAAAGCTCAAAAAACCATGACCTATGCTATACTGGGATTAGTGGTTGTAATTTTAAGTTTTATAATAGTTAAAGTAATAACCTTAATATTTAAAATTGACGCGCCTCTCTAAAGATGAAACTTGCCCAAGCTGACATATTCGGAACTATCGCGCCTCCAACCGGAGCCCCAACCGATCTTGGAAATTTTACCGGCGGTGCTATCAGAATTTTTATTATAGTGGCAGGCTTTGCCTTGCTTATCTATTTGTTTTGGGGAGCGTTTGATTGGATTACGTCAGGAGGCGATAAAGAAAAACTAACCAAAGCCCAAAACAAAATTACTCAAGCTATAATCGGAATGATATTGGTGGTAGCCGCGCTGGCCATTTTCCAGGTGATCGCAGGAGACGTACTTCATATCATCGATACTTCAGGCGGCGGCTGGAAGTTCAATTTACCTTCTCTTTAACAATTAAAATAAATGCTTATTTGTTAATCTTGCTCCAATTGATGGTTTATTAACTATCACTTTAATTATTTCTTTAAATTTTTTTAGTTTTTTTACAATTATATCTTTATCTTTTTCTTCAACTATCAGGTGTAAATTCTGACCAGTATTTAGAGTGAAGTAAACCTCAATTCCCTCTTTTCTCCATGATTTTACCTGATTTATTAACTTTATTGTAAAAGGCAGCCAATAGATTAATGAAGGTTCGGAGGTCAGCATAACGGCATGGAGTTCAAGCGCCTCTGCCTCTATCAGCTCGCCAAACCGACGAAAGTCTTTGTTTTTGATTAATCTTTTGCATTCCTTAATTTTATTTTTAATTAATCTCTGTCTCAGTGGAAAAAATATGCTGCTTTTAGCCAGTTTTTGCCCCTCTGAAGTCAAAATTTCTTTTTTTTCGTAACTTACAATTACAACTACATCTAATATCTGCCAATAATCTTCAGGAAAGATCGAAATCGCGCATGATGTACTATTTGTGTTCCCGTCTAACCACTCGACAAATCCTGAAGGAATCGACCTACAGGCAGAACCTGATCCCTGACGAGCCAGAATTGATAATTCTTTTTCGTTTAGGTCTAGTCCTGCGGCCTTTGACGCGGCTAACGTCAAAGCCGCAAATCCTGAAGCAGATGAAGATAATCCGGTAGCTCTGGGAAAATTATTTTCTGATACGGCTTTTGCCATACTTTTTATTTTTGTCAGACTTCTTATTCTGTTTAAGTGTCTTATAACACGTTTCAGTCCAACTCCTGTTTCTTTTTTTCCGTCAATTGCCATCTCGTCGTTTTTTAATTCTGGTATGAATTCAACCGTTGTAATAGTCTGTAAGTTGCTTAAATTCATGGCAATACTCCCGTTTTCCGGCAGTCTTAGTTCTTCGTCTTTTCTTCCCCAGTATTTGATGAAGGCTATATTTGACGGAGCAATTGCAGTTGCTTTCATAGTATTTGTAGCGTTTTAAGACTTTTGTTAGCAAAAGGTGTTAACTTATTAATCAACGACCTCACCCTATCTTTTGGAAAAAACTCAACTTTATCTACCTCGTCGGGATCTAATTTGAAAGGGCCGTTATGAACTCCCTTAAAAATTGTGTTCATTTCGCATTCTCTTTCGCTTTTAATGATAAATTTGGATATTAAATTAAGCCGTGCTCTTATCCCCAACTCTTCCAACAACTCTCTTTTGGCAGCCTGTAAATAAGTCTCGCCTTTGGCTACATGTCCTCCGGTTGCGATGCTGTAATACCCCGGAAATAAATCTTTAGCTCTGCTTCTTTTTTGTAGAAGAATTTCATCTGCTGAATTAAATAAAATAACTCCAATTCCTCGATGGATTAATTTGTTATTGTGATGACATTCGTACCTTGTTTTATACCCGATTATTCTGTCGTTCTTGTCCACCACGACAAATAATTCGGTTTGATCATCTCTCGGCATAACATTATTAATGCACCCTGAGCTTTAAGCGAAAGATCTCTCGCGCCTGCCTGCCGGCAACGCAGGAATGCGAACTTCTCAAATTTATTGAGAGAGTCTTCCTTCCGCCAAAGGCGGGATCATAATGACAAAATGCAAAAATTTAGATCATTAATCAATTCTAACGCCCTCGGCGTTATTATTAATTTTTATTATTTCACCGCCGACTTTTTTTATTGCAGTTTCAACATTCCGCCTTTTATCTTCAGAAACTAGAGCTATCATACAGTCTCCTCCGCCTGCCCCGGACAACTTGGCTCCATAAGCTCCTGTAACTAGTGCTGCTTTTACCATAATATTAAGCTTTTCCGTACTTACTCCCAATCGTATTAACAATTCGTGATCTTCCGTCATCAATCCTCCAAGTTCTTTCCAATTTTTATTGACTAATGCTTTCTTTGCACTTTTAACTAATTTATTTATAAGCACGAAATTTTTCTCAATTTTTACTTTTAATTTTTCGTTCTGCATTTTTAATTTTAAATTACGCACAATCAAAGGCGTATCGGCTTTAACTCCGGAATAACCAACAACCAAAGGTAAAGATTTGATTTCTAATGACTCAATTACTTTTCCTCCTTTTGTAAAATACAATACTCCACCAAAAGTCGCTGCAGCAATATCAAAACCTGATCCTACTCCTTGAATTTTAAGTGTAACTTCATAACTTAACTCAAATATCTGGCGGAGTGAAAGTTTTTTATTAAATATTTCTGACAGGGCTTTAAATGTCGCCACCGTCACAGCCGACGAAGAACCAAGCCCTACATTGTGCGAAAAATCTCCCTTAGTGCGAATTTTTACTCGTTTTTTTATCTGATATTTTTGCTTAAAAAGAGTTATTGTCTCCAGAACAAATCTGCTTTCCTTAACCTGCGGGGCAATGATTTCATCTTCGTCACTGTCAATAACTTCAGCCTCCACATACAGGCGTTTATCCACCGCAGTTACAATACAGGGATGCCCATATACTACCGCATGCTCTCCCAATAACATCAACTTTCCCGGCGCAGAAACCTTAATTTTCATACTACTTTATCACATCGCCATGCTAACTCTAACCTACGAGGTTAGAGGTGGCCCGTTGTAATCCTTTGAAATCTTGCTGAAATTTATAAAAATTTATATTTTGATTGCTTAAATATTTTTCTAAATCGTTTTTTTTAGTTGTATACAACACTAAATAGCCTGATCCCCTCTCTTTCCCTCCTCCACCGATTACTTTTCCTACTCCATAAGTCTCCAACTCTTTTAAAAGACTTTTTGCTTTTTTAGAAACAACTCCTA
>Ga0209542_10004145_pt1 | contig 30127 bp, 32 predicted proteins | sample RifCSPhighO2_01_FD_184028 | JGI IMG/M metagenome (GOLD analysis project Ga0209542, IMG submission 184028) | Soil microbial communities from Rifle, Colorado - Rifle CSP2_plank highO2_0.1 (SPAdes) (version 2) | ecosystem: Environmental > Terrestrial > Deep subsurface > Rock core/Sediment ... | reverse complement strand
CTCAGTACCCTTTTCCGGGCTCCCGCTCTCACGGCCCGTACTGATCAAAGGCTTGGTAGTCCGTTACACTACCAACGACCTAATCAGCCGCCAACTCATCCTTAGGCGTTGCCTTTAAGTAAAAAGACATTCCAGTACCATTTACCTATCCGGTTTTATCTTCAGTTTCCCAAAGTTATCCCGAACCTAAGGGCAGATTATTGACGTGTTACTGAGCATTCAGCCTGGGCCTCCGAAGAGACCCTCTGACTTGCATGGCTTAATCGAACTCCCATAGCAGCAATCTTCCGCAGGATCAACGGAAATTAGAAACTAATCCTTATACGATCGCAATTTTAAAAAATCTGTCACTATTAGGATCACCTCGTTCACACTCAATATTAATTGAGCATACATGTGTTTTATTCTGGGGAAAGAAGTTACTTATAAATGTTTCTATATTCGTGTTTTAGGGGAGAAAAAAAGAGAAAGTTGTGGTGAGATGTGTATATATTGTTTGTTTTTCTTAGGGCTCTGTAGAAAGTCTCACTTCGTTCGGGTTAGCGCGAACTCGCTCTTCGCCTTTGTTCTTATTATGTGGTACCGTCCCGTAAGGAGCAACCCCTCCCACAATCACTTCTTATGTTGATTCTACCGCTCGATTCTACGCGCTAACCTACTTTTTCTACAGAGCCTTTTCTTAGATTACAAAATGAACATTTTCTGAAAAAGTTTAGGACGAAAAAGCACCAGGCAAACATGAACGGCCAGGACGACTTTTGCGACCCAGGTAAATTTAGTACAGTTTACCATCTTGCCTTTATCTGCACAAAAACCAACTATCTGGCTTCCCATCTCGCATAATATACTTGTCATCTACAAAAACCAATTTCGACATAATTTTATATGTTTCCCATAATTGTTCATAGGGTAGTTTAGCCCTCTCTTTACTATCTTCGACCCAGAGGTTATATGCTCGGTCAGTTGCTGCAGTAACCTCTCTTTCCATTTCTGGGTAAGCCTCTTGAAATCTCTTAAAATGAGGCGTAAATCTTTTACCCCATGCAGCATCACCAAGAAAGTGAGTGTAATAATTATTGCTACCTTTAATAAAATCGTCTAATGTTGCAAATTCCATTTGTGATACAACTTCATGTTCAGCCATAGCCCATGAGTATTATATCTATTTATAAAATTTCTCTTTGTTACTACTCCTAAGATGACACCTGGGGCTTCAAAGTATTCAGTGGACATATAACAACTTATCTATTAAACAACATTTATAAACTTGAAATCCTAAAAACAAAACATGGAATTTGCGGCGGTGGCGTTACGTTTTATAGTCACTTTTATTCTCTCCTTTCTCTTCGGAATAGAACGGCAATATTCTCACAAACCAATTGGCTTTGGAACATATACATTCGTGGCTGTCGGTTCTTGCAGTCTAGCAGTCGTTGCTATTTCTCTCGGCCTTGAGCATTCCATCCCGCTGCTCTCGGCGATCGTGACCGGTATCGGATTTCTCGGTGCAGGCGCTCTGATAAAAACCAATGACAAAATATTTGGGCTTACCTCCGCCGCCAGCATCTGGGCTTTTGCCATCTTCGGACTTACCATCGGAATAGGGGAATATGTTATTGGAATTATGTTGTATGTGTTGGTATGGGTCGTGGCTATCAGTGATAGGCTGTTAGAACGATACGGCATCGGTTCATATCAGAAAAAAGTAACCATCCAGACCAACAAGATTGTAAACATCAAAGAAGTGATTGCTGCTGCAGGAATTCAGAAATACAAATTGATCGACATAGACATAGATAAAGCCCACAAGAAAATGACTTTCCATCTTTACGTCGAAGGGAAGAAAGAAGATATCAACAAAATTCCTGACAAGATTCTCAACCAGGATTGGTTTGAAGATGTTAAGATAGAGTAGAAAAACGTACTTAATAAATTTTATTTATCAAATCCTTTGATTATTTCCTCGATCATTCCAACTTGGTTTTTCTCACCTAGCAAAGTAACTTTAACACGTCTAACTCCTCGATTCATTCCATTATGGCAACTGTAATATAAGATAGTTACATCATTAAAGTGATATAGAAGGCTTTGAATAACCCCTGTTTGCAAAACATTTTGAGCTTATCCAAAGCCTTCTAAGAAGGATTTTGAATAGTTTTTCAAAATCCTCTATACTCTATCATCACTAATCGAAAGATTGTCAGAAGCAGCGCCAGAAAATATGAGCTCTGCTTCTATTGCATCCATTAGTTCTTAAAATTTTTAAGTAGTATATATCCCTTCTTCCCAGCCCTTAAAAATTTCCCGATACATATTCTTACCATCTTAAGGATCACTTAAAAATACTATTGAACATCAATCTAAAGACATTTACACATTAAGAACAAAAAGAGCTGTTTACCTAACCAGCTTGAATCTTTCGAGAACGCTTACGCTTTTTCATCTTTTTACGCTGCCACTTCCAGCGCATCTGCCCTTTTTTCTTCCAGCGTCTTGAACTTCTTTTCATGTGGCATCAGAAAATTACAGCCGTTTTATAAATGTTTTCTTTTTTCGCTTTTTAGATTATAGAAGGCTTGAATAACCCCCGTCTGCAAAACATTTTGAGCTTATCCAAAGCCTTCTAAGAAGGATTTTGAATGGGTTTGTCAAAATCCTCTATTAAAATTCAAAAGATTAGAACTCATTCGCTCTCTTTCTGATCAAGATAAAAGCGATAGTTAATATTACTGATAAAACAGTCAATCCAACCAAAATGTATTCCCTGCTGCTTAAGTCACCAAATACTGCTGCGCTGACAAATCCTGTAAGTAAGTTGCCAAAGCCCCCGCTTTCTTCACCACTAGCTTCGCTCGTCACAAGAAGCTCTTGTTCTGCTGTTTGCTGTTCTTCGAGCTTAGTCTCTTCTGCGCTGGATTCTTCTTGTGCAGCCACTTGTAATTCTGCTTCCTCTGGTGGAATTTCTTCATCTTCATTTACGCTTTCGGCTTCTGCTAACTCTTCAGCACTTGATGAAGAACTGGAAGATGAGCTTGAACCGCCTCCTCCTCCACCAGAACTGCTGCCAGAAGAACTGCCGGACGAAGAGCTAGAATCATCACTAGAATCTTCATCATTAGAGTTATCATCACTAGAACTATCCTCATTTGAATCTTCTTCCTCTTCAGGATCTTCTTCAGGGTCTTCAGGCACTACCATCGCAGCAGTGGTAAAATTTCTGAGCTCGGAGATATTGCAATTATCGGCTATATCGCAGGAACGTACTGAATAATAATACAGAGTAGAACCTGCCAGATTAAGTAAAACAATCTCGTGGGTTGTTGAATCATTGCTGGATATAATTTCTGTACCTAAAGCAGCTGAAGTCCCGTATTGTACTTTGGCATCTGCAGTCTCATCAGTTGCCCATTGTATCCTGCCTGAGCTTTCATTGAGATCCGATACAGTAATGCTTGTAAGTACAGGGCCGGTTCTGTCGACTACAAAATAAACTGAAACAGTATCATTCACATTGCCTAAGACATCTTGAGCAATTACAGTTATGGTATGGTTCCCCTCAGCAAGCGTACTCATATTAACTATAGCTGTCCAAGCGCCGACATTATTTTGTAGAGCAGGAAGGATGATGTTTTCAGAAGCATTGGTAAGATTAAAATTAACCGCAGAGAGATTTTCAGAACTGTTTATAATGACATTCAAGAGGACTATTTCTGTTTTGTAAATATCTCCATAGACTGGTTTCACGAGATTCACATCTAGAAACGTCTCTGTCAGAAGAGGCTCGATAGTGAAAATAACCGGCTCGCTTTTATTTTGATTACCTAAGGAATCATTTGCATGCGCCGTAACCGTATACGGTCCATCTGCTAATTCTGAAAGATTAACTTGGCTTATCCAGATATTGTTAGAGCCGTTAGACGCATCACTACTATTTAGCGTACTGTTTAGCAAAGCAAAGTATTGGAAAGAATTATTTCCATCGCTGACATTAAACCACACTGTACTTAAAGAAGAATGTTCATCGTCTATTTCTGCGGTAAAATTGTAAAGCTCGCCGCCTAAAGTAGCGTTTGCCGTAGGAGCTAACAAAGAGATAGTGGGGGAAATATTGTCTATGATAAATGATTGCAAAGCGGTTGCTCCAATCATTCCACCAGCATCAGTGCCATACGCTCGGTAACTATGCGTACCCTTGTCAAGGTTTGTCAATTCAATTACATATTCAGCGCCAGTATTAATAGTTATATTTCCAATATCCAGGCTATTTCCAAAAGTAAGATTCTGCATCGTGCCGTTTGGATAAGTCCATCGCAGCCAGGCCTGAGTCAAATCAACGTCAGAAACTATGCTAATAATAAGTTCGGCGCTAGCGGTGTCATTGAGTACAGATTCATTTTGAGGAGCATTGACAAGACTTATTGTAGGCTGCAGCGCGGCCAGAACATCTACTCTGACATAGCTTATACCGGTAGAAGAATCATAAATACTGTTTCCGCTAGAAAGAATTTTCTGTTCTACTTGTTCCGGAGTAGGAATTTTGCCATAAGCTAGTTTCCAATATTGGGTAATCAAGGCAACCGCTCCAGATACGTGGGGAGTAGCCATGGACGTTCCAGACATAGTCACCGTTCCACCGCCGTCATTCAAAGAAGTAATGGCCGAGCCCGGCGCAGCGATGGTGTCGGTAAAAAACGCATGCCGTGAAGCATAGCTAGGGAGAGTATCTGATTTTGTGGTGGCTGTGACCCTGGTTGTATTTTGCACACAGGCCGGACCAGCCATGTTTCCTGCGCCGCTGTTTCCTGTGGCGGCGACAACGGAAATATTTTTGCTGACCGCGCCATTGATCGCTGCCGCATACGATGCGAAATCAATTTCTCCATCGCAATATGAAGTATACTGTCCGCCGCCCAGGCTAATGCTGATAACTGAGATATTGTAAGCATCCTTATTGGAAATGCACCAATCCATCCCCGCTAATACGTCAGCATCTGGACATGATCCACCAGAACTGCATACTTTTACTGCTGCTATTTTCGCACCAGGAGCAACACCGCGATAGGTTTCATCTGTAGAAGCTATAATGCCAGCGACATGGGTGCCATGCCCTTGATCGTCCATAGGATCAGAATCATTATTGTAGAAATCATAACCTGCCAGGTAGTTGCTGGTTAGTGCAGCATGACTATGGTCAACACCTGTATCTACGATGCAAACTGTTTCTCCTTCTCCGGTAATATTATAGCCATTAACCTCTACGTTCCATACATCATCAGCATTCATGACCGGAACCGAACCTGAAAGGAAGAGCTGCCTAACTTTGTTCACTACTATCGCATCGACTTTTGGATCATTGCGAAGTTTATCTAAGCCTTCCTCGGTAACTTCTCCAGCAAAAGCATTCAGCGTCTCATATTGATGTCTCAATTCAAATTCTTTTTCTTCCGTAAAGCCGAGCAAGGTCTTGTATTCCTCTTGGGTAAGATCGGCCAGGACTTCTTCTTGCTTTTCCTTGATCGCCTCTTTTTGCTCCTCTTCATTACTTACATGGCTAGAATCATCCTTTAAGAGTACAATTACTGACACCGACTCGGTCCCTTGATCAAAAGCAGTTATTATATCTGAGCCAACTTCTGCATCCGCAACCACGGCGCCGGTAATGCTTCCAGAACCAAGAGAGATTAACGCCAAGGTTAAAAATAAGACGACTATTGAAAGCGAAGTTATTAATTTTTTTATTTTCTTATCCATCTTACATCAACACGCTAAACTGTGGTCCTGTTAACATCGAGCCGATACCTTCTCCGACATTAAAGAAGAACGTGGAGACGACTCCACCTAATAGTTCAAAAAAACCGATTTCATGCTCATAGCGCACATAATCTATTTTCTGCAGGCCAAAATTTTCCTGAATAAATATCTCTGCCTCTTCTTTGCCGCCCAGCTGGTCGACCAACCCCAGTTCAAGCGCTTCTACTCCAAGGAAAAATTCGCCGGTGGCGATCTTCTGCACTGTTGATACTTCCAAATGCCGATTAGCGGCCACTTCTTCTATAAAAAAAGAATGGATTTTGTCTAATTTCTGCTGCAATATTTTCCGTTCCTGGTCGCTCAATTTTTTGTAAGGTGTGCCTAGATCCTTACGTTCTCCTGCTGTCAGTTGTTCATAACCAACGCCATACTTCTCCATCAAGCCGCTGAATTCTAAATAGGAAGAAAGAACCCCGATGCTGCCGGTAATAGACATCCGGTTGGCAATGACATGATCTGCAGCGGAAGCGATCCAATATGCTCCAGAAGCTCCTGCTTCCCTGATGTATGCAACTACTGGTTTTTGTGCTTTCTTCACTGCAGTAGCAATCTCATCAGAAGCGACTGCCGAACCACCCGGAGAATTAATCTCTAAAAGCAAAACTTGGACCCGAGGGTCTTCATCAGCATCTTCAATAAAGCTGACGATCTCTTTCGAAGAGATAGAAGAAGCAGTGAAACTTTTGGCGCCATTTCCTGTTATTGCTCCCTCGATAGGAATAAGAGCCACATTTCCGAGCTTAGAACCATCAAAGAGAGAAAATATTACTGGAATGATCACCAACAAAGTAAAAAGGACTGCTGCTATAGTGAGAAGTACTAATCGTAGCTTACTTCTATCTACCCTCTTTTTCATGAATGGGGATATGAAAGAATAATTGTTTATAAAGTTTTTTGTGGCCAGAATCCTACTTCCAAACGTATGTATTAAGTTGGCGTTCTTTAGTGAGTAGTGTCGGCTCGCTTTTCGTAAGAGAAATCATAATGCCCCACTCCCGTAGGGAGCATCCCCTCGAGGCAAAGAGATGTTTTCTTGTAGCAACGCTCACGATTGACACTACTCACCCACTTAACTTAATACCTACTTCCAAACCAAATCTTTTTAAAGCGGTTACCTTTTTATCTTACTATCTTAGCGGGGTAGGGAAGCTAGGAGTACCCACCGGGCTCATAGGATTAACCTGAGAGACCCGGGGATCGATGGTTCAAATCCATCCCCCGCTACTTTTTCTAAAAATTAAAGAAAATCCTGAAAAGGGCTATCCCCAACCATAAATGGTGGGGATTTACGCCCTTTTCCAAGACGGATTTTCTAAAATCAAAAATAGTGAAATCCCAATTAGTGTTTACTTGCATTCATCTCCAAACATGAATGTTGGAGATTTCTGCTTTTTTGATTTAAAAGAAAAGAATTTCTACGCTCAAAGAGCCTTTGCCAATTGTTCCAGCTTCTTAGTCAATTCATCTGCCGTATCAGGATCGATCCTGGTAGTCACATCCTGCATCTCTTCTTCCTTGTAGACCGCAATAAGGTTGATCACATCGCGCAGCAATTCTGTCACTTTCATTACGCTTCCATTGCTTCTTGCTTTTTTCAGGGATACTTTTTTCTTCGCTTTAACTTTAGAATGTTTAGCATGTTTCTTCATCAACATACACCTCTTTTTATCTAGACAAACAAAATAAGAATTTAAGGTTTTCGATGGAAAGATTTTAAAAAAATCCTTCTTATCACAGAATAGATGCAGAATACTCAAAATAATGGATTTCATGATTTGGAATTCTTACGGGCCTATGTTCTTAAGGCGAAGGACCATAAGTATTTAGCAATCCCTCCACCAGACGATTATCTCATTCAACGCCAGCGCGGTTCTTTGGAAGGAATGACTGAAAGCTTGTACAAGCTTAATAATTTTAAGCCGGCAGCAAACACTTCTTATGGAAGAACCGGAACCTATGACCTTGCTTCGAAATTAGGATTGTATAATCCAGCAACTTCATTTACAACAGATTTGTATTCTCCAAAAAGAAATTCTTACGATCAAGAAAAGAACGAATATTCAGTTTAGGATTCCTTGCTGATAGGAAAGATTTCCGGTAATTCCGATCCCCTTACCAAGGTTATCTTTTAAATAAGAATGACCTGCCAAGCCATTACGCACCGGGCCCAGTATCCATCCCTGGAGATAATACAATTCTTTAGAATGTTGACCGGTAGGGGGCTCTACTATTCCAACCCTGAAATCTCTTTGCAGACTGAGATGATCGCATAAAGCGTGGGCTTGAGAACAATAATCTCCTAGTATTCTAAAAGAATCAAGACCGCCGAAAGGTTTAGATCTGAAATCGTACTTTGCTGAGGTTATAGGATTATACGCCAATATTTTGTTTTTGAGAACTGCCTGATCCCATTCTGGCATGAAAGTTCTGGCGTGAGCAATGACCCCTTCAAACTGAAACTTTTGCAGATGTCCAGTCCTTCGAAAAAGAAGTTCTATCTCTCCCTTTTCTAGATCTCTTCCCAACAGCCCCATAAACTCGGCATAAGCAGATAGATGAGGTGCTACAAGATTAATGAATTTATATTGCTCTTCTTTAAAGGCCATTTTAGAAATCAAATTCGAGCTTTATTTATAAGCTTTAGTTATAATTTACCTGCTATCTTCTTCAGGGCTCTGAAATCATCTTCCATCTTCTTTCTGTTCTCCGGATAACGCAAGGCCGCAGAAGGATGGTAAGTCACAAAATATTTTTGCGCATTCTTTTCAATGATTTTTCCATGTAATTTTTCTACGGAAGTCTCTTTGGTTAGAGTTTTCAAAGCTACTGCACCTAAAACAACAATCAATTTAGGTTTTAGAATCTCTATCTGCTTGTCCAGCCACAATTCTGTACAGACTTTTATTTCGCTGACCTTTGGCGCTCGATTTAGCGGCGGACGATGTTTCACGGTGTTAGTAATGAACACTTTTTTGCGATCTAATCCGGCAATCTCTAACAGTTTATCAAGAAATTTTCCCGATCTGCCGACGAAGGGCAATCCATGGCGATCTTCTTCCTCTCCAGGAGCTTCTCCTACAACAATTATTCCTGCATCCTTAGGCCCGTCGCCGGGAACCGCTAAGGTTGTTCCTTTCCACAACGGGCAGGAAGTACATTTACGGATATCTTCCGCTAAGGAGAATAATGTTGGCATGAATGGAGGTAATAAAAGAAGATTAATAAAAACTTCGCTCTATCTTGTAGATAACCTATTTTCATGAACTAACTTTTACTCATGGTGAAAGTTCCATCACCATGGCTTCTGGTTTTCCATGTCCCAAAGATCATAACATCTGAAATAGAACTTGCGGTTAGTTCAAAAGAATCAATAAACTCTAGATCAAATAATTTATCCCCTTCCTCACGGTACAGTTCTATATAAGCCGGAAGATAGTCTTCATTTGAATAGATGTTAATAATGCTTTCTCCAGCACCTATGGTTATAGGTATATATGATACGGATCCCCCAACCGCTTTGCAAGTTTTCTCAGTAGATTGTTTGCTGACGGAGATACTTCCTACTAAAATGCCTTCATTTCCTTCATCTCCAGATAATATAAAATCTCCACCAGTTGTATCTTCCAATGCCTTGGTTAATGACCCGGGCACGGTGAATGTAATTTTATAATCATAGTTAAATTCAGCATCACAGTCATCAGAAGGAGAAAGAGTAGAATAACTGCCCTCTAATGTTCCTGCCCATGTTTCCATAAGTATTTCTGGCTCTTTGGATTCTTCAATGTCTAATGTTGCTGGTGCACAGTCTGACAAAGCCACCGTGTCTTTTACACATACTCCAAAAGTATACGCGCCTGGCTGATTGGTACTCCCAGTCAAACGGCCATCGACACCAACGACTACGCCAAATGGAAGTGTTCCTTGTCTGAATGTATCCTGCTGGAATGTATAAGGCGGCGTTCCTCCTCCTGCATTTGCTATCTGAGCGTTGCATGGTTGCCCTACAGTGCATACCGCAGTTAAAATTTCAATTTTAGGGGTGGCTTCGGTGACGGTTATAGTTAATGCTGCACTTTTATTTGCTCCTGCTGCATCTGTAACATTTACAGTGAATGGTGGTGAGATTGATTTTGATGTCCCTGGAGCTAGTATATGAATCCCAGAAATAACCCCGTTTGAAGCTAGAGTAAGTCCCGCTGGAAGATTTCCACCAGTAACCGCCCAAGTATAAGGAGGAACCCCTCCAATCGCATTTAAAGTAAATGAACCTGGTTTCCCCGACTCCCATTCAGGAAGATCTGTAGTAGTGACGGTAATCCCTGGCTGCTTGGGCACAGTGGGACTGCAACCAACGAATAAAATCATTGCAACAAAGACAATGAAAAGTTGATTTCTCATAAAGTAAAAGAAGTTTCTCGGATATAAAAACATTCCTTTAGAGAACTTTGAAAAATAGGGATTTTGCTAATTTTTTACTTGTTTTTTTGCAAAATCACGACCATTTCAAAGGTTGCCCAAAGCAACCTCGGAACAACGGTGACAGAGTCTCTTAGATAATACTGGGAAAAGCAACGACTTTTCCTGTACACAGAAGGGATGAATATCCCTTCCAGTGCTTTGCCAAGAAAAGATGAATTATGCAAAGTTCTCTTTAGTCTTGGCATGGTGTTGTAGCAAGGCAATAAATTTAACAGGCCCAAAACATTACTTATTTTTTATGAAATTTGCTTCTCGCTTAATCGCATACGTTATCCAAACCTATTCCAATTCTGCATAGCTAAACAAGACTCCAAATGGAACACACCAGACTAAGACCTTATTATATTTATCTACGTTAACATCAGCTGGGACATCATAATTTACATTTCCTTTTGTCGCTTTGATGGGCCCCAAATCGATGTAATCTTCTTTTCCTAAAGAAGAAGCAAGCCAGATATACAAATCTGGACCATTAATGGTTTCAAAATCTTCAAACCTCAGTACTTTAGAATCTCCTGCCTTAATTAAGAGAACTTTACCTTTAACTTCATGCGCGCGAGGCCTGAATTCTCCTTGAGCCAGCAAGAGTGGAGCATCAACCATCTCATCATTCATGGTCGTAACTTTTTCTTTTGCGTCATCCACAGCTTTTTGAAACTGCTCTTTTTCAGCATCGGACATGGTATCCATATTATCGCTAATCTGCAGAAGAGGGGATGCTTCTTGTACTTCTATGGTTTTAGTAGCAGTAAAATAAACGTATCCTGCCACCGCGACGAGAACGGCCAAGACGATTAATATCAACCACTTTTTCATATAACGGAAACTGGTAATAAAGTATAAAAAACTTTTCATTGTTCAAAGAGTATGAACTAGAGAAAAATGTTGTTTGATTTTTCTCGTTAACTTTTTAAAGATTAGAAAAATACTTTGTTAGTGGTAAAAATTACGTTAAATACTTTCAAAGACCTCATTGAAGTCCTCAAGCAAAAATCATTAAAAGATATCTTTTGGGGGCCGGAAGTTTCTTTACAAAAAAAGGACCAGATTCTGCTCGCAAAAGTTAAAAAGAATCAAAAGTGGTTTACAAAAACAGGCGGCAGAAAAGGAGATTTTATCAAAAAAGATCTCATCCATAAAGGAAGTGGAGAAGTATACTTATTGCCTGGAAAAAGAAAAGGAAGCATATTACTTTTTGATAATAACGTAAAAATTCAATCCGGCCCGGATTTGTATGTATATCTTTCAACAAAGAATACAGTAAAAGCAGATGTTCTTGACCTAGGATTGCTTAAGGGAACTAAAGGCGGACAATCCTACAGTATCCTAAAGCGAATAAGCCAGCTGCAAAAATACAACTACGCATTAATCTACTGCAAAAAATTTGATATGCTCTTTACCTATGCACATTTGAGATAAAATGCTCTATAAAATCCTTATCGGCTTGCTCTTTTGGCTCCACATCGGAGTCATTGTCTTTGGAGTATCCATGGGCTTGTTTCTTCCGCTGTCTGTAGCTCTGCTTCTTATCGCCTTACATCGGATGCAGTTTCTTGTTTTTCAAGATTGTCTGCTCTCTAAAGTGCAAAAACGAGTACAGGGGTTATCTTCTAAAGAGCATTTCCTTCAATTTGCAGTTCGCAAAATGTTTCGCAGAAAAATTAGTAAGCATATAGCCAAAAGACTTGATTATGCATTGGTTTTATCTTCGATTGCCATAGCTATTCTAAATTATTTATTCTAATTGATTCAACCACACCGGAGAAACTTCTCTAGAAAATCAGGATTAAATATCCAGCAACACTGATAATTTTTGAATGTTCTTATTAGCGACATGAGTATAGATTTGAGTAGTCTGCAAATTTTTATGACCCAACATTGCTTGAATGGAACGGATATCCGCTCCTCCTTCCAGCAGATGCGTTGCAAAAGAATGGCGCAGGGTATGCGGCGTCACTTTTTTCGTAATTCTTGCTTTTTCTGCTGCTTGCCGGACAATCATCTGAATACTTCGCTGGTTATACTTTTTTCCTAAATTTGAATAGAGAACATATCCTTCCTTTTGTAAGCGAAAATCCTGAATGAATGTTTTTAGTTTTTCATGTAAAAATACAACCCTCTCTTTTTCTCCTTTTGTTACCTTCAGATGAATCACTCCACGCTGAAAATCAAAATCTTGCCAGCGCAGATTGATCAATTCACTGAGGCGCATTCCGGAATAATATAGAAGCATCAACACCAAGCGGTGCTTGATATTATAAGTGGCATCAAAAAGACTTTTTACTTCTTCCTTGTTGAGGACAGCGGGCAGCTTGCTGGACCCTTTAGCTAGAGGAAGCATTTCCTCAAATTTCTGATGCATCACCTGTTCATGAAAAAATTTTAGGGCGAAATAGACTGAACGCATAGTTGAACGGCTGTTAGAAATATATCCTAACATAAAATCGCGGGGGGACTTTTCCGAAACGAGAAAGTTTTGGACAACCGACAGATAGGCCTTTTCCGTTCGCGGGGAGTGCCTTCGCAATCGCAACTCTTCCCTCATCCGCTCAAGATAAAGCCGGAAATCTTCCATAACTTTGGAAATAACCAAGAGTTAATAAAAACTTCGCTTTATCTTGCAAACACCCTATTAAACGCAATTAAAACTGCGTCTAATAGGTGTTAGCCAAAATTTTCTTACTGCCTCCTCCGTCGGTAAACCTTGAATCCTTTAGATAGGTGCCTTCGTTAAATCGAGAACAAAAACGAACGAATAAGAAATGCTTTGCACTTTCTTCTAACATTGATTTAACGGCTCATTTCATTCGACCCAAATTTTTACTTACTTTATAAACGGAGGGGGGCACGTTAATTGAATAACAACAATATTTAAATAGTAGATGTTAATTATATGTTAACTATGATAAAAGCAGTTGATTTTTTTTCAGGATGTGGTGGATTATCTTTAGGCTTTACTAATGCAGGATTCAAAATAGTGAAATCCTACGATAATTGGGATAAAGCTGTTGAAACTTATAAAACAAATATGCCTGATCATCCAGTTGAATTAATTGATTTAAAAGAATTAATGAACGATAATAATCCGGAATTACAATTATTAAAAAAGATAAATCCAGAGGTTATTATGGGGGGTCCTCCTTGCCAAGATTTTAGTTCGGCTGGAAAAAGAAATGGGAATGGACACAGAGGTAATTTAACTCCCTTATTTGCCGAGATTGTTGTAAAAATACAACCTAGATGGGTGATTATGGAGAACGTAAGCGAGATTAGAAATACAGGAGAAGAACAACTTACAAAAGCAAAAAAAATTTTAAAAGAAAATGGATATGGAATCACTGCCGCAATATTAAATGCGTCAGATTTTGGTGTTCCTCAAAATAGAAAGAGATTTTTTCTAATAGCAAGAAAAAATGGAAAAGATAATGAAATTTCTGAACATTTAGAAAGTCAAAAGAAAAATAAAAAATCAGTTCGGCAATATTTTGAAGAGAATAAAATAAGCCTAAATGGAACTGAACATTTTTATCGTCATCCTAGAAGTTATAATCGAAGAGGGATATTTAGCATAGATGAACTAAGTCCTACAATACGAGGTGTAAATAGACCAATACCGAAGACGTATAAAACTCACTCATTAGATACTGAAAAAAATATTAATAAAGTCAGACCATTAACTATTCAAGAAAGAGCAATAATTCAGACATTTCCAAAAAAATTTAAATTTTCAGGAAATAAAACAGAGATTGAACAGCAAATCGGTAATGCAGTTCCACCCTTATTAGCATTAGCAATCGCAAATGCCATCAAAAGCTTTGAAAAAAAGTCTTTATTAAATTATTAGTTATTCTCCTAATTCGGTATTTGCTAATGTAAAGATTATACTTGCATCCAGTCTACGTTCTGGGCTTAGCTTTTTAATAGAATCTGAAGTTACAATATTTTTCAAATCATCAAATGTTAATCTAAGGCGGTAGTATATTGTTCTCAAGTCTTCACAATATTCAGAGGGATATAGTGTTATTTTTAAATGATCTCTACTCCCCTCTGCTTCTTCTTTGTAGGTAATCCTATTTTTTGTTTTATATTCCTTAACCCACGAAAGAATTAAATCAACAACTCGCCCAATTCGTGTTTTCACATTTCCATTATTCTCATTTTTTTCAAATCTTGAACTTAATAATATTTTAAGATATGCTAAATCACTGATGACTGTAACATCTAGAGCGTGTTCTTTGTCAATTTTGGAACCATGACCTTCTGTTTTCCATAAAGCATGAATTATAAATGGAGTTTGTAAGTCTTCATGTGCATCTATTAAAGATTGAAGTTCTTCTACAGTGGGATTATTTGAGAGAAACTTTCCAAAGTTGTAGCATATTCTCTCTGCAAAATTAAATTGAGTATTTTGTCTGACGATCATCTCTGTAATTTTGTCTTCTGCATGAGTAGGTACTACGGTTAACTTAACTTCAAGCTCAATTAAAAAACGACTTGAAAGTTCTGCACCCATATCTATTCCCGGTGCCCTCACGCTTTTGGAATAATGGGGGTTTCTAGATTCACTAAGCCATTTTACATTATGTAGTTGTTCGGAATTTAAACCCATAAGTTCTCTAAAATATTTAGGGGTAACCTTTAGAAGATTATTACATACGTTGAGATAATGTAATTTTTTATTTTTATCATCTAGATAAATTGCGGCAGATATCGGAACGTATGTGGTGAAAATATTCTTTGTCAAAACAGTATCTACGTTAGTTGCTTTAATTCCATACAATTCTGGATTACGTTCAGACATTTTTTATCTCCTTCAATAATTTAGTTCCTAAATCAGATAAAGAATAAGAAATAGTTCTTGATGAATTTTTAACACTAGAAATTATTTTTTTATCTTTTAAATCCTTAAGTATCCTACTAACTGATGCCCTATTAATATTCAATTCATCTGCTAATTCACTAGGCAATTTAGGTTTAGAACCTAAACTAATAACGACTCTCTTACGATATGGTCCATCTTTAACCCAAGTTACTAATTCAAGCATGATTAACATATAGTTAACCTTTTGTTATATAAATATAATTAACATATAATTAACGTGCCCCACACGAACGACTGAACTAATGTCTGCTTCGCAGTTATTGATAATAAAGTAAGTAAAAACTACGGCACCTATCTGATTCTTCGGCAGTAAGAAAACTTCTCCGCTTTTTTTCTGCGGAAAAAAATGCTCGACCACGTTGCACTCTCGCTTCGCTCGGGTCGGCTAACAGCGATTTAACGGAAACCTCGTTGCACTTCGGTTTCCCAAATTCAATTTCAGCTCTGTAAATTTCTCCAGCTCTGTTCGGATTTTTCAGCTCTGAACTGCGGTTCGAGGAAAAATCCTCACGAGGTCGAAATTTACGAGGAAATTGAACTTCGTTAAATCGCATACGTTAAGTGAAATTTTTTGTCTCTGTTTGGTACTAAACACAAGCGAAAATTATCTGATCTGCTGCCTTCGTTAAATCGGCACACGAAACGGACTATGAAATGCTATCGCACTATCTTCTAACATATGATTTAACGGCTCACTGCGTTCGACCTAAATTTTTTCCTATAACATTTCGAGGGGGCAACGACTAACATATACCTTGAGACTTTAACATATCTAATGTATCGCACTCTCCATAAGCCTGACACTGACTTTTTGCATCAGAACAAATAGAAGAGGGTAGATAACCAAATTCTCCACCACTATATGATGGAACAGATTGCCAACTTTCTAATTGACCCTGCAAATCTTTTAAATCTTTATAAAATGAATCACCATAATAAGCAACTTCGGCTATCTGATCTAATTTACTACTTTCAAAACTTGCCCAATTAATTTTATCCGCTGTTGATTTTGTCATCAAAGAGCGCCCTAAGAATTTTTCTTGCTCATTCCCATAATCGTCGTTATATTTTTGTTTAGCCGTTATCTGAACCTGCATAATTTGATTACTATTTGTGAAAATTGCTTGGTAGATTTTAGCAGCATCTCCCATAAAACCCAAATAATCATCTACTAGCCATTGCTCTTTAAAGTAATATGTAATCTCTAGTACAAATTTATCGGTCTGATTATTATAGCTACCAAAATCAAAGCTAATAATTTGATTATCTGGTAAACTACTCTGAACCTTTGCTTTAAGATTCCCTGCAAGCTGATAAATATTTTTCACATCTTCTAATGGCTTTTTTAATTCAGAAAATAAAGACCTCATTTTTTCTAGACTTTTTTTATAATCTTCTTTTTGCTTTTCTACATTTAACTTTTCAGATAATAATTTTCCGTCATCATCTATATAATCATTAACTTTCCAAACTTTGTCTTCTTTTTTTAAGATATATGTAATATCCCTCTTAACTTCTGTGCTATTTCTATCATTTTCAGTCACAACATTAAATTTAGCCCTGGTCTTTACTTCTGTTTCAGATTCTTCAGTAACTTCTAAAGAGAATAACTCCATTGTATTTGTTTCTCTTTGAGATAATAAATCATAAATGCCATCATTACAAAAATCAGAACCAAGCTGTTTTAACTGATTACATAAATTTTGTAAATCCTCAAACTCTTTTTGTAAAGATTGTCTATAATCATAATCTAACACTAAGTTTTCTTCCACAATTCCAGAAGATAATTTTTGTCTTTGTAGATTATTTGATAATAATTCGTTTACTCCATTGTAATTTAGAAGATCAAGATAATTGTCTAGCACTTGTTCTGAACTCATACTCTTTAAATTCAATTCTTTAGGTTGCTCTTGCTTATCAGAATCACTGCTTAACAACATTACAGCAAGAATAAAGATTACTACTATTGTAAGAACTTTAGACCATGTTGGAAAAACTTTCTTAAATTTCTTTTTTGTCAATTTATTAAAGTTGGGCAAAGCAACAATAATCCCAAATGCTGCAAGCAATATTGCAATAAATCCTCTAAAAGATAATGAAAATAAACCCACTAATATTACAATCCCAAATGTAAAAAAAGCAATTCCCCTACCAATAGCTTTGGTATAATATGGGTCATAAACTTCTTCCTCTTTTTGATATTTCTTGCCGCAATGAATACAGAACATAGAATTTTCACTTATTTCTTTCTTACAATGTTTACATTTATTCATCTTTAATACCCAATTGTTGATTTATTTCCTTTGCCGTTTGATACATATGAACGCCCCAAACAATCCACAAAATAGGAGCAAAAACAAATGACAATGATATTAAAATTGCACTCAAAATTAACCATAAGAAAAATAAACCATATCTTCTTAAATATAAATAGCCAAATGGACCAAAAAGAACACCTAGAACGGCGGCAGTTGCAGGATCTTTTCTTTTTGTTATACCTTTTGTTATAGAAGCGTCTGGTTTTGCTTTTAGTGAAACTCCACAATTAGGACAAAACTCTGCATTCTTGCTTATTTCCTTACCACAATCCTTACAGGGAATTAAGTTTGATTCTTTCTTTTCAGATATTAATGGTTTACCACAATCAGCACAAAATTTAGCATCTTTCTTATTCTCCTTTTTGCAGTGTTTACATTTGACCATTTTAAACATCCAAAATTTGTTTCTTCTTGGCTTCAAACTCTTTTTTTGAGATTATTCCTTTTTCCATTAGAGAATGTAACTTTTCTATTTCTTCCGCAGTACTCGAAGAACCAGAATTTTTAGACTTAATCTTCCTTTCAATATATTCTTTTATTTTCAATGCTTTCTCATAATTTTCTGCACCAATAAAAGTGATAGTATTTTCATCATGTAGAGCATCAAATGCACCTCTGCGAGACTCATTACCTCCGGGAATTGAAAATTGTAGGTAGCCTACCGCAAATCCTGGTTTCTTAATCTGAATTGATGTAATACTATGAAAGTAAATATCTTTCTTTCCCTTTAAGCCTTGCATCAAAAAGCCCATAACTGTACCCCTATCGAATCGAACAAAGTCTTTGTATAGTTCAATCTTACCATTCCTGCCTTTAAAAGAAATAATGGGTTCTAAAGAATCTTTCTCTACTTCAATTTTACTTCCACAATCAGCACAAAACTTGGCTGATTCTTCATTTTTTGTACCACAAGATAAGCATTTAACCATTATCAAGCTAATTAACATAATTTGATATTTAAAGCTTTCTTTTGTGCGTAGTGTTTGCTAATAGATTGTTGGTTTCTATTCTTATATATAAATTGTTTATAGATTGCTATGGGTGTTTTAGATTTAGTTGGTTATGTAAAAAGAGGTAAGAATCGTAAAGTGGTTTTTTTAGCAATCGACAAACCACTAATGCCTTCAGAAATTATGAGAAAAGTTTATAGTAAAACAAGCAACACTTACTTTAATCTTGTTTCTAGAGCTTTAAGCGAACTCACGGAAAAAAAATTAATTGAAGTTATCAATCCTAATGAAAAAACTGGGCGAATTTATCGGAAGACAAAGTTAGGAGTAGAAGTAGAGAAAAAATTAATTTGATGGTTTTATTTTCGAAGTGTACTTCTCAACATATCCGTCATTACTTATTTTTGTTGCTTGAAATTCAGTTGAATAGAATGCAAGAGTTTCATCAATTTTTTTTATTTTTGAATTAAACTTCAAAGTAGCAGTAATATTATCCCTTATAACTGATTTAGGTTTTACCTTATTGTTAATCTCGTCTATTATCTTGTGTGCTTCTTTACTCGCTTGAAAATAAACTTGATGAATTGGTTGCTTGTAACCTCGACATTCATAAGAGTGAATTCTGTTCCACAAGAGGTCTTTTTGAAGTTGAATAATCATCTTTGCAAGACCAATATATTTGTCTAAAATTGTTGGACTGTGCAAAAGTTGTGTTTTTAGTATTTTTCCATTCTTTCTGAAAGATATTGCACTGGTAGCATAGCAACCTTTGTAATTAAATGGAATACCTATCATTAACGGACGAGAGTGCCTATGTTTGTTGTAAACTGTTAAGTTTTTGAAATAAAACTTATTTATTATTCTAAACGCCTTTTTAATAAACTGGATATTAACATAGTAAACTCTTCGCAAAAAAATCTTTTCTTTTTCAGTCAGTTTTAGATTAAAAACATCAGGATAGGTAAACAATTTGTAATAAAAAGAGTTATCTTTTTTCAAAACACCATTATAGAAATTTTTTAGATCACTTGTGAAAAAATTAACAAATACTTCTTCCATTTTTGTTTCGTCATCTGTCAATGCCTTACACACAGATGCTAATGACTCAATTAATTCCATTACTTTTGATAAAATTTCAATCTCTAACTCAGACATAACCTTTATCTGTTCATCAGATTTTGTTATGTTCTTATCTATTTCTTGGTATTTGTCATAAAGTATCTTTATGATAACGCCCCATAATTCTGAATTATATTTATGGAAATTGGCAATAAAAATATAACTATTAATGAGATGATTCTTCTTCAAGTAGTGCCTTTTAGTCATTCTAATCTGCCCCACATCAACAAGAAAACGTCTTTTCTTTATCAAATTATGCCCCCTCGAAACATTTTAGTCTGTTACACAGATATTTGATAGTAAGTTATAGGAAAAAACTACGGCAGCAGGATAATTTTCTGAGACGAAAAACTCACTCCGCTTCGCTCCGTGCCCCGCTGCGCTCTCACTCCATTTTTATGTCCTGCGGGACTAAAAATTCCGTTCGGGTCGAGAAACAGCGATTTAACGGAAAAACACTCGGCTCGTGTTTTTCCCAAATTGATTTTTCGAGGAAAAAATTGTGGGTTGCCTCAATTTTTTCAGCTCTGAAAATTCAACTTCGTAAAACCCCATACGTTATACTTCAAATATCCAGCAGCACTTTCGCCTTCCAGCTCTGTTTGTCTTTGACCACTTCAAACTCGTGCCTGGTAACCGCTTTCACATCAACCCGGGGATCGTGTCGAGATACATCTAATTTCTCTCCATAAGCATATGAAGTCAAAGTATAACCACCTTTCTTTTCCATGATCTCAATATCAAACTTGCTGAATAACAATTGTTTGTAATCTTTGAAGAACACCAATTCTTCCAGGAAATCATGCAGCAGACCTTCCACATCTTTGCTCTCCGCCAAGATTTTTACCTTTTGTTTCGCTTTCAGCGTAGAAACATCTACCATGGTCCCTTCTGTAGCCAAAGCACATTCCCTGAACAACTCCGGTAAGGTATCTGCTCTGGCCACAAATAAGACATCAGCAGTATGATCAAAAAACTTATGGAAAGGCTTCATAATCATATCATAAGCTTAGTAGATTATATATTTTATGGCTAAAAAAGAGCAAACTTTATCAATTAAAGCTAGAATAACTGATTATGGTCTTTTTGGAAACCTTCTGGATTACTTTTTCAGATATTATTCTCCATCTAGATGTGCACCTGCAAGCGATCATCGATACTTATCATCTTTGGACCTATGCTATTTTGTTTGTAGTTATTTTCTGTGAAACCGGTTTAATTTTTACTCCTTTTCTTCCCGGAGATTCCCTCCTTTTTACTGCCGGAGCTTTTGCGGCTATTGGTTCTTTAAATTTGAGTTTAGTTTTTCTGGTTATTTTTGTCGCCGCGGTCATCGGAGATTTGGTCAATTATAATGTCGGGAAACATCTTGGTCCAAAAATTTTCAAAAGAGAGAAATCATTATTATTTAACAAAGAATACTTAGTGCATACGGAAAAATTCTATGAAAAATACGGTGAAAAAACCATCATTGCTGCCAGGTTCATACCTATCATCAGGACCTTTGCTCCCTTTGTTGCGGGCATCGGAAAAATGAAACCGCTTACCTTTGCCTTTTACAATATTATCGGCGCTTTATTATGGTGCGCCTTATTTATCTTAGGAGGATACTTCTTTGGGAACATTCCTTTCGTGAAAGAGCATTTTAATATCGTGATATTGGCGATAGTGGTCATCTCTTTCATGCCGGTAGTGAAAGGATTATGGCATATCTGGAAAGAGAAAAAAAATAAGAGTGAAACACCATGACTTACAAGTTAGGGATGTATAGGAGGTATACTAGTGGAAAATTCAATTTAGAAGAACTAGACCATGATCATCAAAAGCATTTTCTGTGGCTGATGCAGGAGTACGAAGCGGCAACCTCCTGGAAAGATTTTCAGGAAAGAACTGCCGCGGTAACGGTACAGCTGTGCCTAAAACATCGAGAGAAACTTGCTAAGAAAGAAATAAAATTGAACTGGGAAGAAGCTAAGATTTATCAAATCCGTTTTGACATGTTAAGAAATGTAGGTATCAGATGCGCGGAACTTCCCGGGGAATTGTCGGATATGCTCAGTTGAGTTTATTCTGAGATGGGTTTGATGTCATTTTGTTAGTTATCAAGAACCACTTTCTGTATTAAATGATCTTCTGTTCTTCCACCACTGCTTTAATCCTTCTAACCCCAGCCGAACAGGCCTCTTCTTTCACAATTTTGAATTTACCAACTTCTTTGGTGTTTTTAACATGCGGTCCGCCGCAGAATTCTTTGGAATAATCTCCCATAAAATAAACCGTAACCTTATCCGGATATTTCTGGCCGAATTCCATCTCTGCGCCGATCTTCACTGCTTGCTCTTTGGTCATCTCTTTGCATACTACCTGCAGGCTCTTTTTAATGACGCGATTCACTTCATCTTCTACTTTTTTAACTTCTTCAGGTGTTAATTTTCTATCAAAGCTGAAATCAAACCTCAATCGCTCCGGAGTGATATTACTTCCCCGTTGTTTAATTTTTGGATCAATAACTTTTCTTAACGCTTCATTCAACAGATGAGTAGCAGTATGCAAGCGCACGGTCTCTGCAGAAGTATCTGCCAAACCCCCTTTGAATTTTTGTTCTGCGCCTTTTCTGGATAATTCCTGATGCTTCTGGAATTCTGCTAAAAATCCTTCAACATTTACTTTGATTTTCTTTTCATCGGCCAATTCTTCCGTCATCTCTAAAGGAAAGCCATAACTCTGAAATAAAAGAAATGCTTCCTTGCCGGAAATATTTCCCTGCGCAGCCATCTTCTCAAATTCTTTCAATCCTTTTTCCAAGGTCTTTTCAAATTTTTCTTCTTCTTTCTGCAACTCTTCAGCGATGCGCTGTTTATTTTTCTTCAATTCCGTATAATAATCACTATAATCTTTTACTACTATCTCTGCTAATGGTAAGAGAGAGTTGTCCGGTAACTCAATCTGTTTTGAATACCGTACTGCTCTTCTGATCAGTCTTCGTAAAATGTATCCTCTGTCAACATTAGAAGGCACTACTCCGTTATCATCTCCTAAAATAAACACAGCTGCACGAACATGATCTGCAATGATGCGCATTTCCTTTTGATGATCTTTATACTTCTTGCCGCTCAATTGTTCCATCTTCTTAATTGTAAGTTGGAATAAATCAGTTTCATAGGCGCTCTTCTTGCCATTTAAAACTGCAAGAGTTCTCTCAAAACCCATGCCGGTATCGACGTTTTTCTGTTTCAAGAATATGAATGCATGAGTATTATCCTCTATAAAAATGGTTATAGAATTATTATCTGTGTACTGTTTTGCCAGAACCCCTAATTTCTTTGCCGTTTCTACATTCTTTTTATCATGATCAAAATAGATCAATTCCTCAGGGACGAGACCAAATCTTTTGAGCAACTCCTTAAAGAATTCCGGATTATCTTTTTTGATTCCTCTCTCTTCCAAAGAAAATTCTTTCCAATTAACATCCTTAGTTTGGTCAGTACTTTTTACTAATTTAATTCCTTTCTCTTTAAAACCGTTAACCGCCAGAATATTATGGGTGTTGATATTATTTATTGTTTCCAATAGTTCTTTATTAATCTTAAATTCTTCATCATAAAGACAGTGCATACCATCAACAAGAATAACTCTGTTTACTTTCTTATACTGCATAAAAACATCATTCCAGATCTCTACCCAGCGGTTGTCATGTGGATCAAACTTCTTCGGAGCTTCGCCATCGCCGGTCCAGTAAAACATTTCTGTACTAGGACCACAAGGTCCGGATTCACCGGCAATCCAAAAATTATCTTTTCCTAAAAAAGCGATGCGTTCGATAGGAACACCTAGATTTTTCCAATGCTCAAAGGATTCAGTGTCTCTCGGAACAGTTTTGTCTCCTTCGTATACAGTGAATGCCAATTGCTTCAAGGGAAGATTTAACCACTTCTTGCCGGTCAGGAATTCAAAACTCCAGGCGATGGCTTCTTTCTTGAAGTAATCTCCAAGAGACCAGTTTCCCAACATCTGAAAGAAAGTATGATGGGTATTATCACCGATATTTTCAAAATCTACTGTCCTAAGACATTTCTGGATATTGACCAGGCGCTTTCCTAAGGGATGCGCTTGTCCTGACAAGTAAGGCACTAAAGGCTGCATGCCTGCAGTATTGAATAAAACTGAAGGATCATCTTTTGGCACTAACGAAGCAGAGGGAATGATAACATGTCCTTTGCTTTTAAAAAATTCTAAATATTTGTCGCGAAGCTCATTTGCGTTCATGATGGGCTGGAAATAAGCTGGCTTTTTATATGTTTTTATGCTGTATCAGCACTGTAGTATCCCGAAATTATTGCACCCCCTCTTTTTTGAATACCAAAGCTATTTTTTAGAGAACCACAAAGAAAGAGAGGAAGTTATTCTCTTTCTTAGCATGGTAAAACTACAACAAAAGAGGTTAGCTTGGGCTCTCCATCAAAAGGAGGGGGGGAAAAAGAATAAAGAGTTGTTACCTCACCTCGGGATAAAGCTCCGGCGATTTCAGCAACTATGTGTTGAATATCGCAAAACAGGACAAGTGCCAACATTGATACCGCAACGAAGACCAAAGACGTACTTACGAGCCGAACAAAAAGAGCTTATTCGTAAGGCCGCAGAAAAAAGTAAAATATGTGGAGCAGTCGCGTTACGACTCTACATACAAAAATATTATGGCGTCTCCATGCCCAGGAATAAGCTTCACGCCTTCCTCATTCAAGAAGGCATTTCAAGGGAAGATGAGAAGAAAAAGAAGCAAAGAAAATACTGCCGATATGAAAGAAAACATAGTTTTTCTCTCGAGCATCTGGATTGGCACGAATCAAGAGCAGTGCCGGGAAAGCAAGTATGTGTTGTTGAAGACGATGCATCTCGACTTCTCCTTGCAGGAGACGAATTTGACCATGCTACAGCTGAAAACACTATCGTGCTGATGAAGCAGGCAATAACATTCGCCTTTGAGCAGTATTCAGCTGTTATTTGGGATGTAAATACTGATAGGAGTTCACAGTTCTATGCCAACAAGTTTGATCGGCAAGGAGAAAAAGGAAAGAGCGAATTTGAAGTATTCCTTGAAAAAGAAGGGATAAAACACATCCCTTCGAGAAGGAACCATCCACAAACGAATGGTAAAGAAGAACGCTGGTTCAGAACATACGAGGAGAATAGGAATAAGTTTAAATCGTTTCAGGAGTTTATGCAGTGGTATAATGAGAGGATTCATTTGGGATTAAGCAGAACTGAAGGAATTACTCCAGCCGAAGCTGTCCTTAGGAAGCTTCAGCCAAGTAGTATTCTTGGAATATTTTTAGCCCTCTTTCTCGACTCTGCGGACGCAGGTTTTCAGAACTTCGTAACTGAAAACGAGTTTAACAAGGGTTATATTCAATTTTCTACGCCACTCCTTTCACATAATTTCCGATAGTAGTTCCTTTCTTCAGCATGGAAATATCCTTATCAACACCAGCAAGAATATCCTGATAAGCATTGATTATAGTAGTAGTATCTCTGGTCAAGTCCAATAAGAACCACTTCACCCCGCCATCAATCAATTCACGAACCTTCTCAAACAAGGCAATCGGCCTAGAATACAACATCTCAGTATTCCCATTAACCGTACGCAGAGGAAAGGTATATTGCATTTCGTCTGTCAACGCTTTCTGCGGATATGCTCCTTTGAAGTGCATCACCGGAATTTGGCCATGCGCATAGTAGATAAATTCTTTATTTTTCATATTCAGCGCTTGTTTGGCATTTAGTTCTGCTGAAACTGTCGGTAATACGCCGCGTTTGCCTAATTCACTTACACTAACATCATTAAAAACATTCAGGGAAAACTTCCCGTGTTTCTCTCCAGCAAACTTGATACTTAACAATCCCCAATTGCCGATAGTTATTCCATCCGATTTTATTTTATCTATAATCCGCTGGATCTTTTCTATATCTTGATCAGTAACCACCACGGGAGTATCCAGGAAAAACTTTGCATTCGTACATAACTTCTTAGCCATCTCGGCATCAGGACTAAACACATCATAATAGATCGCATATACGCCAGCGTCATCTGCTTCTTTCAATTGTTCTAGAGAATACACCTTCACCACTAATGTAGGCTGGCCATCTACTGCTTTAGGAGCCACAGTAGGAACACCGCTAAAGTTAGATGTTCTTGCTGGGACTACTTTCTCTCGAAGTTTTTCTTCTAGCTCCTGTAAGGTCTGATGCAGGAATCGTTTCGGTAAAAATACTTGCTCCAGATCCAACTCTTTTATCTCCCAGCTAATTCCAAATTTCGAAGATTTTTGCAACTCTGATTTTAGCTGCTCCTCAGTCAAAGCATGCTTCTCTGCCGCCTGTAGAGTGATAGGAGAATGAACTATAATATCTTCATATTCAAAGGTTAAAGGCTGATTAACTTTCGCAGTGATTTTCAAAGGTAATTGCAGCAATTCGTCTTTCAGCAAATCCTGCCCTTCATTTCGAGATGTCAAGTATACTTGTGCGCCATTAAAGAAAAACGGTGATGGTATCTTGACCTTATCGCCTTTGCGGGCATGCTTCACCTCTATTCCTTCGTGAAATATTTTATAGGCAATGCCGCCTTTTAACTTTCCTTCAAAATGAGGGTGCCAGAAACCGATACCATCAAGGATATCAAGATCATGTTGGAGTTCTACTAATCCCTTGTACACGTCACCTAAGTAAATCCCTCGATTCATGGGCATCTCTTTTCCGACTATGGATTTATTATTTTCAAAAAAACCAGTGGTGAAATCACGATTGAATCCCATCTTAAGATTATCGACTTGTTGCTGAGAGATCGGTTTAAAATTATTTTTGACAGCAGCATCAATCTGCTGGCGATAAGTTTTCGTAGTGGTGGCGACATATCCAGGACTTTTCATGCGTCCTTCAATTTTCACCGCGTTGATTCCTAATTTGTAGATCCGGTCAATGCTATTGGCCAGCATCAGATCTTTGGCGCTGATCAGATATCCATCCTTATTGTAAGTTTTACGACAGCTGCTGGCGCACACTCCTCGGTTGCCGCTGCGCTTGCCGATCAGCGAAGAAATCAAGCATTGCCCGGAATAAGAGATGCACAGATGACCATGCACAAACACTTCTAATTCTTTATCGGTGTGGTCGCGGATGATCTTGATCTCCGCTTGGTTTAATTCCCGGGCCAAAACTACTAGGTCCAATTCTGGAAATTGTTGTATTCCATGATGATTCATCAGGCTGGCTTGGGTAGAAGCATGCACCCGCAATCCAGGAAAAGACTTCTTAATCAACGGAGCGAGAAAGACTTCTTGAAGAATGACCGCATCAATACCTGCCAAATAGGCCTGCTCCAAAGTCTTGAACCACATCGGTAATTCTTCATTACGTACTAAAGTATTGAAAGTAAGATAAACCTTTACTCCATGCAAATGAGCGAAGAAGACAGCATCCTTCAATTCTTCCAGAGAGAAATTTTTTGCCAGCCGTCTAGCGTTGAAGAACTTTATCCCTAAATAGACCGAATTAGCTCCGTTATAGACAGCAGCCTTGAGGCAGTCCCAATCTCCTACTGGCGAATTTAGTTCTAAAGTCCGCAAAGTGCGGGAAGCACTTGTGCTCTCTGACCACGCACTTTGGGACATAAAATGGCTATGGCTCATTGAATCAGAATTTTGTTCAGAGCCATGTCCTTTTAAAGTGTGCATGAGATAGCTATTTTAAAGGCTATTTTTAAGAATTGCTGAGGAAAAGGAACTTACTCTTTCGTCAACATAAAAGTCCCAGTATACCCATACCCAGATTTTACCATGCCAGGTATTTGCGTATCCGTCATGGAAGTAACTGCTAATAATGGTGGAAAACCTGCCAGAAACGACTCATCTGTAAGGCCTGCTTCTTCATGATAGATATACTTTTTACCGAATTGGTTTGTACGAAGCGTGGTCTTGGCGCCAGGAACTTCTGAAAGCTGAATGGTTTGTTATGAAGAAAAAATTGCCACAACTTCATTACGGCAATGCACATCCAGTCTTCTCAGCCAACTGCTGCGGAGTCATGATTGCGCTCATACGACTTCCATCTGCGAATTCCCAAGTAGGATATCCATCAATCTTCTTGCTGATGCAAATGGCGGTCTGCCCCCTTCCATCCGGAGTAGAACATTCTACATACGGCAATAACTTCGCTGATTTTCCAAACAACTGCTTCTGCTCGCCGCAATGCGGGCACCAGAAAGCACCATAAAAAGTAGCCCCTTTCTCACCTAGGCATTGCGCCAAGGCATCATACTTTCCGGGATTATTTGAGGTAGAGTACAACCATATTGCCAGTACTGCCACGATTGCTATAACGCCAGCATACCAATAATATTTTTTCTTCAACATCACTTTTTTTCTGGCCACGCCATGTTTCTCTTCCCGATGATGCTGTAATCCTTCATGGGAACTGAATTCCTTTCCACAATCTGTGCATTTCATCTTCTCATCCCTCCACCATGCACGTTTCTCCAATACAAGTAGCCTCCTCTGGAGGTGTTCCTTTTTCCGGACAAGTTAAAGAGTAAATACAAGCTTCATCTGACACAGACTCAATCTGCTCTTGCAGCTCTTCCTCAGATACCTCGCCATAACTCAATAAAATCGTATCTTCGTCTTGGATATCATACTCAGCAAATTCATCATTATGCTTCCCATTTACATACATCTTCAATTCTTTATTCCCTTCATTGCAATAGGAAGTTCTATCATCTAATACTAAGCAATGGCCATCCAACTTTATTCCTAATGTCTCCAAGAAAAAGCCTAAGGTAATACCTAAGGCATGCTTATGCATGATATTCCCATTCATATCATGAAGATGGGCAAAATTACTTAATGACTTGTTTTCTGTAGACATATATTTTTCTTGGGCAAAATTATATATCTCTCCATTGAGATATACTGCGAAATCAGCATGGTAATGCACATCGCCCACTACACCAATCTCCGGAGCAGTTCCACCATCTAAAAGTACTTTTCCCACAATTACAGCAACAGCGATGATGACCCCTAATATCAGCAGCTTCTTGGTGATCTTAAATAAAATATATACCAGTAACACCAACCCTGCTCCGATGATATACCAATCGTACTTCTGCCAAAGAGTTTGTTCTCCTTGTGCTAAGACAGAAAAAACCGATGATAGTAAAACTATGCCAAAAATCATAACTCTCTTATCCATAATACTATTAATCAAGAATTATTTATAAGAGTTGCTACTTTCCCCACCCCAATATTTTTTCTAAAGGAGATAAAAAAAGTTCGCATCTATCTCGCTCCTTGTAGGTGGAAGCTTTTTCTTTCTCATCATCCAGAAAAGCGCAAACCCGCTCAACATATCTGACTGCCTGAATATAACATACTCCTGGTATTTTCTCCGCTTCAAATTGTTCTTCACGGCTATCCAGCCAGCGGAAATGAGGTTTTGTGAAATCTCCGGTGTGAACAGAAGCATAGGTTAATTTTCCGGTTTCACATTCAAAGCAAAAACCATAGGTCCTTACTTGCCGCACTTTTCCTGATTTAGCCTTCCTCTCCTCAATCCTGCGATGATATAAAGAAAGTATAGTTGATCCAATCCCATCGCCTAAAAGCTCCAAGCGATAGAGAGACTTCTTACCGTCCTTATTAGGGATATAAAGATCAAAAATGTCTGGCATTTTAATGTTTATGTAAAATGAGGTATAAAAGCATTTTCTTAAATAATAACATATTTATATCCCTCTTACTTTTAAAGAGGAAAAAAGAGGTTGCAATGAAACTCATCATCTTAGGGCCTCCGGGAAGCGGAAAAGGAACAGTTTCAGAAAGATTGGCCCAGGATTTCCATCTTTTTCATATTTCTGTGGGAGATCTGCTTCGCAAGGAAGCAAAGAAAAAGAATGCCTTAGGGAAAAAAATCAGCAGTTATATCGATAAAGGAAATTTAGTGCCGTATCAGCTAGCAGCAAACATAGCGAAAAAAGCTATTGGGACGAAAAGAGATTATCTGTTCGACGGCTTCCCCCGTTCCTTGGAACAGGCTCAAGAGATTGAAAATCTGAAATTCGACCTAGCCCTGTACCTCGATGTTCCTGAAAAAGAAGTAGTTGATAGATTGTCCGGACGGCTCCTTGATCCGGCAACAGGGAAAACATATCATAGAAAATATTTACCACCACCAAAAAACATTATGTGGCGCTTGGTGCAGCGCAAAGATGATACACCAAAAGTAATCAAAGAACGATTTAAAGTGTATCATCAGGAAACTGAACTAGTGATCAAATATTATCAGAAGAAAGGGATTCTTGCTAAGATAGATGGAACTGGAAGTCCGAAAGAAGTGTATAGAAGAGTGAAGAAAGCGGTTAAAAATAGTAGATAATTTCCTTCTAGAGTAATTTCACTCCAACAGCAAAATTCCCCACATCAGCGCTATCCCAACCACAAAAGCAAGTACGTGTAAGATTGATTCTTTCCATCCGCATTCTTTGTGCAATTCCGGAATAAGGGTTGAACCAGCGATAT
>Ga0209542_10004144_pt1 | contig 30130 bp, 29 predicted proteins | sample RifCSPhighO2_01_FD_184028 | JGI IMG/M metagenome (GOLD analysis project Ga0209542, IMG submission 184028) | Soil microbial communities from Rifle, Colorado - Rifle CSP2_plank highO2_0.1 (SPAdes) (version 2) | ecosystem: Environmental > Terrestrial > Deep subsurface > Rock core/Sediment ... | reverse complement strand
TGAGACAATTTTTCTTCCGGTATTTTAATCGACCGATCGCCATCGGAATCTTTATTCTCAATTTTGACACTTAAATCTTCTAACTCCTTATCTTCAATTCTTTCCGCTCCCATTAAATAGCTTAAGTAATATGACATGATTTGTTTTTTAATTTATATCTATGCACCCCAGTCATTTGACTTAGCATATGACGGCTGCGGGGTTTGGATTCGAACCAAAATATTCTCCTTCAAAGGGAGAAGTCCTACCGTTAGACGACCCCGCAATAATAATTTGCAATATTAAACATTTTCTTTATTACTGATTATCTCTACCACCGCCAGTTCAAGCGGCAAGGAGGGGATTGGCGAGCGTTTAATGTCATTTTGAGCAACCATAAATATTTTTATCGCTCGCGCTGCGTTATCAAGCGAGAATTTTTCGGCTTGCGCTTTAATGGTTTCAAACTGGTCCGGCGAAAGTTCCTGCGCCATCAATTCCGATAGGGAACTATCGACTTTTAAAAGCATTATTTTCCGCAAATGATTTATAAGGGCCTTAGTAAACATCTCAAGATCAGTTCCTTCATTGATTAATTTACTAACATAATCAATCGCTTCTTTGGCGCCGGCGTTATTAAGACAATCGGTTATTGATTTAACTTTTTCAAAATCAACCGCTCCCAAAAGGCCTTCTATGTCTTCTTTGATAATGGTCTTGTCGCTCCAAACCCGAAGCTGTTCGAGTGTTGATTCGGCGTCGCGATAACTGCCGCCGGCAAAAGTTGCGATAAGCCGCAAGGCATCCGGCTCGATTTTTATTTTTTCCATCTCAATAATTTTTTCAAGTTTTTTAATGATTTCCGATACTGCAAGTTTTCTGAAAGGAAACGATTGGACGCGGGAAAGAATCGTTTCGGGAACTTTATGGATTTCGGTGGTCGCCAAAATAAATATGGCATGTGCCGGAGGTTCTTCCAGCGTTTTTAAAAGAGCATTAAAGGCTTCTTTAGTTAATTGATGAACTTCATCAATAATAAAAACTTTATATTTTCCGGCGGTTGGAGCGAACTTTATGCCGTCGCGGAGCTCTCTTATTTCATCTATGCCGCGATTGGAAGCAGCATCAATTTCAATAAGGTCAAGATCGCCGCAGCCGAGCGATTTTGCCAAGATGCGGGCAATGGTTGTTTTTCCGGTGCCTCGCGGCCCGGCGAATAAATATGCATGAGCTACACGACCCAATTTTAAAGCATTGGTAAGCGTTCGCACCACATGCTCTTGGCCGATAACTTCATCCCATTCCTGCGGCCGATATTTGCGATATAAAACTAAATTTCCCATATTTTGCGATTTTACTTTATCATAATTTTAATATAAAGTAAATTTATATGAAAAATTATTCGCGAAACAATGCCGGAAAAGGTAAAACCGCTTTTCGCACTGGCGACAAATGGCGGGCCAGAAAAAATATTGTGGTAAGAGATATAAAAAGTATGCATCGGAGTAATTCCAGATTGCCGCAATTAAAGTCAAAATAAAGAATGGTTATTAAGAAAATTGGATTAGCTCTAGGCGGTGGGGGAGCAAAAGGATTAGCCCATATTGGAGTTATTAAAGCGCTTTTAGACGCCGGTATTAAAATTGATTATATCGCCGGTACAAGCATGGGGGCTTTGGTAGGCGGATGGTATGCCGCTACGGGCGATATCAGAGCTTTAGAAGATTTTATCGTTCATATAAAAAGAAATGATATTTTCCCTGTAAAAGAAATAATCAAGCACAAAGATGGCACACTTTTTAAAGGAGAATCCATTGCCGATAAGCTAAGAAAAGAATTAAAAAATATTAAAATTGAAGATTGTAAAATTCCTTTTGCCGCCTTGGCGACTAATGCTAAAAATGGAGACGAAGTTCGCCTTAAAACCGGCGATTTGGTCGATGCTATTAGAGCCAGCACTGCCCTTCCAATAGTTTTTGCGCCGGTAGCGATTGATGGACAACTATTGATGGATGGCGGGTTGGCAAATCCCGTGCCGGCCGATGTCGTTAAAGACATGGATGCCGAATATGTTATCGCCGTCGACGTTTCAAGCCAATGGCTTATGGCGCCGGAAGAATTAGCGACTACGTATGATATATACCATATTATCTCAAATGCCTTTGGAATTATTGAATATCAAATTGCAAAAATACCTTTAAAAAGCGCCGATTTGGTTTTACGGCCGCCGGTAATGAGCCACAGCTGGATAGAATTTGATAAAGCTCAGGAAATTATTAAAGCGGGAGAACGAGAACTGGAATTAAATTTGAAAGAAATCCGCCGCAAAACCGGTTATAAAAAACCTTCCCAAACTTTAGCCGAAAAATTTTTGGATTTTATTTTAAACAAATAAAAATTAACGCATTCCGCTTTGATGTTTTATTTGTAGCAAAACAAAATCTGACAACTTAATTTCCGATCGGAAATTAAGTGGTAAATTTAAATTTCTATTAATTAATTTTCACTAACTAATTAACCGATTAATTGAATGGTTTGATCTGTAAACTATCATAAGTCAAAAAAATGTTTTTGGATTGTTTGCTGATGATTTTTTGGGCCAGTTCGTAATGCGGCCAGGCGATACCGACTTGGGTGAGATAAACTTTTTTAAAATTTAATTCTTTAACAAGTTTTAAAATTTCAGGAAAACTCTGGTGGGTGGGAATAGGATTTTTATACGCCGCGCAGTCCAAAATCGCCAAATCGGCGTTTTTAATTAATTTTTTTGATTCGGACGGTATTATTTTAAAATCGCTGGCATAAACTATTCGTTTTCCTTCTACTTCGAATAAATAACCGAGAGTCAAAAATTTCGGATTAAAAGCATGTTCCACCCGAAAAGGAATAACCGAAAAATTATTAAAATTTATTTTTTGGAGCGATTTAATTTCTTGATACGGAAAATCAGCCCAATATGAATCTTTAACTAAAATATTTTTAGTGTTTTTTTCGGTGTAAACAGTTGGTAAATCAGATTTTTTATTTAACCAATAAAGTTGTTTTAAACCCCCGGCCGCATCGGAATGGCCATGGGTTAAAAAAACCGCGTTAATATTTTTATTTTTTATAAGTGTTATTTGTTTCTTAATATCTTGAGAGACATCGATTAAAACATTAAAATTGGAAAATTCTCCGCCATAGGCGGATCCGCCTATGGCGGAAAAAAAAGCCGAAGATTGCAGTCTGGCGCTTTTGCTACCCGGCTTTTTTGCTTCTTTGCAAACATACCATTTCCCGCAATTGGGGCGGGGAATTCTGCCTGACGGCCCTGTTCCTAAAAATGTTATTTTCATAGTAAATATTATATAATAGATTTTAAGTAAAATTAAAATTAAATTTCATGAAACACGTTTTACCACAATTGTCATACGCTTATAATGCGCTTGAGCCATACATTGATGCTCAAACAATGGAAATTCATCATGGAAAACATCATCAGGCCTATATTGACAAGCTTAATGCGGTTTTAGAAAAATATCCGGCCTTGGCCGACAGAAAACTCGAAGATCTGATAAAAAATTTACCATCTTTAGAGATGGAAGAAGGGGATAGGACAGCGCTAAAAAACAACGGCGGCGGGCATTTAAACCATTCTTTTTTCTGGGAAATCATGGCACCAAAAAAAGAAATTGATGAAAAACTTTACGAGGAAATTAAAACAACTTTTGGTTCGCTGGAGGAATTTAAAAAAATCTTCGGCAATACAGCTGCCACTCATTTTGGCAGCGGCTGGGCATGGCTAGTTCATGACGAGCAAAATAAACTTCAAATATATTCACTACCGAATCATGATTTTCCGTATCTTAAAGGGCATCAGCCAGTAATAGTCCTTGACCTTTGGGAGCACGCATATTATTTAAAATACCAAAACCGCCGGGCCGAATACATAGAAAATTGGTGGAACGTTTTGAAGTTACTTTAAAGGACTTGACAGATTCTGTGGATTTGATATAATGGCACTTAGTGGTTGGAGCGGCCTAAAAAAAGATTGGGGACAAATAGTGTCCTATACCGCGGGGTGTGATGTCCACATACCTTGGAAGGCGAGTAGGCGAGCCGCTGAAAGCCAACGCCTGAAAGCCGCTCCAGCCACCACCGTTTTTTCCTTAACAAAACCAGAAATCCCAGCCGCCGGCTTACCAGCCGCGGTTTGGGAGATAGTGCCCTACCGCCCACAAGCGGGATGGGTAAGCCGAGGGATGGAGCCCCAGTGAGCCCCTTGGTAAAGATTTCAACTCCTCCGCCGTGGACCGATGGTCCTCTGTTTTAACTGCCGGCGGAGCATCCGACCCCTGCCTGCGCGAGCTCACCGCGCAGGCCTTTTTTTATCCCAAAATACTACTGACGAAATCTTTATGCCCGTTTAGAAATTCTTTTGCCGTCAATATTTTTCCGCCCTCAAGTTGAAGTTTTTTTATTATTAAGCTTCCGATACCGCATTTTATTGCGAGTCGATTATTTTCAGTTAAAAAAACTTCACCGATAGTATGGTTATTTTCTTTACAAATTTCAACTTCAATAATTTTAACGATTTTGAATTTTTCACTTTTAATTTTTAATTTAGTGTAAGCGCTTGGCCATGGATAATACGCCCGGGTCATTCTTTCAATCTCTTCGGCGCTTTTTGACCAATTAATTTTTCCGTCTTCTTTTTTTATGATTTTTGTATAAGTGGCTTTTTTGTGTTCTTGTTCAACCGGTTTAATTTTTCCCAATACGTAATCCGGAATTATTTTTATTAAAAGTTCTGCTCCCAATTTTGCCAATTTTTTAGATAGTTCTGGATAAGCAATTTTGGAATTTGTGATTTGTAATTTGGAAATTGCCAGTATGGGCCCCTGATCCATCTCTTCATCAATTTTCATAATTGTTACGCCGGTTTCTTTATCGCCGTTTAAAATCGCCGTTTGAATCGGCGAAGCGCCGCGATATTTTGGCAGTAGCGATGGATGAACATTAATAAAACCATGGCGGGGGATTTCTAAAATTTCTTTTGGCAAAATCTTCCCATAAGCCGCGATGATAGCCAAATCCGGCTTTAAATATTTCAATTTTTCTATTAAAACAGAAACCGATTCCTTGGGGTCGCGAAACATGGCTAGCGGTTTAAGCCCAGATTTTATTAATTTTTCCAAAATTATTGTTGCAAACTCCGGCGTACCAAAAAATACAAATTTCATTTTTTTTCTTCTATTTTAGAAAGTTTTTCCGCTTTATCAATGAATAAAATACCGTTTAAATGATCCATCTCGTGCTGGATAACGCGCGCCAATAGCCCTTTAGCGCGAATTTTCATTTGCTTACCGTTTTCATCCATCGCCTTTATCGTCAGTTTTTTTGGGCGAATTACCGGTCCCCAAATTTTTTGCACTGATAAACAACCCTCTTCAAATGGAATTTTGTCAGCGGAAAAATCTTTAATTTCCGGATTTATAAAAACGTAAATTTTGTCTTCTACATTATTTACGATAAATAGTCGTAAAGAATAACCAACTTGAGGCGCGGCCAAACCGATACCGCTTGCCTGTTTCATAGTTACGATCATATCGGCAATCAATTTTTTAATTTCTGGATTTTCCGGATTTTTTACAACTTCCGCTTTTTTTCGCAGTATTGGATTGCCTTCTTGTACGATTTTTAATACTTTTTCCATAAATTTGGATTTCTTTTTTTAGTATGCCCATAAAATATTTCCCGCGGTCTTCAGACTTAATGTTTCCCTGCCGCCATGCGTCTTTAACCAAACTCAAAATTCGCCTTAAAAACGCTTCCTCGTAATCTTTAGCGAGTCGGAAATAAACGCCCTTGTGTTTTTCATCGCCCAAACCTTCAACTAAATCCCACGCCAAAACTTGATGTCTTGTAGTCAATGCCATTATTTCTAAATTACCATAAAAAAATAAAAATTGCCATATTATTTAATATAAATTATAATGGTTTTATGTTAGAAAAAAATAAAAAATATATATTTTTGGCAATCGTCGTGATAGCTATAATTGCATCTTTTGGCGCTGGGTTTATTTACGGAACGATAGACAAATTGCCACATCCGGTGCAGGGGATTATCAATAAAGAATTTGGCCAACCAAAAGAATTTGATTTTTCTTTATTTTGGAAAACTTGGGATGAACTTCATAATAAATTTGTAGACCAAAATAACTTAAAAGAAGATAAACTTTTATACGGCGCAATTTCGGGAATGATTAAAGGGGCAGAGGATCCTTATACTGTGTTTTTCCCGCCGGTTGAATCTAAAAGCTTCAAGCAAGACGTTAGCGGCAGTTTTGGCGGCATTGGTGCGGAAATTGGAAAAAGAAACGGTTTTTTGGTGATAGTGGCTCCACTTGAAGATACGCCGGCTCAAAAAGTGGGTCTCTTGGCCGGCGATAAAATTTTAAAAATAAATGGCGAACCAACAGATGATATAACTGTGGAAGAAGCGGTTACAAAAATCCGCGGTGAAGTCGGCACTAAAGTAACATTGTTTATTTTAAGAGGTAATGATGGCACAAAAGCAAAAGACATAACCATTGAGCGAGCGGTGATTAAAATACCGATTACCAAACTTGAAGCGCTAAAAGACAATAAAATTGCTCATTTATCTTTTTACAGCTTTGCATCAACCGCGCCTTTTGAATTCCAACAGGCAGCAACAAAAGTTTTGGCCACTACGGGATATAAGGGCATTATTCTTGATTTAAGAAATAACCCCGGCGGTTTTTTAGAAGTTTCGGTTGATATTGCCGGATGGTTTCTTAATACCGGAGACCTTGTGGCAACTGAACAGTTTGGTAAAACTGAAAATAATAATAAAACCGAATTTCGAACCAGCGGATTGGGCGCTTTAAAAAATTATCCGATTGTGGTTTTAGTTAATCAGGGCACAGCTTCAGCGGCAGAAATTTTAGCCGGCGCGCTTCGCGACAATCGCGGTATTAAACTGGTAGGAGAAAAAACTTTTGGTAAAGGATCGGTTCAGGAATTGATTAATTTCAAAGACGGTTCATCGCTGAAAGTTACCGTTGCTAAATGGCTTACGCCAAAAGGCATATCTATTTCAGAACAGGGTTTAGAGCCAGATTACAAAGTTGCAATTACGGAAGACGATGCCAGTAAAAATAAAGACCTGCAGTTGGATAAGGCCGTAGAAGTTTTAGAAACATTAATAAAATAAAATCGGTAATTATGAAAGTTGTATTGCTAAAAGATGTCCTAAATTTGGGAAAAAAGGGTGATATAAAAAATGTCAGCGATGGTTACGGCCGGAATTTTTTGCTTCGCAAAAAATTAGCCGATATTTTAAATCCGACAATCGAAAAAAGATTGAAGTCGGAACATGAAAAAAAAGAAAAGATTGCAGTGGAATTAAAAGGAAATTCAGAATTGCTTAAGAAAAAAATTGAAAATCTAAATTTAGTGTTTGAAGTCAAAGTGGGGGAGTCGGGCCGAACATATGGCTCTATAACACCGCTAAAAATTTTGAGCGAATTAAAAAAACAAGGAATAACCTTGAAAAAAGAGCAAATTCCGTCAAAACCGATAAAAACATTAGGAAACAGCAAAGTAACAGTTAAACTTCATCCGGATATTGAGGCAACTTTAAATATAATGATTAAATCAATTGACAGCGATATTGAAAAATAAAACTAAGGAATTTTATTCTACAATATTGCTGTCAACTATGTTGATGACTTTAACAATTTTTCTTTGACCGTTGAAACGTTTTAATTTTTTAGTGGTAAATTTAACTATTCCGCTTGAAGTCGCGTAAAGTGTGTCATCGCTGCTCTTTTTAACATTTTTGCCGGGAACCCACTTAGTGCCTCTTTGGCGCGCTAAAATAAAGCCAACTTTAACAGTTTGACCATCAAATAATTTTATTCCAAGCCTCTGTGACGCCGATTCACGGCCCAATCTTGTTGAACCTGCGGCTTTAGTATGTGCCATGTTTTAAATTTAAAATTAAAAGTTTAAAATTCAAAATAAATGTATCAAAACCTTGACTTAAAGTCAAGATGGGAAAATTTAACAAAGTGGGGAAAAGAATACCAAAATATTATATTTTCCTCATTAATTTTATTAATGATATTTTTTATTGGCTTAGGGCTTGGATTATTAATTCGACCAATTAAGCCTACGCCGATTATTATTGATAAAAATGTTAAAATTGGCCTACCTGAACGGCAAATGGAATTTTCCGAAAGTTCCGGAAAATCCTTTAATTTTGCCGGCAGCAGTTTTGTCGCTTCAATTAATGGTAAAAACTATTATCCTAAGGATTGTGCTTCGGCAAAAAGAATTAAAGAAGAAAATATGATTTGGTTTAGCAGCGCCAAGGAAGCCGAAGTTAGCGGATATACACTGGCAAAAAATTGCCCCTGATTAATAATCATTATATTATATACTTATAATATAAATATTAAAGTATCAATATATGAAATTTTTAGCCGGACTTTTAGCATTTATATCCAGTTTTTTCGCGGGGGATTCACTGCCCGAATCCCAGCCGCTCCTGCCTTTAAATTCTTCCATTATTGCTTTCCATGAAACATATTTCGCGCCCGCGGTAGCGGAACCGGGAAATTTCCCGTTTACGAAGGCAATAAAATTTGAAAAAGAACCGACAAAGCCGACTATTGTACCGTTGCCGCCATTACCTCCGGCTCCAGCTATTGTTTTACCCGCTGCTCCCGTGCCAATTGTGCCGTCTCCTCCGCCACCGTCAACACCAGTAGATACGGGAGATCCTTACATACCGCAAAACATTCCATTTGTGGACCAGTCCACACAATGGCTTAAGATGGATTTTTCTTTAAACGGGAATATTTATGATAACGCCGAACACTCTTTATCTAACATCATCATGGATAGGGAATACTGGAAAGTGGATGTTTTTACTTATTGGGCGCCAGGCATTCTTCCTCCGCGGCCGCCATTAGAAAAAGACTACTTTAAATTAGAGATTTATGATGAAGAAACCAGTAAAGTAATTTATACGATGACTTCCGGAAACGAGGAAAATATCCATAAATCGCAAATCTTCAAAAAATCCGGAAAATATACCTTTAAAGCATTTGCTAAAACGAACGGTAAATACGAAATTAATTTTCTAGTTTCGCCCAAAATGGCCAAATAGTTTACGGATGCTTATTTAGTAGGAAATCGCGTTTAATAATGTCGCAGAATATACCTTTTGCGACATATGTCTACTTTTGAGGGCAAAATAGCTCGCTGGTTTTATTTTCAATGGGTGTTTTAATTAAATTAACCGTTTCATCTAAAATTCTATCTTTTATATCCCCTATTTTTGACTTTATTTCTTCGGTTAATTTGGATTGCATTACGCCGCTGCCATCAACTCCATTATCTGAATTAACTATTTTAGGGTTTATTTTTTTGGCTTGATTTAAAACTTGATTTAAAATTGATTTTCCAATATCAATACCTGCCGGTATGGCATTACCTCTATCTTGTAACGATAGCGATTTTTCAGTATTAAAAACGAAATAAATCGCTAAAATCGCTAAAATTATTGCTAAAATTATCAGTGTTTTCATTAATAATAGTATAACACATTTTATTGTAGTAGATAATCTAACGGATTAACAGAGCCACCAAGTGGCAAAAGACCAAACCAGCGATTTTCAGTACGGAAAGTATTGGTAGAATAAACCGTAAAATGCAAATGAGGGCCAGTTACAAAGCCGCTAGAGCCTTCATAGCCGATAACTTGGCCTTGACGCGCGTTTTCGCCTACAACAACCGTTTTTGCGGAAAAATGGGCATAAAGCGTTATTAAACCGTTGTTGTGCCGAATAGCCAGCCACTTGCCATACGCGTAGCGACCATTGTCCCCCGAAGCGATAATCTTGCCGTCAAGCGATGCTCTTATCGGAGCTCCATATTCAAGAGTAATATCAATACCATTGTGAAATTTGTAGGCATCATTATAAAAACCCGTTACGGAAGTTGGCCCGTACCCTTGAGTAAGCCGCCCTAAAAGCGGCCAAGCCAATTCACCGGGCCGTGCCAGTGGCACTCCGGTAACTTCCCCGCGCAACTTATTTTCCAGTTCCAATATTTCTTTCTGAATTTGCGCTTGTTTTACCTGAATCTGGAAAATAATTTTTTGATATTCGGTTTCCTGATTTTTTGTTTCTTTAAGCAGAGCGCCTTTTTCTTTTTTTTGATTTTCTATCAGGCGGCTTTTTGCTTGTAGTTCGTTTTTAAAATCAATAAAATCCTTTTTCAATTCCTCCTGCCCAAAAAGCAAACTCGTAAGTTCCACTTTATCCTGCGCAAGAATTTTATAATCTTCATAAAGACCATTAGCGAGATTAGCAAGATATTCACTCTGGTTCAAAAAATCAGAAAGTTTTTTGCTTTGAAGAAAGCTCACCAAAAACCCGCGATCATCGGCGTAAGCCAGAAACCTGAAAGAGCGCGCCATCGCCGCTTGGCGCTCTTTTATTTTTTGTTCTTTTTCTTTTATTTTTCGGGAATATAATTTGATATTTGTTTCGGTTTTGGAAATTTTTGCTTGTGTTATCTTTAAATCCGCTTTAAGCTTATTTATTTGAGATTCTACCAAAGCAATTTGGCTTTTTAAGGTATTAGTTTGGCTTTGAGTTTTTGATAGCGCATCTCTGTACTTTTTAAGTTCTAATTCTAGTTTTTTTATTTCCGCTTCTTTTGATCTTATTTGCTCTAACAGAACCGCATCATCGCCTATTTCGGCAAAAGAAATTTTGCCTACAATTAAAAATAAAATTATAAAAATAATAAAGCGCCATTTCATAAATTTTAAAATTCGATTGAATTTTATGCCAATTTTTTAATAGCCGATTCAATGCGCTTTAAACTTTCTTTTTTGCCCAAAATTTCAATAATTTCAAACGGTCCTGGAGATTTTTCTAATCCGGTAAGAGCTACTCTTAGAGGCCAAAGTAGGCGCCCTCTATCTTTATTTTTAGCCCTTTCTGCCTCTTTTAATAAAATTTTTTCCAAATTTTCACTATTAAAGTCAGTTTCGCTAATCAAAGATATAGTTTCTAAAGACACTTTTAAAGAAATGGCGATATCTTTAAAAAGCATATCTCGCCAAACTAACAATTCCGGCTGGTATTCCGAAATTTTAAAAAAATATGCCGCCCTTTCCCCTATTTCGCTTAGTTTTTTAAGACGCGGCTTTTCGATTGCTACAACTCTTTTAATATATTTCCAGCCAGAGACTGGTCCGCTTTTGGCGGAAAAATCACCACTTATTAATCCGTCTCTTTCAAGAAATGGAATAATTTTTTTTGTTAATTCATCAGTTGCCATATTTCTTATATAATAGCTGTTGAGCCAGTCAAGTTTTGCCATATTAAAAATAGCGCCGCTTTTTTGAATTTTATTTAAATCAAATCTTTTTATTAATTCGTTTAAGCTGAATATTTCCTGGTCGGTGTCTGGATTCCAACCTAAAAGCGCTAAAAAATTTATAAGTGTTTCAGGAAGATAACCCATTTTATAGTATTCCATAACCGAGGCGGCACCATGACGCTTTGAAAGTTTTGACCTATCCGGAGCTAAAATTAAAGGAATATGAGCATAATCCGGTGTTGGTAAATTCAGACTTTTTTGAATTAAAATTTGCTTTGGCGTATTTGAAATATGCTCCTCCCCTCTTATTACATGAGAAATTTTCATTTCATAATCGTCAATAACTACGGCAAAATTATATAAAGGTATAAATTTTATAGGACTTTCGGCTTTTGCCAAACTAAAATCGCCGCCCAAAGTATCTGAATTAAAACTGATTTTTCCTCGAATTAAATCAATAAAAGAAATTTCAAAATCAAGCGGTGTTTTAAAACGAATTATCCCATTTTCTTTATTAAGCCTTTTTTCCGCGTCGCTTATCGGTAGTTTTCTGAATTCGCAATAATGAGCCGGATTTTTTTTAGTTTTAATTTGCTCCTCGTATTCCTTTTCTAAAAATTCCTTGCTGTGAAAACAATAAAATGCATTTTTATTTAATAGAAGTTTTTTAATATAGCCGGCATATAATTTCAAACGTTCGCTTTGCCGATACGGCATATAAGGACCGCCGACTTCTATTCCCTCATCCCAATTTAAACCCAGCCATTTAAGACTTTCTAAAATATCTTTTTCGTACTCCGGTTTTGAACGTTCTGAGTCCGTATCTTCAATACGTAAAATAAATTTTCCGCCATTGGCCTTAGCAAATAAAAAATTAAAAAGAGTTGATCGCGCCGAACCGATATGAAATAAACCGGTAGGACTTGGCGCAAACCTGACTCTGATATTTTTTCTATTGATACCAAAAAATGACATTATCGAGGAATTAAGTTTAATAATGCTTGTGCGATAAGTTTAGCGGCATCCGGCGTAGCAAATGCCTTGGCAAGTTGTTCCATTTTTTTCTTTTTTTCCGGATCATTTAGTATTGAGAAGATTACTGAAAGTATAAGATTTGGCGTTAAATTAGTCTCTTCAATAATTTCCGCTCTTCCATCATTCTTAAAAATATAAGCATTACGTCGGGCATGATCATTTGCCGAATCGGCAATGGGAATTAAAATACTGGCTCGGCCGGAAGCTGCAATCTCAAAAATAGAACCAGCGCCGCTTCGAGAAATTACTATATCCGCCGAATGCATGGCGGCCACGTATTCCGGTTCAATTAAAAAATTTACCGGATGATAAGAAATAAACTCCGTGCCATTTACGTTTTTCAAAATTACTTTTGACTCGTTAAAAATACTATTATAATTTTCGTCGCCAGTTTGATGGATAACTTCAACTGTTTCGAGCAGTTGGGGCAATATGTCTAAAATAATATTATTTATTTTTTGAGCTCCTTGCGAACCTCCCAATACCAATATCATCGGTTTTTTTGTCATTAAATGCAACAGAGCGCGTTCTTTTTCCGGTTGGGGCAGGATAAAAAATGCATCTCTTATTGCCTCACCGGTAAAATAAGTTTTATTACTTGGAAAATGCTGGGCAGCTTCACTAAAAGAAACGGCGATAAAAGTGGCAAAAGGAGATAATAAACGATTGGCGAAACCTGGCGCGCTGTCAGATTCATGAAGAATTATAGGTATTCGGTAAAGCCAACCAGCTAAAACAGTCGCCACACTGCCATAGCCGCCTTTACTAAAAATTACATCAGGCATTACTGTCCAAACTTTCCAAAGCGCTTGTATAAATCCTATAAACACCTTAAATAAGTCAATAAAATTTTTCAAAGACAAGTATCGTCGCCATTTGCCGGTTACTAAAATAGTATAATGAAAATTCATTTCTTCTATTTCAAAACTGCTTTCGAGAAACGAACCGGGGCCAAAATAATAAATTTCCGGTTCTCCATAATTCCCGGCTTTTGCGAGTTCAACTATTTTTCTCGCGACTGCAACAAGCGGAAACAAATGCCCGCCCGTTCCTCCTCCAGTTAAAATTATTTTAATCATGTCGTGTATCTTGATATATTCGCTATAATGCCGGCCCCAGCAAGATTAACAACCAGCGCTGAACTGCCATAGCTGATAAAAGGCAGAGGTACGCCGGTTAAAGGAATAATCCCCGATATTGCCGCAATATTTATAAAACCCTGAATTACAACCCATGAAGTAATGCCGATTGTTAAAAACTTCGGAAAATATTCATTGCTTTTTAAAGCGATTCTAAAACTAAAAATTGTAAACAAAAAATAGAGCAGTAAAGTAAAACTTACGCCAAAAAGGCCTAATTTTTCCGCTAAGACTGCGAAAATCGAGTCCCCGATGGTCTCCGGCAAATAGGTTGAAACCAAATTTTGATTTATGCCAATGCCGCCCGTTCCTCCCACTCCAATTGACGTTAAGGCCTGATTAATTTGATAGGCTGCTCCCCTGGTATCATCTTGAGAATTTAAAAAGATTTTTAGTCTTTCTGTTCCATATGGTTTTAAAAAAATAAAAACCGAAAATAATACTAGACCACTTACGCTGATAATAATCAGATGGCGCAATTTTGCTCCCGCTGCGAAATAAGTAGCAACAGCTGATAAAGCGATAATACTGAAAGTACCCATATTCGGCTGTATTAAAAGTAAAAAGCCGATAATACCAATGATAATTGAAAAAGGTAAAATGCCAGAATTAAATTTTTGTAATTCTTTGCGACGCGATTCAAACCATGAAGCCAAATATATTAAAAATGATAATTTAAGTAGTTCGCTTGGCTGAAAAGCTATGGGGCCAAGATTGAGCCATCGTGTAGAACCGCTATGAGATAATCCTAATTTAGGAAAAAGAATCATAACAAGAAGGGCAATGGAAAAAATTAAAAAAATAAAACTATATTTTTTAAGAAATTCAAGGGGTATTTTTAAAAAAATAAAAAAACTTACAATACCTATCAATACACCTTTTAATAATTGTTCTTTTAAATAATATTGAGGATCGCCGAATTTTTTTTCACCAACAACAAATGAAGCAGAGGAAAGAACAAAAAGGCCAAAAATCAAAAGAGATGCCACAACCACTAGAAATCGCCAATCAATATTTTTAGGTTTTATTTTTTTAAATTTCATGACAATATGTGGCCTTGAGTTTGGCTTATAATCCGGCTTTTGGATAAAGCAATGTTTCCATTAATGATAACGGAATGAATACCTTGGGCATACTGGAATGGATTTTCAAATGTAGCTAAATCTTTCACAGTATTAGGATCAAAAATTATAATATCGGCAAAAAAACCTTGACGAATTATACCGCGATAAGTCAATCCGATTTTAAGAGCCGGCAAAGCAGTCATTTTCTTGACAGCTTCTTCTAAACTAATTATGTTTTTTTCGCGAACATAACGGCTTAAAATTCTGGGAAAACAACCGAATGAACGGGGATGAGCTAAATATCCTGCACGGGCATCATTCAAATTATAAGCTGCGCCATCAGAAGCTATTATTGACAATGGATTTTTTAAGGCCTTTATAAAATTTTCCTCCGATAAACTCGGCCAAAAAACAATTAATTTTCCTTCAGCGGCTATTAAAAGATTAATAACGGTTTCTAAAATGCCGATACCTTGATTTTTAGAAATAGTACCAATAGTTTTTCCGATAAAAGTTTTATCAATATTGCCGCTGGCAATAATAATATCGTTGAAATCATTTTCTCTGCCTTTCATTTCTTCTATAACCCGCTTTTTTAAATCTTGATTTTTTAAATTTTCAACTAATTTCATCCGGCCTCCAATAGCAATCCAATCCGGCAATATGGTGTAAAAAACAGTTGCTGTTGAAGTGTAAGGATAAATATCAAAATTAATGTTAATCCCCTCTTCCGCTGCCTTTTCAATAGCTTCTAAGCTTTTATCAAATAAACTCCAATTTTCTTTACCAATAGATTTTAAATGCGATATTTCAATGTTGGTTTTATTTTTTTTAGCTGTATCAATTGCTTCTAAAACGCTTTCATAAAATTTTCCTTCCTCGTCTCTTAAATGAGAGCTGTAAATTTTACCAGGCCCAAGAAGCGAAACAAGAGCCATTATTTCATTTTTATCAGCTACTTTGGCGTGAGAATAAACCAATCCGGTTGAAAAACCAAGAGCTCCCTCTGCTAATGCTACTGTAAGCATTTGTTTCATTTGTGCTAACTCTTGCTCGGTTAATTCTCGAAACTGATCGCCAACAATACCGCGTCGCAAAGTGGCATGGCCTGCTAGTGTTCCAAAATTTAAAAGCAATTTTTTTCTTTTCACTTCTGCAAAAAAATCAGAAATTGTCAACCAATTTACATTAATTTGTTTTATATCTGCCCATTTTTGAATGGTGGCAATAATATTGCCAGTAGTAAGTGGCGCTAAAGACGAACCGCAGTTGCCGCCAATAATAGTGGTAATGCCTTGATACAGCAAACTTTCCGAGAAAGGATGATTAAACAAAGCCCAGTGACGATCTGAAGCGTTGTTGATATCAATAAACCCTGGCGCAACATATTGGCCGGTGGCATCAATCACGGCTTTAGCACTAGGTTCGCCTAAAAATCCGATTTTTTCTATTTTGCCATCTTTTATCGCGATATCGGCATGATACGCCGGCGTTCCCACGCCATCCACTACGATTCCATTTTTAATAAGAATATCTAAAGCCATTAGATATAGTATAACAAAAATCAGACAAAACAAAAAACGCCTTTCGACAAGCTCGGGGCGTTTTTTGTTTTACGCTTTAATGTTATTTTATATGTTTTTCTAATTTTTCCGTTTTCTTAGCAAATATATCGCATAAATTATAATAGCAATAATTATTAGTCCTGTAATAATGTCGAGCCAAACACTGCCGATTCCGAGCGTTAAAACACCACCAATTGCCGCTAAAAGCGAAGTATTAGCCAGAGCCTCTGTTTGCTCTACGGGCTGTTGTTCGGTCAGCTGTTGTTCCGGCGTAACATTGGTTGACTGTTCGTTTGTTGGAATGATAGCCGGATTTTGAGTCGTTAAATTTATAGCCACTCCTTGTTGTGTTTGCGTTTGTGTTTGCGGCACTGATGTCGGCGGAACAACCTGCGCTTGCGTAATCGTAACAGAAGCCGTTACCGGCAATCCGATAATAACATTTAAATTTTCAGCGTTAAGAGCTATAGAATTTCCGGTAACTTGAACTGTACCCGCGCCGTTCTTTTTAGCTTTAAAAACAATTGTTCCAAAATCGGCTTGCGACATTAAACCTCCCGGATAACCGGCGGTTTTAATTAAGACACCGTTAGTGTTGTCTATCAAATCGTATCCCGGTTGCGACAGTTGCACCCAATTACTGCCAAAACTAAAAGATTGGACTTCTAAAATATCCGATGGAAATTTTATTTCCGATTTAACCATATAACTTTTTACTGTCTGTGAGTTAATGGAAATGATAAAGTTAAATGTCTGGCCCTCTTTAACATCAACGATAGACGGCGACAATGAAATGGTTGTCATAGCAAACGTTGTCGCGACAATGGCGATAAAATAAACTGTTACCGCAGAAATTAAGATTTTATTTTTCATATTTTTGTTTATTTTTTTCATATAATTTTATATCGTCCAATTAACCATAAGTGATTGGAAATCAAGAATATCAACTTTACCATCGCCGTTAAAATCACCGATACCTCCGGTTTCGCCCCAATGAACCATTAATATATTGAGGTCTAAAATATCAATTTTTCCGTCTTTATTCGCGTCAACTTTCTTAGCGTCGGCGCTCAGTGAATTGTAAGCCGAACTGCCCTCGCCTCCACCTCCGCCACCACCGCTATTGCCTCCGCCACTGGGGCCACCACTATCTTTAGTGATAATAACGAGTAGCTCGTGATTGCCGAATTCAAGCGGGACGCCCGGAATGGTTGTTTCCAGGCCTTTCGTCGCTTCGCTCTGGTTCACATTATGTCCGCTCAACTCCACAAATACATCAAAGAAAGAATCGGCAACGAGAGGTTTTTGTTGAGGTTGTAAGTCAATTCGATAAGTGATGTCAAAAAACGAATCTGTCCGCGCCGCCGGATTAGTTGCCTGCCAACCGCTTTTACTTTCTTCAAATAATTTATGATGCCCGGGACCAACGCCGCTAATTGTAAAACTGCCATCAGCGCCAGTTAAACTCATGGCAATAATTTCTATTGGAATAGTTTCGTGTCCGTTCTCCTGCCGCGGTTCGCCGTTCTGGCGTCCGAGAGCCACGGTAACATCTTGTAATCCCGGCTCGACCGGATTTTCCTCATTCCCTTCTTTTCTCCAAATTCCATCTCCATCCTTATCGTCCCACTTAAATCCTGTAATAGTCACTAATTTAAAATTCCCAAAATCCTTTTCAATTGCATTTTGTCCCGAAACAAGAGGAATGTTGTAATTTTCTGAATTCTTCGGCATCGTCTGTACCCAGCTATCCTGTTGATTTTCGCTTACGGTGTATGCGCCGGGCAAAAGATCGCCAAACGTGTAAGATCCGTCTTCACCCGTTATTTTAGTTTCACCGTTAGAAAGTTTTATCATCCAATTAGGAAGCGGCAACTCGCCTTCATCTCTAACACCGTTTCCATTTATGTCTTCAAATTTTATACCGGAAATGGAACCTTTTTGGTAATTGCCGAAATCTTTGGCATTTATATTGTCTCCTGCTACAACCGTCAGTTCATATCCGCGGCTACTATTATCACAGGAAGTTGAATCTGCGGTGTCTGTAGTCGGATAAGATTGAAAATAATCTTCTTGAAGCATCTCGCAAATTTTATATGTACCCGGTTGGACTCGCAGGGTGTAGTTGCCGTCTTCATTTGTAGTATCGGGATAAGTCAGTGTGTCCAGACTTTCATCTATATCCTGTGTCTCCGGATCATCGGCAATAATTTTGGTCGCGATAATTTCCCAATCTTCAATACCTTGATTTTCTCCTGCTATTCCATCCGCGTTCGCGTCTTCAAACTTTTTGCCTGAAATAAGAGCGTCTTGTGTATTGTTAACGACACAGCTCATTGATTCTCCGGGACTAAGAGTAAATACAAATGGAATCGCGACAGAGCCGGAGGGACTATTACCTACATTGCCATTACAAGCGACGGTTTGCGAACCAGTCCAATCAGAGGGAGAAATAATAGTTTCAGAAAATGAGTAAGGACCATTGAGAAGATTGCTCAAATTCCATATACCGCTTGGTGTAAAAACGTATAAAGCCGGAATACCTGTTTGCTCCGGGCCCATTAAATCAAATTGGAAACTTCCGCTATTACTGTCCGGATTAGAAATCTTTTCTAATCTGAATGACGCGCGTTTCGTATTGGTAAAATCGCACACCGGCTTATCCCCCGGCCTTACGCTTTCGAGATTACAAGTTTCATTATCTACATCCCATCCGCCAGGTACGGTTTCAGTAACCGAAAAATCGCTTCCTTCTAATTCTGTAAATACGTCAAAAAAACTTGAGGCGCGATTCTCCGGCTGGTTCGTTGTATCAAGATCAAATCCGTTATCTCTGCCAAGCCCGCTAAAGTGAAAAGTATCTTCACCGCCAACCGAGGTCTTTGTGACAGTAATACGCGCCGCTTTCTTATTAATAATAGTACAGGTCTGGGTTTCTCCCGCGCCAACTTCTATGTTGGTACAATCAGTGCTTTCTTCATTGATCACATTCTGCCACAATGGTAAAGATGATAAATCTTCGGTCACGCTATACGTGCCGGGGGTAACTTCGTAATCTTTGTCGGTCGCATCAGTTACAACACTCGCGCCTCCGCCGGTAATCGTGCCACTACCAGACGCGGTAACAGGAAATTGTGTCGTATCGTCTGCCGGATATGTTGTTTTTTGAACTATTAAATGTCCTTTTTTAGTATTGATAAATGTGCAGGTTACTGTTTCGCCAGAATCAAGTTCAATCGCGCCAATAGTTTCAGAATCTCCGATATTACTTATGCAAGTAGCGTTTGATTGCGTCCAGCCACCAGGAACAGTTTCAGAAATGGAATAGTTGCCGGAGGCAAGCGTTTGATCGTTTGGAGAATCCGTATCGGTCAACGCGAAGTCGGCATACGCGCCGCCCGTTGCGTCAAAACTGAATGATTGAGAGTCGCCGGACGGATTAGTAATTTTATCTACAACAATGTGTCCCGACGGAATGGAATAATGAACCTTAACTTGGATCTGATCAAGTTCGACGCTTCCGTTTTCACCGCCCTCGTCAACGCGCACCTGAAAATTGGCATCGCTGAATTCACTCGGAGTCCACGTACGACCCCAGGTGTTGCTTGCTCCGCCTACCACGACGGTCGAGTCATCATCGGATGGGAATGCGACGCTTTGTGAGGCGGTAAAGCTGGTAGCATTGTTCCATGACAGAGTAATAAGGAGTGTACGGGTTGATGAGCGGTTGCCTTCGAGCGCGACTTCAATACCGTCTATAATCATCCCTGGCGGGATGCTGTTCAAGCCGAACTCATCGTATTCCACGTCGTCACCGTCGGCATTGAAAGTGGCGTAATCATCATTGGATGTTAGGGCATCTTGAGGATTCCCTACGCTGTCGTTATTGTCAAAATCCGCGGGCTGACTCCAATCTGAATTGAACGATGCAGTAATATTGTGACTTATGATGATGCTTGGGAAGGTATAGGAGTTGAGACGACCTTGGGAAACGCCATCCACGAGCACATCAGCAAGCACATTTCCAATGTTCGGTGTACTTATGTAAGTAGGTGTGTCGCCAGTCGCAACAGCGGCCGTGCCACTGGGGGAGATAGAGCCGCCAGCCCCTGCGCTCGCTGTGATGGTGAGCGGGGTATAGGTAACGACAGCATTAATAGTGCCTATCCAAACTTTATTCGTGTCAATACCTGTCTTCACGATTCCTACTTCAAGGTCGGTACTACTAGTTTTGGTAAAATCAATGACATTGATGACTTGGTTTTTGGTAGTACAAGCGCTCGTACTTGTAGTTGTAAGATTGACTCCGGAATCAGTGTCTGCAGAACCTACGCGAACAAAAGTCTGATAGCTTCCACCCGCTATAGTCGCACCCTGGTCAGTGACAAATACATTTACGCTCGTAACGGTAGCGCCATTGGGTATCGAGGAGAGGTTAAGATTAACAGATTCCCGGTCGCCAGTTGTTGATTCGGCGACATTGTCGTTGCCATCAGTTGATCCGTCCTCGCAGTCCGGAGTGCCCGTCTCGTCGATATCGTTTTCGTCGCCATTCCAAGCCGTGTAGAATCCCTGCCCGTTCGGATAAATTGTCAAAGTCGTGTTCGCAAGCGTGAACACTGGTTGTACCATCGCGAATAAAACAAACGCCCCAATAGATGTAAGGGCGAAAAATACAATTAAATTCGGCTTAAAACTGTGTTTTTTGGATTTAAAACTGCGCTTTTTTGATGATTTTTTCATAAATTTTTATATACCTTTTATTTAGCTTAAATGAGTTAAAAAAATACGAGTGTCTTAAACTCGCTTAAGTATGATTGAAGATTGATTCTAAGTCAAACTAATATACTGGAAAGGTATATGTGACTTTACGCAACTCGAGATATGTTTATGATTATTTCCCCAAAAGACCGATGATGAGGCCGATTGTAGCGGCAACGGCCGAAATAATCCAAAAACGCATCGTTACTTTGGTTTCCGGCCAGCCCATAGCTTCAAAATGATGATGAATTGGAGTTGAAAGAAATATTTTTTTACCACGGAATTTTTTGGACAGCGTCTGGACAATTACCGACCCCGATTCTAAAACCAAAATAAAAGCGATAAGCGGCAAAAGCATTGCCGCGTTGGTAAGCATCGCAACAATACCCAAAGTAACGCCAAGCGACATCGCGCCAGTATCGCCCATAAAAAATCTTGCCGGATAAATATTAAACCACAAGAATGCAAGAAGAGCGCCAACAATAACGCCGGTAAAAGCCGATAAATCGTAATGCCCTTGAGTAAAAGCTAAAGCTCCCAGAGCCGCAAAAGCGAATAAAAGAACCCCGCCGGCCAAGCCGTCCAAACCGTCTGTTTCGTTAGTGGAAAACGCAGTAGCAACGATTATGAAAATAAAAATCGGCAAATACCAAAATCCAACGCTGAAATTTCCTAAAAACGGTATGTAAAAAATATTCCATCCGAGTTTGAAATAAAACCAATAAGCGCCTATAGCGGCGATAACAGTATAAAGTATAATTTTATGCTTCACTCCTAATCCGCCGCCACTTGGACCGATTCTAAAAACTCCCAGTAAATCGTCTATGAAACCCAATAATGCCGAAAAAATTAAGGCACCTAAAGGCAAAAAAGTTTGAGAGCGACTCAAAAAATTTAAATTTGAAAAAATACCATCAAAAAAAAGAGATAAAATCCAAAAGCCTAAAGCTAAAATTAGAGTAACGCCCCATATTAAAATTCCACCCATAGTGGGCGTGCCTTCTTTACTTTCATGAATTTTGGCAAATATCGGTACGCCTTCGGTCCGAATTTGCTTGCCAAGCCGATATTTAAACAAAAAATGTGTCAATAAAGGCGTAGCAAAAAACGCTATAAGAAACGATATTGATGTTAAAATTAAAATACGAGTTATTTCCCCCATATATATGCCTCTTTAAGCCATTGGATCAATTTTTCCGATTCGCCAAATCGGTCCGGCGATCCCAGAACAATAGTAATAATATTATTTTCATCGCCAAAATGGAAGCCTGAAACCAAAAGTGCGAGTGACCCCCCGGCTTTATCGGTATATCCGGTTTTACCAGCGCTTACCTCACTTATCGTTCCCAAAAGCGCATTGGTATTTTTAAGTCGGTGCATTATTTTCCCATTTGCGGAATAAATAACCATATTTTCTGTTTTTAAAATATCAAATACGGCCGGATAATTGCTTATGAGATAGCTAAAAATTTTGGCGATATCAATAGCGGTTGAGTAGTTATTGTCTTCATCTAAGCCATCAGGATTCGTAAAGTGCGTGTTTAAAAGTCCCAATGTTTCAGCTTTTTTGTTCATAAGAAAAATAAAATCATAATTTTTATCCGCCAAAGCTATTGCGGCGTCGTTTGAAGAATCTATAAGCATCATATCTAAAAGAGAGCGAACAGTTATTTCTTCAAACGGCCTTAAATCTCCTCTTGAGCCCTCTCGCTTTACCGCTATTAACGGGACTTTGATGATTTCTTCTAAATTATAATTTTCTAAAACAATAATAGCGGTCATAAGCTTGGTAAGTGACGCTATTGGCCGCTTTGTTTCTATATTTTTATTATAATAAATTCGCTTACCGTCGACGCGTATCGCTAAAGCCGTTTCGGCATTAATTTCTAAAGCCGGAGTTGACCAATTTCGCCGCGGCAGAGTGTTTTTACTTTCGTTCCAAACAATAATTGTTGGCGGAACAAAATTAGATAAAGCTGTTGGAGTCGCTTTTATTTGCCTTTGTTCCGCTTCAGGATCCAATATAATGCTCTTTTTTTCCGGAGAGCTAAAATACCAAATAAAAAAAGCGGCAAAAAGCAAAACGGATATTTTAAGATAAAATTTATTATTTTCGCTCATACAAATCGTTGTATTTCGGTAAATCTTCAAGACGGTTTAAGCCAAGATGTTTTAAAAAATCAAAAGTAACGCTATAAATGTAAGACCGACCGTCTTCCGGATTATTTTTTCTATCAATAAGGCCACGAACCGCTAAGCTTTGGAGAATAAAACTGCAATTTACGCCGCGCAAATTTTCAATCGCTGCCCGGCTTATCGGTCCGCGATAAGAGATAATAGCTAATGTTTCCAAAGCGGCAGAAGATAAATCTTCTTCAAAATCGCTTTTGATAAGTTTTTTAATAGTTAGAACAGAATCCGGCGCTGATACAAGTTGGGCCTTATTTTCTAAAAAAACCAAACGTAAACCGCGATTTTCTTTTTCATAATCGTTAGCAAGCGCATTTAATCCGTCTTCAATTTCTTTTTCTGGTATTTCTAAAATATCGGCTAATTTTTTAAAACCGATAGGATGCCCCGAAATAAATAACAGGCTTTCAAGTTGTGATTTAATGTTCATATGCTATCAGCTTTTTTTATTTTTATATCACCAAATAATTTATTCTGCGAAGCGTCTAAAATTCGATTTCTAAAAAGCATAAGCATTGCTAAAAAAGTCAGTATAATATCAATTTTAGCTTTTACTCCTAAAGAAATGTCGGCAAACGATGCCTCAACCACCACATTTATCCTTTCTGTCAGTTCCTTAAGTTTTTCTTCAATTGTCATTGCTCTCGCCAAGCTCTGTTCTTCAAGTTTTTCAACTTGCGGCAAAGTTTTTATAAAGGCCTCATAAATTTTAAAAAGTTCTTCGGAAGAAATATTTTTGGGCGGATAAAAAACAATCGGCAGGTTGAAATAATATTCGCGGGAAAAATATGACACGCGATCTTTGGCGAAACGGCCTAATTCCTGTCCTAGCGCTCTGAACTTTTGATAGATTTTCAGTCGCTCTTCCAGGTCTTTAATATCGCCTTCTTCCTCATCGCTTAAAACCAGGTTGGGAAGAAGCGAGCGTGATTTTATTAAAATTAAACGGCTAGCAATAACCAAAAAATCAGCGAGAATTCTTTGATATTCGGATGATTTAATATTTTCTTTCAATTCGGAAAGTTTTTTAAAATATTCCAAAAACTGATCGGCGATTTGACTTAAAGAAATCTCGTTTATAGCAAGCTTTTTTTCTTCAATAATAGAAAGCAAAAGATCAAGCGGCCCCGAAAATTTTTCTAAACTAACCTGATACGTCATTTTTTAATATCAATATGAAGATCTTTAAGTTGAATTTTACTGATTTCACTTGGAGCGCCCAAAAGCAAATCGCGGTCATCGCCGGTTTTGGGAAATGCCATTACTTCGCGAATTGACGGTTCATTCATTAAAATCATCATAAGCCGGTCAAGGCCGAGCGCAATGCCGCCATGGGGCGGCGCGCCGTATTCAAACGCTTTAAGCATGTGGCCGAAGCGGGCCTCAATATCTTTCCCATCAACTCCCAGAATTTCAAATATTTTATTCTGTAATTCCCTATTGTGAATTCTGATACTACCGCCGCCGATTTCATAGCCGTTTAAAACCAAATCGTAGGCCTTGGCTTTTATCATTCCGAGTTGTTTGTCATTTGTCGTTTGTTGTAAGTTTTCTTTGGGAGCCGTGAATGGATGATGTGAAGAAACCCATTTTTTCTCGGTTTTTGAATATTCCAAAAGCGGCATATTGACGACCCAGGCAAAAGCCAATTCGTTTGGGTTATTTTTATTCTCCCGCAAATCAGGTTTGTCAGAATTATATTTTGCCATCGTTTCATCATAATCTAAGCGGGGAAACGGTTTTTTAGAGATTTTATGATTTGGGAAAATCTCTTCAACAAGTTTAATCATTGTTTTTTCAATTAAATCCAAAACGTCTTCTTCCTCAATAAAACTCATTTCAACGTCAAGCTGGGTAAATTCCGGCTGGCGATCTCCCCTGCTGTCTTCATCGCGGAAACAGCGGGCAATTTGGAAATAGCGTTCTAATCCGGCAACCATTAAAAGCTGTTTGAATTGCTGGGGCGATTGCGGCAGAACATAAAATTTTCCCGGATGTTTGCGGGAGGGAACGGCAAATTCGCGCGCTCCTTCCGGCGTGCCTTTAGTCAGATCCGGCGTTTCAATTTCAATAAAACCATTATCTTTAAAATAATTGTTTAAAAATCGTAAAACATCGGAACGTTTCGTCAGATTTTTTTGCATTTTAGGGTCGCGCAAATCAAGATAGCGGTATTCCATCCTAAGCTCTTCGCTAATCCTATCTTTCCCGCCTATTTCAAACGGCGGGGTTTTGGCTTCGTTTAAAATTTCTAATTCTTCGGCAGAAAGTTCAATTTCGCCAGTTTCAATTTTAGGGTTTTTCAGATTTTCCGGCCGTTCTTTAACCGTGCCTTCAATCGAAATAACCCACTCGGAACGTAATTGATCAGCTTTTTTCCGCAATTCTTCATTTCCAGCGAAAACTACCTGAAGTAGGCCGCTTCGGTCCCTTAAGTCAATAAAAATAATTTTTCCGTGGTCGCGGCGAACGTTAACCCATCCGGATACCTTAATCCTCTCCCCTATTTTATTTATTGTTTCATTTATAAAAATCCGTTTCATAACGAATAAATTCTATCACATTAAATGATAGAAATTCAATATTAGGGTATAATATAATAAAGTGAGCGTCGCACTTTAACAAAAGGAGAGGCGCCAATGACCGCGTTCTATATCGTTGTTGGCATTGCTGTGGCTACGGCGATTATTACAATAATAGCTTTCAATCTCGACTGGTATAACGTTGATACAAAAAATCCTAAAGACGAAAATAAAAAATACTAAATCCCGCTTAAAAGCGGGATATTTTTATTTTGAAAACTTTAACTTCGTTTCAATAAATTCGTCAAGGTCGCCGTCGAGGACTTTTTGGATTTGCGAAGTTTCATAATCGGTTCGATGGTCTTTTACCATTTGGTAAGGATGAAGCACGTAAGAACGGATTTGAGCGCCCCATTCAGCTGATTTTTTGATTTTTTTAGTTTTTGAAAGCTCCTCTTCTTCTTTTTTTAATTGCAAAACGTGGAGTTTTGACGCTAAAACTTGCATAGCTTTATCGCGATTTTGCGACTGGGAACGCTCCGTCTGAACTGCCACGGCGATTCCCGTCGGTAAATGTGTAATCCTGACCGCTGTTTCTCTTTTATTGACATTCTGTCCGCCAGCACCGGACGAACGGAAGGTGTCTACTCGTAAATCATCGGGTTTTATTTCAATATCTTTCGCGTCAATTTCTGGTAAAACTTCCAGCGCGGCAAATGAAGTATGTCTCAATTTATTTGGCGAAAATGGAGAGATCCTAACCAAGCGATGGACACCGGCTTCATTTTTTAAATATCCGTAAACGTAAGAACCTCTAACCTCTAAAGTAACACTTTTTACACCGTCTTCTTCACCTAAAGATTCATGTAAAATTTCAATATCCCAGTTTTTTAATTCGCAATAACGGCTGTACATCCGAAAAAGCATACTGGCCCAATCCTGCGCGTCGCGACCGCCCACTCCTGCCGAAATAGTGATGATGGCGTTGTTTTTATCGTATTTTTCACCAAGAAAAATTTTAAGTTCATGTTTTTTAAACCGCGACTGAAGCGACAAAAATTTATCCGAAATATCTTTTAAGAGTTTTTCATCGTTTTCAACTTCGGCAATACTAAAGAGTTCAATAAGATCTTGCGCTTCGGTTTCAAAATCGCTTTGCGATTTTATTTCTTTCTCAAGTTCGGCAATTTCTTTTTGAACCGACTTGGCTTTCTCCTGGTCTTTCCAAAAATCGGGACTTTCTGTTTCTTTTCTTAAATTTTCAATCTTTGATTTTTTTCCAGGTAAGTCAAAGACGGTCCGCTGTAAAGCGGCTCCGGTTAAGCAATTCTTCAATTTTTCCTTTCAAGTTTTCTATCATAATGAAATTATTTTAACATAAAAACTAAAATTTTACAAATTGAACTTCCTCTTCTAAATCTAGTTCGAATCTTTTCTTTACTTTCATTTTAAGCATTTTGGCGAGTTTTAAGATTTCCGAAGATTTACCTTTTCCGGAATTATAAATTAGATTTCCATGATGCTTAGCAACTCTGATTTCGCCACATCTCATTTCTTTAGCCCCAATAACTTCTAAAATATAACCTGCTGGTATTTTGCCAAACATTGTCTTATCTTTGCCGACTTTTTTTAATAATTTTTTTCTTAATGCCAATGGCTTTATATTTTTAACTACTATATTTTTAAAAAAACTTCCGGGGCACAAAAGACCCGGCCGATATTTTTTTTCGCGAATTTTAATTAATTCTCTAGATTTACTTATCAGGTTTTTAGAGTTGCCGCTTTTAAATTTGAATTCCGCTTCGATAATAAGCCAATTTTTCTTTATTTTAAAAATACTATTGCGATAATTAAATCGGCAACGGCTTTTGGAAATCCATTTTATGGTTTTCCCGTCGTATATTTTTATTTTAACCAGGCAATCTTTAATTTCTTGGCCGTAAGCACCGGCGCATCCGTAAATTGCTCCACCAACCGTTCCGGGAATGCCGGCCATTTTTTCCATTCCGGCTAATCCTAATCCACTTGCTTTGAGTATAAATGACAAAAGATTATTACCCGCTCCGATATAAATTTTATTTCCGGTTTTCTTAAAGCTCTCTATCTTATTTTTAATTATTAAACCATTAAAACCTTGGTCGCTGGGAATCAAGTTTGAACCCTCGCCAACAACATACCAACTGACTTTATTTTTTCTCGCCCATTGAACTGCTTTAATCAACCCTTTTTCATTTTGAGCAATAAAAAAATATTTGGCCGGTCCGCCAATTTTCATGGTAGTCAAATTTTTAAGCGAATAATTTCGTTTAAAATCAAAATTAACCATGAGCCGCCTCTCGGGATCGAACCGAGGACCTACTGTTTACGAAACAGTTGCTCTGCCACTGAGCTAAGACGGCGTATTTTAATAATTATATATAAATTGACTAAAATTTCAACTTAATTTACAGTATTTTCACTGACATTGACAGTTCATTAAAAAATGGAGACAAACAATGGATTGGCAAAAGTTTGACACTGAAAGCGGCGCGCCGCTGTGGTTTCTGTCTTTACCTCACACTAAAAATACCTCTATCGGAGTTTTAACCATTGTCGGTTCGCGAGACGAAAAATGGCCGGAAGAAGCCGGCCTTGCTCACGCGCTTGAACATATGTTTTTTCAGGGAAGCACCGCTTCTTTAAAAACGCAAAAAGCCATGTCAACCCATACAGAAAGCGTTGGTGGGATAAGTAATGCTTTTACCAATAGCGAAGAAACACTTTACTTTCATAAAATTGACACAAGCGAGATCGCAAGATCCATTAAGGTTTTAGGCGAATCGCTTTTTTATCCAAGATTTCAAAAAAATATTATTCCAACGCAAATGAAAATTGTTTTACAGGAAATGGCCGATCGGAACGATTCCCCCGATTCTTACTTAGGAGAGAATTGGACCAAGAAAAGAATGGCCGGCCATCCTCTTTCGCAAATAACCATTGGTTTAAAAGAAGCGATCGAAAATTTTAAACAAGAAAATTTTTTCCGCTTTGCCAAAGAATATTATCATCCAAAAAACTTTACTTACCTTGCCGTTGGCAGCGCTGATCCTCTAAAACTTATTGATCTTATAAATACCCACTTTCCAAAGGCAGATAAAACAAAAAAACATGAACGCCGATTTTTCGCTTTGCCGGATAAACCAACCGATAAGCTCGTGCTTTATAAAGAAATAGAACAAGCGCATGTTGTTTCCGGATCAATTTTCCCCGCAGTAACAGAAAAAGAAGCTTACGTGCTTTATCTGTTCAAAACAATGATTGATGGCGGAATGTCTTTCCCGCTTTTTCTTGAAATAAGAGAAAAATACGGTTTTTGCTACTCCATATATTCCGAAATCGAACAAAAAACTGATGCTGCTTTTTTTGGAATTGGCATTACAACATTACCGTCAAATTATGAGAAGGCCATAGATCTCGCTCTTAAAATCATTATTAGAGAAAGAAAAAATGAAAAGCTTCTTAAAAGAGCCAAGGCACTGATAAAAGGAAATTATAGCTTGATTGATAATACAATGAGTATTTTGTCTGGAGCTGCCCGCAGGATTTCTATTATGGGTATTCCATTAAGTTTTGAGGAAAGCATCAGGCGCTTCGAAGAAGTGGCGATTGATGAAGTTACTGAATTTGTTGATAAATATCTTAATCCAGAGAATTTTTACATCGGAGTTTTACTTCCAAAGTAATAAATTATAAAAAACTACAACCCGTAATCAAACGGGTTTTTTAATTTTTAAGCGGGTAAGGAGAATCGGACTCCTGTCTTATCCTTGGGAAGGATACATAATGCCATTATACGATACCCGCCTTCGCTCGCCATAGCGAGTTTTTACTTATTTTATCTTGAATTTATTGACTTTTCAATGGCTAAATGCCAGAATTATGCCAAATTTTTGAACTTTAACAATCCTGAAACGAGGCGAAAGATGATAAAATCATTTTTCTGGAGTAAAAGATGGTTTTGGTGGGCATATGGTGTTGGACTTATACTGATTTTATTTTCCTATTCACTCGTTCATCTTTCAGTTTTATTCAATAAGTGGCAGCGGGATTTTTATAACATAATGCAAACACCAAAAGACCATACGCTCCAAGATTTTTACAGCGGTCTGGAACGATTCATGTGGCTTGCAATATTTTATATTATTTTGTCCATGATTATGAACTTTACAGCGCGTCATTATACATTTAGATGGCGCACAGCCATAACCTATAATTATCTCTCGCGCTGGAAAAATGTCCCAACCAAAATTGAAGGCGAAAGCCAACGCATGCAGGAAGATCCTGCAGGATTTGCTGATATTTTAGAATCGTTGGGACTTAAGATGATAAACGCTATTATGACGCTGGTAGCATTTGTACCGGTTTTATGGGGTTTAAGCAAAGAAGTTAAATTTTGGATTTTAACGGATATTTCCGGTTCATTGGTTTGG
>Ga0209542_10004143_pt1 | contig 30131 bp, 32 predicted proteins | sample RifCSPhighO2_01_FD_184028 | JGI IMG/M metagenome (GOLD analysis project Ga0209542, IMG submission 184028) | Soil microbial communities from Rifle, Colorado - Rifle CSP2_plank highO2_0.1 (SPAdes) (version 2) | ecosystem: Environmental > Terrestrial > Deep subsurface > Rock core/Sediment ... | reverse complement strand
AAAAACAAATAAGTTATCTAGGCTAAGTGCCTTTTCGGTAAAAAAGGCCGACAGATATTCACTACCAGCCTGTGTTCCAACCCAAAGAAAAAGTGGGACAGCATAGATTATGCCAAGCGTGACGTATACGATTGTCCAAACCACAGCTTCTTTTAATTTGACGATATGATCATGTCTAATATGCCAAGCTTCAATTACGGCATAACAAACCATTATAATTATCAGTGAGTACCACCACCCTGCAGAAACCACATATTCGCTAGACATTTGTACGGTTCATTATACAGATTTTAATTAGATGTAACCAACTAGTGCATCTAACGGCTACAGCCCTTTTTTGTCGTAGTGGATATGTTTGGCTAGTTCTAGTTCCTGTTCGGTCAGGATGCGATTGACTCGCACAAGATCAGCAATTACCCCAAGGACGAATGAAAGCACCGAGCCAATTAACAAAATAGATCCAAGAATTAATGATTGAAGATGGCTGCCTGGTTCGTGTTTTAGGGCAAAATAAGCATAGCGCACAAAGGGTATCGAACCAATCAGAAACAAAACTACGCCCAAACTGACGAAGATCACATAAGGGCGGTACATTATAAAGGCACGGACAATAGCTGAAGCAGATTTATAGACATGTTCGCCGGTCGATTTAAACAACCGTGACTCACGAGTTTTGGCATTGACCGTTATGGGTATGCTGGATATTGCCAAACCTTTGTTGCCAGCTTGAATTATCGTCTCCATGCAGTAACTAAAACTGGTGGTTGGGTTGAGTTTAAAGATAGCTTCTCGCGAATATGCTCTAAAACCACTGGCGGCGTCGGGCACATTGGTACTGGCGGCCATATTAACAATTTTGCTGCCAAGCCGTTGCAAGAACTTCTTAAAAGGTGAGAAATGGTCAATAGTATGAGTTTGACGATCGGCTACTACAATGTCGGCCTTCCCGTGCAGTATGGGTTGGACTAAGTCGCCGATTCTCGCCTGAGGATATTGGTTGTCACCATCAGTGTTAACAACAATATCGGCACCCAGTTCTAGGGCTCTCGAAATACCATCCTGAAATGATCTGCCCAACCCTCTTCGTCCAGGGTGGCGGACAAAATGCTTAACACCATGTTTTCTGGCAATCTCAACAGTTTTGTCAGTGGATCCATCATCGATAACCAAAATTACAATCTCGCCAATACCATCAATTTTTTTAGGTATAGTGCCCAAAACCAAGGGCAAGGTTTCCTCTTCATTTAAACAGGGTATTTGTACTACCAATTTCATATAGGCTATGGTATCACTTAACACCCGGTAATCTAAACGCTTATGTCAAGAGGTGGCCGAAAAGGATAAGCGGGGTATAATGAGCGGGTGGGTACCGCATACAAAAATACTGTGCGATTTATCGGTTCCAAACTTTTCTTTGCACTGTCATTAGTTGCGTTTATATTACAGTCTAGCTGGATTGCCATATCGGCCCGATATCCGATGGCTTTTGATGAGGCCTATCACCTGGGCTTAATCAAAATTCACGCTTTGCAAATAAGCCCCATTATTACCCAACAACCACCCGGACCAGCCGTATACGGTGCTTTAACTCGTGACCCCTCCTATCTGTTCCACTGGTTAATGAGCTTTCCTTACCGGTTTGTGACGAGCCAAATGACACATTTTATGAGCCAGGTAGTGACTCTTCGTCTGATTAATGTTGTTCTTTTTGCTATTGGTATAGTGCTGTTTAAACTTGTACTGGATAAGACCAAAGCATCAGCAGCAGCTATTAATGCGACCATACTATTTTTTATTCTGACGCCAGTAGTAATACAACTCGCTGCCCATATTAATTATGACAATTTACTTATGCCGTGCGTGGCAGGCAGCTTACTGTTGACTTTGCGTTTTAGGGAGCGACTACTGGACAAGCATAAGTTTAGTACTCGTGATTTGCTGGGAGTAATAATACTTTGTCTCTTGGCATCACTCGTTAAGTTTCCGTTTTTGCCGATTCTTACTGGTGTGGTGGTCTATCTGGCATACTTGATGCTTGCTGTCAGCCACCGCGGGAGACGTTCATTTCATCTGATCAAGGCTTGCCGGCACGATTGGCTTAAGGTCCCAAGTTGGCAAAAAATAGTGTTAATAATTGGACTGATAGTAAGTCTTGGATTGTTTGGGCATATGTACGGTACAAACATTGTTGTCTATCACAATCCAATTCCACAGTGCGGCCAAGTGGTTGGCATAGACCGTTGCCAGGCTTATGGCCCCTGGGCGCGCAATCACCGTTTAGCAGAGCATATTATGAACTCACCTAATTTGTTTTACTTTATACCAAACTGGATCGGCGGTATGTTCTTGAGGCTGTTTTTTGTTATCAATAGTGCAACAGGACCGGCTGTGTATCAAAATTTTATAGCCCCAATTATGGCGGGTGTAGCAGTCCTGGGTGGAGCAATCGGCTTGTTACTCTTTGCTAGACATGGACGCCGTAACCTTGATCGAGACCGAGTGCTGGTAGTAATTATGTTTATAACTCTAGTCTATGTGGCGGCACTATGGGGCAGGAATTACCACGACTATATTCAGCTTGGAGCTATGGTAGCCATCAATGGCCGTTACCTAGTGCTCATAATCTTACCTTTCTATTTGGCGGCCATCATTGGTTGGCAGCAATGGTTGGCTGACCGTACCCATCTCAAAATAGCCGTTTTCTTGGTAGCTATATTACTTTTCCTTCAGGGGGGCGGTATTGTTAGCTATATTGCATATAGCAACCAGCATTGGTATTGGCCGGATAGCAAATGGGTACAGTCTACCAACAAACATCTTCAGCAGGTAGTGAAGCCTCTTGTCTGGGCTCCAAGGATACGTTAGATCATTAACAATGGTTTATGACTAACTCCTTGACGCTTATGCTGTGGCAGCTTAAGCTGAGGATGACATGCTAGAAAACGCAAAAGTAGCCCTGCTAAAGGCTCGCCAATTGGTGAGCCCCAGCCAATCGCATCTGAGACAAGATGATGTGGCTGCTGCACGACACTATATTGCCAACTATTGGCCCAAGTTAGAACGCTATCACCCAAAAGATGACGAAACTCTATTAGGTCTACCCAATACTTATCTTGTGCCCGCCTATGAACGAGGCCATAGCTTTGACTTTAATGAACTATATTATTGGGACAGTTATTTTATGGTTCAGGGCATGCTGGATAAAAACCACAAGCATTTAGTAGTAGGAATTTTGGACAATTTACTCACTCTTCAGCAACGATTCAAAATCATACCTAATGCTTCGCGTACTTACTTGATGGGTCGGTCACAGCCACCCCTACTCACCAGCTTCATATTTGATATTTATGACACATATAATCCTGGCCAAGAGTGGCTTCATAAGAAAATTGAGCAAGCCAAAGAGGAGTATAAGTTAGTTTGGCTCGGTACCACTAAGCCCAATGAACGTATGGTTCATCGCGGATTGAGCCGATACTATGACATTAACTATCTACACGATTTAGCAGAGACAGAGAGCGGTTGGGATATGACACCTCGCTTTGGGCGCAAATGCCTGCACTTTTTACCGGTTGATCTTAACGCATTGCTCTATAAGTATGAGATTGACTTTGCCCGGGCTGCCCACATACTGGGTAATCGTAAAGTGTCCAAGCAGTGGGAAGCGGCCGCTACCAGTCGCAAAAGAGTCATGAACGAATTGATGTGGAGTAAAACACGCGGACTCTATTATGACTATGACTTTTCTAAGCAAAAGCGAGGTAATGTCAGTTCGCTAGCTTCATATTATCCACTTTGGGCAGGTATGGTGGACGACAAACAGGCCAAACAACTAGTCAAAAGTCTGAGAAAATTTGAGCAAAAAGGAGGCCTGAGTGCCACAGATCAACAACTAGGCCAGCTAGTGCCTGGAAGCGTTCCGACTCAATGGGCTTATCCTAACGGCTGGGCGCCCCTACACTTTTTGGTAGTCAAGGGTTTGCAGCGTTATGGTTATCATGTTGATGCTAGGCGGATTGCTCTCAAGTGGCTACAGACTAACCTAGACTGGTTTAACAAAAACGGTGTGTTTCTTGAAAAGTACAATGTGGTTAATCCGGGTAAACCGCCAACTAAGGGTATGTATCCATCACAGACTGGCTTTGGTTGGACAAATGCTGTCTTTGAACGTTTCTGTCAAGAGTTCATCGATAATCAGAATTGAGACACAATTTGTGATGTCTAAATTTAATTAGGGTGATTAATATGGTTGGTTGGAACACGTGATTCACATTCACGAGTTCACAGGTTCGAGTCCTGCATCACCCACTATTCGACTCACTATGCTTGTTGCTCATTGCAAGCCATTCACTCTAAGCCGCTTCTGATTTCTTAAGTCTAAAGACACCGTTAAACGATGGATCCTCTTTATCTATCCACACGCCAGCATAGCTGCCATCATTCTGTCTTAATCCGCGATAATTAAGGGTATTAGGGTCGTGTGTGGTGGTAGGCAAGAAGAGCTCTGGCGCGTACGTTTTTGTAAAACTTACTATGCTATCATCAATTAGTCCTTCAAATTGGGCGGTACCATATATATCCTCGATTACGCCAGAGAATACTCCCTCGCGAGCGGTGTAGACTTCAAACAAACCTTCCGCGTCGGAGCGGCTTCTTTCTGGTGTAAAGGTACCTGTAAAATCTGGCTGCAGACCGGACACGATGCGCCCTGTTTCTATAGCCAAGCGCTGGCGTGCAATCTGCTGGCGTTGCCTTTGATAGTTAGCTGCTCTTTTTTCCCAGGGCTGCCAAGTAGGACTTTTATTAAGACTAGGCGCAGCGGCATAATCAGAATCGTGAACTTGTCGTATGCCTACGAGTTTTATGAGCTTGCCGCCAACTTCCGCTGTTCTGGTATTGCCGTCTGACGACAACATATCTGGCGAATTAGGGGCCAGCAAAAAAGCAACGGCTTGATCAACAATCGCTACATCAGGCTTTTCCTCTACAATGCGAGCGACAACCAAATCTGGTATTTCAACTCTATCAATGTGGTCAGCGGACACTTCCAGACGGTACTGATCATCAGCTATCTGTCTGAGTTCGTCGGCATGTTCTAGCTCAAACTCAGGCAACTGGTGGTCACCAGGTTTTAAACCGTCCATTACAGCCCATTCACGCGCAATGTAGGCATCCATCATATCGGCACGTGCCCTACTAAAGCTGGCGTCAACTATCTTGTTGGCGTCGTCCAGACACGTTACGTCCAGGCCTCTTTGCATTCCTAAAAGAGCGGCAGCTTGTAGGTGAAAGCCAATTGCAGAGCTACCGGTAAGTTGACGTGCGGGTAAATCACGAAAGCCCACACTGTATTCATAACCGGCTGGTAATCTTGGACGGGAAGTACCTTCCTCCGGCTCCAGGAATTCAGGGGGCAACTGGACGGCTAGGTGAGTACCTGGTTCTAGTTGATCTACTAGGTTGATTATGAGTCTCTCGTCAGGATGAATATGTGGCAAAAGACTATTCATAGTTGTTCTGTCAAAAACAACATGAGTCTCTACAAAAGGAAACTCTCCGCTTTGTAACATAGATTTATTCTACGCCAGTTTTTTGCTTTTTAGCAATATCATATGCCTCTGCTTTAGGTCTATTGGTATACTATACCTAAATGGGTTTAGTCTTTGATCCTGAGCGGGTGGGGTCAGGCAACATACCAGCACATGCCGATGGTCAAGCACAATACGATGCCGCTATTGTGCTGGGCGAATCACTGGCAGAATTAGCCAGAGAGCAAGATTTTAAGGATCCGGATTTATTGGCTTATATGCTCTATGGTTCGGCTATTAAATATTATGGAAGCGAGCCTAACAGGCGCAGTGATGTTGATTTACTTGTAGTAACTAATACTTTCGTAGAGACTTCACGAATACATCAGGCTGTGCGAAGCAGAATTGAGGGCGTGGGACCGGCTTTTAATGTTGACGTAAACCCGATGATATATAGTCGCCAGGAACTAGAAGGTGATAAGAGAGTTAACCCCTTCTATGCCGAACATCTCTCGTCAGTACGAGGCCTAGTCACGCACAAGTGCTTTCAGCACTTTGCATGGGAATGGCAACATAGAATGGGCAACAAATATACAGACATAGACCGGGCACTCTTTGGACAACTGCCTTTTGTTGAAGCTTGGCCGTTCGCAGTCGAATACCTCAAAGCTCGCCGCTCACAGTTTCAAACCCAGCTGGATCAAGTTGAACCGGACCTTACAGCGCTAAAAGGCCCGTTTGAATTACCACGTAATCTCGGGCGTACCATGTCAGAATTTTTTATGAAATATATGGCCGACCATACGAATCTTTATGACGATACAGTCGAGGCGGAGACAGAAGAAGAGCTAGCGGATCAGATACAGGAATATAACCGTCCATACCATGAGCGGTTATTAGTGATTGGCCAGGTAACAGGTACATCAAACTTGATAGAAGACGACATTATGCGCCTGCACGAGCTAGATAGTAAATATAGCGGTTTACTGGAAGCTGCTATGGCAGGTGAGATTTCTATTGATGACTATGAAAAATGGCTGGAATCTGTTTATGTCGAGTCACTGGAACGTGCATTTAAAATTGCTGATGTTACTGATGCTATGGTTTACCGAACCGTTGAGATGGCCAAACTAGATCCTAATTACGACACATTGGTTGTTTCGGAATACGCTGAAGACCCATACTCTCCAAGTCAATTTGTAGATGTCAGAAAGCCTGCCGAGGAGGCGGGCTTCATGCAAATAGTACCCGAGTCGTACGATATTGACCGGCTTGTTTTTACAATAGCACCAAGATTCCCCGAGCTAGCTAGGCGATACAAAGCCGACCAAGACTTTCAGGAAAAATTGCGACGTGAGGATTTTGAAGATTATAAAAGAGAAAAAGCAGAAGAAGATGCCAGAACGACTAGGGAACAACAATAATCCTTTGTCATAGCTTCTATCTTGCTAAGACAATAGATGCGTGCAATGATAAATTTATGGCGTTACCTAATAGTGTCTCTAATGTTGAGAGTTGGGTAGGTATAGTAGATGAATATTCTGGGGGCAAGATCTTAGCTCTCTGCCAAGACGCATATGAACAGGAGCTTGACGTCGAGATAGGCTTTGATCTGGAGGAGATACCACCGGAACAGAGAAGATTAATCGAGGTCGGCACTGTCTTTCATTGGCATGTGGACCAGATAACGGGCACTGATGGATTAACAACAACAGAAACAAGTTTTTGCTTTCCCCCGGAGAAACCGTGGACGGCTGCAGAAATTGAAGAAGCCAAACAAATCGGTGAGGAAGCTCTTCAGGCCTTCAGAAGTTAGTAATTGACTGTGCATGAACTGTTTGTTGTAGCATCCACCTTGTCTACAAAAGCTTTTCATTTTGCTTATGCTTGCAAGCTGCAAGTGATACTGCGATGCTTTTACTATGATTGTTGGTGTCGATAGACTTGGTGATGACTTTGTGGAGGCAAGGTTTGAAAGCGGAGTAATTACGCAGGTTGACGATCGTTTGGTCAGGTACCTCGCTTTAAGCAGTTTAACGTTAACAAGCGGTGAATGGGGTGTGCGTTTCGATGACTGGATTGGTTCATCGGGGGCGGTGGATACCAATGACTTGCCCAAAACAGTTGAAGATTGCCAGCACCAAATAAAGTGGCGTGAAGAGCACCATAAAGAGGGTGATAATTCATACCAAGAACAGATAATTTTAGTAGAACAGATACCAGAAGCCGACAAGATTAAGTTACAACCAGGACGAATGGTTCATCGTCACGATTATGTGGCAAAGAAGCCACACACTCATCCTGTGACTAGAGAGATCGTTCCGAACGAAACAACTATCGAATTCGGCGGCAAAGATTACTGTTTTGGTTCAAATATACTAAGCCTAGCCGAGATTGATCAAGCAGTTACTGCGGCTCACGAGGCATATATGCTACGTCTAAAAAGTCATACCGAACAACTTGAAGAGCAAGTGCAGTCCAGAGTAGCTCAAGCTGAACTTGAGGGTGGTCTCATAAGGGCTAACGAGCCGTTTTCGCTATTCGCAGACGCAGAGTTCGAGACAACCGAAAAGGGAGATGTATATGTCAGAGTACCAGATCGTGTGCTACTGACTGATCGTTTAGAGCCACAGATAGTACGTGTTCGCGGCATGCCGTACTATGCAACCTCTGCCGAGGATACCGGTTGGCCTGTCTGGACGGGGGAAGGTAACGAGTATCGATTAAATGACATCTTTCTAGTAGACGAACTTGATGACCAAGGCTTGCCTAAGGATTTTAGTGTGCCAAGGGTGCGTGTAGAAGTAACCATTTTTAATCCGGCACATACGGTTACACGGGCAGATGAAGAACAGCGACTAGTAGTTAATGTTGGTAACGATAGTTTCTGGGGAGTTGTGGACGTAGATAGGTTGGTTGGCAATCAAGGATATGGTGGTGTCACCTATGATGGTTTTCGCTCGACCGAAGAAGCCAAACCAAATTACCGTATTGTTACACCAGGAGCCATTGGGCTTATAGAGATACCGTACGGTAATCAAATAGTTGTTCCTGCCAACGCTATATTGCTTGGAGAAATCAAAGCAATGTTCCCAGGCATGGACGGCTGAGCTGTTGTAGCTTCTACTTTGCTAGTAGAAGCTTTTTATTTGCTACAATGTAAATAGTATTGACTAGTAAAGGCGAATATATGGCGGCAGGTGACTCAATAGAGCGGGATTCTCAAGCCCAGGGTTTTGACTTTCATGAAAGTATACCTAAAAGAGCTTTAATTGACCCAGAACTTCAAAAAGTAATGTTAGCTATGTGCTTACAACCTACTGAAAGTGGCTTTGGAGTGGATGGAAGCGAACTTAGTTTCTATTTTGATCTGGATTATTTTGGAGCGCCATACACATCAATACGCACAATTGATATTGCGCCACGACTTCTTCCTCAGTTTATGGATCAGCTGTCCGATACTGTAGCAAATGCAGTTTCTCCAAATTCTGAAAGGGCAGATGCATTAGTTTTTCTAAAGCGAAACTCTGGTGGTCCTGTGGGCATGATTGCTGCGCGCGCAAGTTTGATTGAAAAAATGCGAACACCCTCGTTAGTCGTTGATCCACATAGAAGAATACTTGCTGGACAAATCAAGCCATGGCCAATTACGCCAGACATAAAACCAGTTCTTGTAATGGATATGACTGCAACTGGCGAGGAGGTGTTTGATACGGTTGAACCGCTATCGCGAGCAGGGCTAAAGGGTATTAGGGTAGTAACTTTATTTGACACTAATGAGGGAGCTAGAGAAAAACTTGCTTTGGCCCACATCCCCTTGACGGTGATCATGAGCGTCGAGGATATGGTGACTGCCGCCTAACATGGACCATGCTCATGAATAGACCAACGCTTGAACGATACGACCACGCATCCGAATCCTTTAACCCCTACTCAGAAGCCGTAGTAGTGACTGTAATTGACGATGTTTTGTTTAAGGGTAAATGGCCTGAGGCACCTGAAGGCAGTCCGGTTGTCATTGCCACAAATATGTATGATATACCTGCTACAATGATCGCAGCATTGCGTAATTTAAACAGGTTGTACCCTGGCTCTTCGGCATTCGTATATCAATCACCACCAAAACTTGAAAAAATTGCGAAGGCGCAAACGGGTATAAATCTTATCGCAACGACCGTCCATCCGGCAGATGAAGTGGAGGATGTGCCAAAATGGCAAAATGAGTTTGCTCGCAACGCATTTGCGGCTGGCTGCATTGGTGCAGTAGTTAACTTTGATTGTGTAGAGCTTGCAAGAGAATTCCCAGATCGTGAGTTTTATCGAGTAGTTCAAACAGAGGCTGTCAAATAAAATGCCAATACAACAACCAACTCAACAAGAAGTTCTAGCTTTTGGAAATCGAATAAAAGAAACAGGCTTGGAGTATAGGGTTGAACCTTTTAAGCTCAGGGCTGGTGGTGAGTCGCATTGGTATTTCGATGGACGTCAGGTTCTGGCTGAACCGAGTAACTTAAAGACAGCCTCGCAGTTTGTGTTGGCCAAGGCAGCAGAAAGAGGGATGACTTTTAATGCGGTTGCGGGTATGGGTGTCGGTGGTACGGCTCTATCTCATGGCACGGTTCATGTGGGAACGGAATTAGGTATGCGCTTATACTTTGTTGACGGTGAGGATAGTGTGAGTCCGGGACAACGCTATGGATATGGTTTACACGGACTTGTTGTGAGCCATGACACAGACGTATTAGTTGTTGACGACACAGCTTCGACCGGTGATTCATTAGAAACCCTAATGAGTATGATCGATAAAGCACGCGGACATATAGTGGGCGCTATAGCGCTACTTGATAGAAGTGAAGGCTCGGTCACTACACGCCTAGCTGCACGATCTAATCCAGTTGAGTTTCATAGTCTCTATGACTTCCATGAAGACACTGGCGCTATAATCCCCAGTGGTGTAGCGGCCTAGAACTAAACCCCAACAAGGCTTATGAATCCACCGGAATAGTCCGGGTGTTTGCCTCTGTAATCTGCACCATGGCCGAGGTCGGCTACGATTTTGAGTTTCTGAGCGCAAGGCCCACTTTTAAGACAATTATTAGGTTCAAAAACTTCGTAATCAAACTGGACTAGACTATGTAATTTTGGAACTCCTAATGTTTTTGCCGATACATCGTCTTTTGCCGCTACTGACGTCATGCCTATGACTTCACAGTTATTTTCTCTAGCAATTCTAAGCAACTGGCTAGCTGTAAAGCCTGAATTAATCACGCCATCAAGGAGCAATATTTTTTTGCCAGCTATTGATGATTTAAAGCCGTCGCGTTTAATTTCTTGGCCTTTGGGCGACTTTTTATCTGCAAAAACCGCTTTGATATCTCGGCCAGTTTTATCGATGACATATTTGGCAGCTAGAGTCCCTAGTGGTATGGCCCCCACAGCCGCATCCAGAATTGCAACGAACTTTGTACTCAAAAATGGTTTAATCATATCTTCTACCATTTGTTCCAAGAACTTCACATGCGGCAGAAGGGGGTCAATATTACAATAGCCGGTAAGATGGCGTCCACTATTACCTATGAATTGATAGCCCGTATTTAGGAACAAACAGTTTCTATCAACTAACTCTTGGCGATAATTAATTTTCTATCCTTTCTTGCGCTATTACCTATATTTGATTATTACCATCAAACAACTCCGATACGGAGCCGTGGGTGAAGACGGCCTTGATGGCATTTGCCAGAAGTGGTGCAATAGACAGCGTCACAATCTTTTTGGACTCTTTGTCTTTGGGTGGCAGCGTATTTGTCACTATCACCTTAGTGAAGGCAGACTTTTCTATTCGTTTTATGGCTGGATCAGAAAACAGGCCGTGGGTCGCTACGCCATAAATAGCTTTGGCACCGTTTTCGGCTAGCAGTTCAGCTGCTGCGCATATAGTGCCGGCGGTATCAATCATGTCGTCAGTGATAACACACGTCTTGCCCTGTACGTCACCTATTAAATACTTGGCCTCAGAGGTGTTCTTTTTAGTAGCAGAGCGGTGCTTGTGTATAATGGCCAGTGAGCATTTGAGTGTGCTGCTGTAACGCTCAGCCGACTTTACTCTTCCGGCATCGGGCGAAACTATCACCAGATCTTTGCTTTTAAAATTCTTTTTAAGATAATCCGCCAAGATAGGACGCGCTATCAGGTGATCAAACGGCCCATTAAAGAAGCCTTGGGTTTGGCCAGAGTGCAGGTCAATGCTCATGATCCTGTCAGCTCCGGCAATGGCTAGCAGATCAATCACCAATCTGGCACTAATGGGTTCTCGACCGCCCGATTTACGGTCTTGGCGGGCATAGCCCAGATATGGGCAGACGGCTGTAATAGAGGCTGCTGAGGCACGCTTGACGGCATCGATAATGATAGCTTGCTCCACAATTGCCTGGTTTACGTTTCCGCAATGCGGTTGAATGATAAACACATCATTGCCACGTACAGAATTGCTAATACGGCAACTGATTTCACCATCGGCAAAGTTTGATAGATGTGTTTCGGTTATTGGTGTGCGGAGCTTTTTGGCAACTTCTCTGGCCAGCTCGGGATAAGCCCTACCTGCGAGTATGCAAAGCCGGTGCTCCACGGTTTTGATCATTAACTTTAGTATACACCACGACACATATGCCACACCGACCTGCCTTCTGGCAGAGCCAGAAACTCTGTCAGTGCTTTTGGCAGATTGCTGTGTTGCAAGCTCCGCTGCTCATTCGACGTATTACATATACGTCTCACTCCGCTGCTCGCTTTCGCCTTGCACTCTGCTCAAACATATACGTCGTGGCTTCGTGTAATTGTTTGGCTAAACCTGATTAGTCGGCCAAAATTATTTTTGGTTTGTAGCCAATAAACAAGCCGGTCTCAACAACACCCACCATTGACTTAAGCTTTGTCTCCATATTAGTAGTAATTTTGCTAAAAGTTACATCTAAAATAAGATTGCCTTTTTCTGTTATCACGAGGCCGTCTTTGGCAACGGCTTGCCTGGGTACGATCTTTGTAATTTCGGGTAGAATTTCAAGAGCTGTGGTGACAATTTGCAGAGATTCGGGATGAATTTCAATCGGTACGGGGAAGTTTTGCCCAAGCTTTTTCACTCGTTTCGACCGGTCAATAACTACATAAACTTCTGGAGAGGCTTTGATCAGCATTTTTTCACGTAGCATAGCGCCACCTCGGCCCTTTATCATGTTTCCATTGTCATCGACTTCATCTGCGCCATCAAAAGACCAGTTAGGAGATTTGGCGATCAGTGTGGTGGTTGGGATGGCGAGTGCAGCACAAATTCGTTCCATTTCTAACGATGATGGAATTGCCCAAAAATCCAGACCTTCATTATCACGACGTGAAGCCAGCACTTTAATTGTCATAAAACTGGTAGAACCACTACCTATTCCAACAACATCACCCTTTTTAAGACGCATAGCCAACTTTTCAGCCGCTTGCTGCTTCTGCTTTGGGTTAGTAATTTCCCGGCCCCAAATCTCATCGGCAGCTTTGTAGTCTGTCTTAGTGCTCATAGTCTGAATTATAGCACTCGCACAACGACCGTTTGATATGATGGGTGCAGAGGAGAGTATGGCAGATATAATCTATCGTAAGGTCACATCAGCTGAGTCAACAGTGCATTACGTTACGGATGTTATTGCTAACAAATTAGCTACAGGTAAAAAAGTTTTGTGGCTAATCGCTGGGGGCTCTGCTATTAAAGTTGCTGTAGAAGTAAGCCAAAAACTTCCAAAGAATAATCTCCAAAACCTAACTGTAACATTAACGGATGAAAGATATGGCCCCGTTGGGCATGCCGATTCAAACTGGCCACAGCTTTTGTCTGCCGGATTTAAGTTAGATGGAGCTAATATGCAACCAGTTTTAAAGGGTAATAGTATTGTACAAACAGCAAAAGATTATTCAGAAACACTAAAGGAAGATCTTAAAAGGGTCGATTATAGTATTGCTCTGGCGGGTATGGGACCGGACGGTCATATTTATGGGATAAAATCTGGAAGCCCATCAGTGAGAAGCAACCATACCGTTGTTGCCTACAAGTGGGATGATTACGAACGCATTACTCCGACTATTAAATTCATTATTAAACTTGATGAAACGGTAATGTATGTAGCTGGGCAAGAAAAGTGGTCGCAGTTGGATGATCTGGACAAAGATCTGGATCCAAATAAGCAACCAGCTCAACTGCTGAAGAATCTAAAAAAGGTTATAATCTTTAATGACCACAAAGGAGAAGTAGGATGAATCCCGTTAGAAGTAAGTATTTTATAAAACATAAAATCTGCCAATCATCTGGCAGAGGATTGGACTTCTAACGGGATGAAAATAGCCATAGCTGGACTGGGTCGTATGGGGATGCAAATTGCCCAAAAGTTAAGCGAAGGTGGGCATGAAGTAATTGCTCACAACCGGCATTCTGACAAAGTAGATGAAGCAGTAAAACACGGCGCCAAAGCTGCTTATACAAAAGAAGATGTTGTTAAGGCTTTTACCGGTGACCGTCTAGTGCTGTGGCTAATGATCCCGGCAGAGGTTATCGATGAAGAATTAGATGTCTGGCTTAAGCAGGTACCAAAAGGCAGTTTGCTAGTGGATGGCGGTAATTCTGACTTTAGGCTCGATAAGGACCGGGCAGCTAAAGTTCAAGCCTCAGGTAGCACTTTGATGGATGTTGGTACCAGCGGCGGTATATGGGGATACAAAAACGGTTTTTGTATGATGGCCGGAGGCAGTGAGCAAGACTTTCAAACTATTGCACCGGCTCTAAAGACTTTGTCCTTGCCTCATGGTGGCTATGAATATTTTGGATCCAATGGATCGGGACATTTCGTTAAGATGGTCCATAACGCTATTGAATACGGCATGATGCAAAGTTTGGCAGATGGCTATCTGGTTCTGAAAGATGGACCTATCAAAAATATTGATCTGGCTAAAGCGGGATCATTGTGGCAGAAAAAAAGCGTCGTCACCTCATGGCTCAATGAGTTAGCTGCCGAAAGCCTAGCTGAAAATCCAGAACTTAAGGGAATAGGAGGAGTTGTGGCCGAAACGGGTGAAGCTCGTTGGACTTTAGAGGTGGCAAAAGAGATGAATATCCCCATGCCAGCTATTCAGTCGGCGTTCGATGTTCGTCTGGCTAGCCAAAAAGGCCAGATAAACTTTGGCACTAAGCTGCTCGCAGCGATTCGTAATAAGTTTGGTGGACATGATATAAATGCCAATGATAAAAAGTAACCCGGCACTACCTCCAGCAATTCTGACGATTTTTGGCATTACTGGTGACTTATCTCGGCGTAAATTATTACCAGCACTCTATTACCTGGCCGACGACAACATGCTGCCCAAAGCTTTTAAAATAGTTGGCGTCACTAGGCGTGGTACCACTACCGAAGAGATAATAAAAAAAGTCAAAGATTCCCTCAAAAAACGAGGCGAGGCATGCAATAAAGCCACACTCGATAAATTATCTGAAGCAATCACTATTGTTACTATGGACATTACTGACAAGGACGAATATGTCCGACTCAAGTCACAGCTAGATAACATAGAGACCAAGGCCAAAGTTTGTATGAATCGCATATTCTATTTGGCTATGCCATCCCAGATGTTTACCCCGGTGGTGCATCTGCTGGATAGAGGTGGTCTCAATACTGGCTGCCAACACGGCAAAAGCGAAAGCCGTTTGTTGATCGAAAAGCCACTTGGTTACGATCTGTCATCGGCCAAAGAACTTATTGATGACATATGCAGTGCATTTAATGAAAATCAGCTTTACTTGATTGATCACTATCTTGCCAAGCCAGCCGTTCAGAGGTTAGTAGCCTTTCGCATGGATCCAGATGGTCCCAAACCAGCTTGGAATAAAGATAGTATCAAGCGCATTGTTATTACTGCTGATGAAAGTATTGGTATTGAAGGCCGCTCAGTTTTTTATGAACAAATGGGTGCACTGCGTGACGTGGTCCAGAGCCACTTGCTTCAATTACTTGCTATTTTGACTATGGATAAACCAGCGAATAAATCAGCTGAGGCTATCCGTGCCACCAAGATCAAAGTACTGGACGATATTAAGCTACCAGATAAAGATAATATTGCAGCTCTAACTATCAGGGGGCAATATGATGGTTACCCAGAAGAAATAGGCAACCCTAATACTTCAATCGAAACGTTTGCGGCAGTAAAGTTGGAGATCGATAATGACCAATGGCGTGGTGTTGATATGATTTTGCGGACTGGCAAAAAACTCGAGATCAAAGCTACAAATATCAGACTGGTTTTTAAGTTACCCAGTTCAACTGATGAGCCAAATCTAATTATTCATATCGAGCCCGGTCCCAAAAATAATAATTCAGTCGACTCAATAGAATACCGTGATGATTACGAACATGTATTGGTAGGTGCGATTGGGGCAGATAGGACGCTATTTGCCACCAAAGAGGAAGTTCTGGCCAGTTGGCGAATAGTCGATCCGATTATTAAAGCTTGGTCACAAGATCGCACCGAGCTTGAGATCTACCAACCGGGCTCAGATGGCCCTGAGGCATTTACAAAGATTATTTAACAACTTTCCAAAATCTACATAAATGTTGTATAATAGTACTATGTCCGAGATTTTGGTTCATGATGTAGCAATTATTGGTAGTTTTAAGCAAAACTACCCAGAAGTACTGGAGGCTTGGCAGACATTTACTGATAACGGGCTGGTTGTCAGATCACCAAAAGGTTCTCCTATCATTGAACAAGGAATTGATTTTGTAAGATTTGAAAGTGATGACCCTAATTTAACTGATGAACAAGTTGAGCAAGTAGCTCTGCACCGTATATTAGGAGCTGATTTTGTATATGCAATTGTACCCGAAGGTTATGTCGGCAAACTTACTAGCAGGGAAATCGGTAGAGTTACCCAAGCAAATCATCCATTATATTTTAGCGAGAAGCCCCAAGATATAGCGCTTGAGGTGCCAAGTGATCATATTGCCAAAGCTGATGAACTAGTAGAAAGATTTCGGGAAGAAATGCCTCGACCCCTCCTGGATTCTCTGACTGGTCTATCGTACGAACTAGAATATGACCTGCATCGTGGGCACTATCGTACAATATAAACGATGGCTTCACAGAAAACTATTCCCCAATACCAGGCGCTCATTAAAAGATTGATTGTTGATCGTGGCTTTGATAAAGAGACAGTACCAGAAGTCTTCACCTTGCTAGTTGAGGAGGTAGGAGAACTGGCTAAGGCTATACGCAAGACAAACGGCCAAAAGATAGACAAAACTCGACGGCAAAAAGACGTAGAAGAAGAGTTGGCTGATGTTTTTTGGCTATTAATAGATCTTTGTAATCGTTTGGATGTTGATTTAGCTCATGCTTTTGCTAACAAGGAAAAGATAAACGCTAACAGGCAATGGACTCATGACTGATTGCCCCTTCTGTAATCTGCAAAAAGAGCAGACAAGAATAATTAGGATAACGGAACTAACAACCGTGTTATTGTCCAATCCGCGCCTTATGCCAGGGCATACTCTAGTGGTTCCGAAACGGCATGTTGAAAAACCCTGGGAGCTAACTACAAATGAAATTCAAGCAATATTTGAAGATATTTTTTGGATTGAGGTAAAGCTTCTTGAGAACGGAGCTGAAGGGTGTGATATTAGGCAAAATTACCGCCCCTTCCTGGCTCAAAGTAAAATCAAAATAAACCATGTACATTTTCATGTTTTGCCACGTACCAACAAAGACGAATTATATAAAAAATCGATGAAATTTGAAGCAGATCTCTTTAAAGACTTATCTAATACTGAGAGGCAAGAGATGGCTAGACTCCTTAAGGATTGATATAATACACGTATGATCACGTGTCTACAGTTGGTTGTAGTGCGTATGATGCCCCTGCGGGCATAGATTCTCTTTGTATTAAAATTCTTCATTTACTATCTAAAAAGGTAAAATACTATTAATGAATTACTACGTTACAACCTCAATTCCCTATGTAAACGGTGAACCGCATCTGGGCCATGCCATGGAATTTATAATGGCTGATGTGCTGGCACGAGCAGCTCGCCAACAGGGCAAACCTGTTATTTACAGCACAGGTACTGACGAACATGGCAGCAAAGTTGCCGAAAAGGCGGCCGAACTTAAAACCACGCCCAAGGCCCTGGCTGACGACATGGCTAAATCCTTCAGAGATTTACAAAAGCAACTAGACATTAGTAATGATCGCTTCATTCGTACCACTGATACTGGGCACCAGCAAAGGGCCCAGATTATATGGAAGAATTTGGCTAAAGATATATACAAGGGCAAATATATTGGTCTGTATTGTACTGGCTGTGAAACATTTGTGACTGAAGCTGTTGCTAAAGAGAACAAAGGTGTTTGTCCGCACCATAACAAGCCTTATGAAAGTTTAGAAGAAGACAACTACTTCTTTAAACTGAGTAAATACACACCAGAGATTCAAAAGGCTATAGAAACTGGATCATTTAACGTTATACCGGCTACGCGCAAACACGAAATCCTTCATGTAATTAAAAGTGGGCTAGAAGATATCAGCATTTCGCGCCCCAAAGAGAAGATCTCATGGGGTATTCCGGTTCCTGGCGACACTACGCAGGTTATGTATGTCTGGTTTGAAGCTTTGCTTAATTACATAACGGTGCTTGGCTATCCTGAACACGCTGATTTTAAAGCATTCTGGCCAGCCAATGTTCAGGTCATCGGCAAGGATATTCTGCGCTTTCATGCCGCTATTTGGCCAGGCATTTTGCTGGCTTTAGCGTTGCCATTACCCAAAACTTTGTTTGTGCACGGATTTGTCAACATCGGTGGTGAGAAGATGAGTAAGTCGCTTGGTAACTCAATTGCCCCGTGGGAAATCATACATCGTTATGGCACTGATGCCTTCAGATATTACTTTTTACGCCATGTGCCATCATATGGTGATGGTGAATTCACTTGGGAGCGAATAGAAGCGACCTACAACAATGAGCTGGCGAACGAGCTAGGTAACGCGGTGCAGCGTACGGCAGTCCTGATACAAAAAAATCAAAACGGAATTATAGGTGATATTCCTCCATCCAACCATGACACGGCCAAATATTGGGAAGCAATTGAAAAATGCCAGTTTGACCGGGCACTTGATGTGGTCTGGGAGCAGGTAAGAGGACTTAACCAGTACATTGATGAGGAAAAGCCTTGGGTGCTTGCCAAGTCAAAAGACGAAGAACATTTGCGGGAGGTTTTGGCCTATCAATGCAGCGCGCTGCTAGAGATTGCAGATCTACTAGAGCCGTTTATGCCTACAACGTCCAAACAGATCAAGAAGATCTTCCATGAGGGTATTATTCGCCCAGCCAAGACCACACTGTTCCCTAAACACGAAACAGCAAAGCCCAAAACCACATAAATTTGTACTCGCTTGCTCGTGTAAAATATAGATATGGAGCTAGTTGATACCCATTGCCATATACACTTCCCTGATTATCAGCTGGACCCAGAGGTAGCTATTGCTTCTGCAACTAAAGAGGATGTGACAAGGTTGATGGCGGTAGGTTGCACACTGCCTGATAGCCAAGCAGCAATAGAGTTAGCAAGTCGTCATGAAAATATCTGGGCAACTATTGGATTGCACCCACATGAGGGAGCGGAGTATGTGAATGATCATGCGGCTTTGCAAGCATTCCGTAATTTGGCGACCAAACAAAAGGTTGTGGCGATTGGCGAAACTGGCCTTGACTATCACTACATGCATTCTTCAAAAGTTGATCAAGAGAAGCTATTAAGATTCCAGCTAGATCTTGCCGTGGAGCACAATTTGCCATTGATTTTTCATATTCGAGAAGCTTTTGATGACTTTTGGTCCATATATGACTCCTATCAAAAAGGCCTAAGAGGTGTAGTCCATAGCTTCTCTTCAGACAGGAAAGATCTAGACAACATTCTGTCGAGGAACCTATACATTGGGCTAAACGGAATCATGACTTTTACGAAAAGCCAGGCGCAGCTTGAGGCAGCCAAGCATATTCCACTAGACCGTTTACTACTGGAAACAGATGCGCCATTCTTGACCCCTGTACCTTTTCGTGGTAAAGTAGGCGAGCCTAAGTATGTGAGAGTTGTCGCGGAGTTTTTGAGCCGGTTAAGAGGGGAATCTCTAGAGGAGCTGGCTCACGTGACAACTAGCAATGCCGTAGGTCTTTTTAATCTAAGGTAATATTATGTCCCAAACCAAGACAGAACGTTCGGTAGCGAGGGTATTGCATCGCTTTCCCGAAATTGTTGAATTAACAGAGACTCGCAAGCGAGCCATTGCTGGCGGCAGGGCTGGTATTGAGGAAGCCCTAAAGAGCATGATAAACGCAGCCGAGCATCCAAACAGCGATACATCGGATGATCCAGGAACTACAAAAGCTGGAATATCTACACCCCAAACGCTAGTAGGTGGTAATTTCAATTCACAACAAGCACTCAAAGACCAAGCCAGGTACGCCGTGTTCCAGCAACAGCCATTAAAGGAAGCAGCATGATAGGCAAGCTATTTGATTCGCGAGACGAGGAGAAAAAAAAGGCCCGTCAAGCTGAGCTTTACAGAAAGTTTATTCGTCACGAGGCCACAATTGGCGGTCAATTATTTGGCAAAATTCCAGAGGGTACCCGTCGTGAATTCTTTTGCCTGGATGGTCGCACCTGGGTTTGGCACGAAGAATGGACTGATGCAAATGCTGGGCAACAAACCAGAACCACTCGCTACGATGTGCGTCCAAACGGCATATTTAAGGATCAAGAAGGTCAGGTCTACCAGTTAGTGACGCTAGACGAGGCTCGAAATCTATACAGGGCAGCCATGATGTATGAAAAACGCGTCAACGACGAACTATACAATTACGTGTGAGTGCACAGTAGGGTCACTTGCCTATCTAGGGTCAAGCGTCCACAATTGGTTAAATATATGAAAGCTCACAAATCAATTTATCTTGACTACGCTGCGGCCACATCCCTTGATCCTTTGGTTAAGGCGGCTATGGAGCCGTACTGGTCCCAAGCTTTTTATAATCCATCAGCCACATATTTAGTGGCTCAACAAGTCTCAAAAGCTTTGCAAGGAGCCCGCTCAAAAGTTGCTGCCTTGCTTGGTGCTCGGCCTGCCGAAATAATATTTACAGCCGGCGGCAGCGAAGCCAATAACTTAGCCATTCAAGGTGTAATGCAGGCTAATCCAGATACAAACGTTGTGTTAAGTACAATAGAGCACGATTCAATCTTGATGCCAGCAAGCCGATATACCCACAAAAAAGTCCGGGTACTGCCAGATGGACGAATTGATATAGATAATCTAAGAACCAAGATTGACAACAGGACTATACTAGTTAGCGTTATTTACGCTAACAACGAGATTGGTACCATCCAGCCAATTCGTGAAATTGCCAAACTAGTGGCAGATATTCGGCAAAAACGGCATGAACAAGATAATAAAATACCGCTGTATTTCCACACCGATGCCTGCCAAGCAACAGCTTATCTTGACCTGCACGTTCGCCGTTTGGGGGTAGACCTGATGACACTAAATGGAGGAAAAATCTATGGACCAAAGCAAAGCGGTGCACTGTTTATCAAAACTGGCACCATATTAAAACCACAGATATTGGGTGGTGGCCAAGAGCTTGGGTTGCGTAGTGGTACCGAAAATGTACCGGCTATCATGGGCCTGGCAGCCGCCATTGAGTTGGTTCAAACTAGGCGAGAATTTGAAGTGGCGCGACTGCGTGACCTGCAAGATATGTTTGTAACCTTACTTAACGAACGACTACCAGACGTTGTCGTTAATGGCTCACTCAAACACAGACTACCAAATAATCTTCACATTACGGTTCCAGGCCAAGACAACGAGCGTATGATGATGCAACTGGATGAGGCAGGCATACTTTGTGCCACCGGTTCTGCTTGTAGTGCCTCTGACGAGCAACCTTCTCATGTTCTAAAGGCAATCGGTCTAAGTGATAGCCAAGCACAATCATCACTGCGTTTTACTATGGGCAAAGCCACAAGTAAAGCCGACATACTGTACACCGTGACTAATCTGACGAGAATCGTTGGCGGTTTGTAGCCAAAAGCGCTATAATTAGACGGTTAGTAGGTTGCTGTGTCTGCCAGCTGTTATTGGTGGACATAGAAGTGTAAATACGAGGATATCGACAACAAAAACATGAACAGGTGGGCAAAGTGATATGCAGCTCGTAGGATTACTGATTGTAATTGCTGCTATTGTGGCCGGCGCGGCTGGAATGATCTGGCAAGTATTAAATTCTGACCATCCAAAGCCCAACAAAAAAGTGACTCAAGCCAGCAATGCCTATGCTGAGGCGGCTGCTCAAGATGTTCAACGTATTTTTAACGATGATTTCCGTGAAGAGCTACGTAACCGAGGGCGGCTACATTTTGAGAAAATAATTGGCGAAAACGCCATGTTCTTACAGCAAGACCTGCGCCTCACAACTTCACAGCTCAATGACTACATGAAGCAGGAAATAACCAAGACTCTAAAAGACGAATTTTCAAAGTATGAGCAATCCATTACCGACGCCAAGCAGATGGCTGTTGAGTCATTAGCCAAGACTCAGGTGGCAATCGAAGAACAGCGGCAGATGCTTGGTAAGCAAATGGAAGAACAGATTAGCGTTGAAAAAACTCGTATTATGACTAGCTTCGAAAAGAATATGGCTGAAATTATTAATCATTATGTACTGGCCGCCATCGGCAACCAGATCGATTTAACAGATCAACTAGAATATATCCTAAGCGATTTAGAGGCCAACAAGCAGGCTATACTGGAGGATATTAGCAATGGCGCCTGATCATACACAATTCCAATTGCCCTTATCCATTGTGACCGAAGTAGACGTTCATCGTTTGCAACGAGAGCTTCACGCCATAGACGATTTTATGACACAATCAGCCATCCGTCAGCCTGGCCAGCAGCCCATTTTGCCCAAAAGCAGTCATAATCTAGAAGAGATAGCAAGCCTGAACAGGCTTAACTTACTCCGAGATTCGCATCGCAGAGTGCTGGTCCAAGAACTAGATGGCTTACGTCGTAATGCCCCCACTATGCATATGAGTTTTTCACAAGATCCATCATCGATTTTTTTGGCAAAACTAATAACTTGGCTGAGGCGCGAGATTCATCCCCGCTTACTGCTACAAGTTGGCCAGCAACCTTCTCTTGCTGCTGGTTGTATTGTCCGTACATCATCCAAATATTTTGATTTTAGCCTGCGCGAACACTTTGAACGACAGCGTCAAAGTCTGATAGATCAACTTAAACAGGCCGCCGTCTAATAAGATGGCTGTCAACAATCACTATCAACGGTTAGTAGAAGCCGGTAATCCTGTTGGCGAAGTTATAGGCATTGATCATTTTTTAGTGCGGGTCAGAGGCCTTCATCCCGTTAACATACATGCATTAATTATGTTCGAGGATGGCAGCAAGGGCTTTGTCCACCATGTTTATGAAGATTACGTTATTGTGCTTCATCTAGGCACCGGCGCTGTTAATATCGGCATGGTAGTAGTGGTTCAGCATCATGAACTGGTCGCGAAGGTTGGTAAAGATTTTGTGGGGCGAGTGATATCAGTCTCTGGTGAGCCACTGGATGGCAAAGGGCCAATTGGAGCAGACACAATCTGGCCTATCTTCAATCAAGCGCCAAAGCTATATGACCGAGAACAACTTAACACCCAACTAGAAACTGGAGTAACCTTGATTGACTCGATGTTTCCATTGGTCCGCGGGCAACGTCTGGCAATCTTGGGTGATAGCAAATCTGGTAAGAGTACTTTAGCTACCCAGCTAGCTATAAACCAAAAAAATACTGACATAACTGTAATCTACGTCATGATTGCCAAACGCCGCAGCGACATTGATTTGCTATTGGAACGTCTTGAGAACAATAAAGCCATGCAAAAAGCTATCGTAATTGTCTCAACTATGTTTGAATCATTGGTTACCAGCTACCTGGCACCGTATGTTGGCTGTGCAATGGCCGAGTACTTCTGGCAGAAACTCGACCAAGAAGCTATGATAATCTACGATGATTTGACTAGCCATGCCCAGGTTTACCGAGAGATTGCCCTGCTATCTGGTACTAGCCCTGGACGTGATTCTTATCCTGGTGATATGTTCTATGCACACTCTAGTTTGCTCGAGCGAGCCGGCAAGCTTAGCCGTAATCACAAGACTCTAACTAGTCTGCCACTGGTTCTTGCTAGCGGCGGTGACATAACAGCCTTCTTGCCCACCAATGTAATGTCAATTACTGATGGCCAGTGGATACTGGACATGGATGTCTTTCGCGGCGGTCTTAGACCGGCAGTCAATGTTGGACTGAGCGTTACCCGGGTTGGCGGGCGTGGTCATAACAGCCGCCAGAAGGCTTTGTCTGCGCAAACATTTAAGGCGTTAGCAGCCTTTCGTCAAGCCCAAGAATATTCGCACTTTGGCTCAGAACTTGTCTCTAGCGGTAAACTAGATCTAAACCGAGGCAAATTAATTAATGAACTTTTCACACAGTCACCCAATGATACGTATAGCTTGCTTAGTCAACAGCTGATGCTAGACATCATCCTAAATCTTGGCGAGAACGAAAACGTAGATGTGCGTGCTATGAAAACCGCCGCGCCAATCTCAAGCGCCAAGATCAAATCTGATAAAGAATATGAATCAACTCGTGATTTGCTAAAGATGAAAGTTCTATGGTCAAAATAATATGAGACGACCACAAGAAATAGCCAAAGAAGTTGAGACGATGCAAACCATCGTCAAACTAACCAGTGTTTTTGAGGGAATTGCTAGTATGCATATTGCCCAGATTAGAAGTAAAGTACTCGAATCTCAAGAATTCTTTAGCGAACTTTGGCATATCTATTCACAGCTGAGAGTCGATAACACCTTTCACTTTGGTCGTGGGCAAGGCACAGCCAAAGTTTTGGACCGAGAACTATTTGTGGCTATTACTGCTGAGGGAGGATTTAGCGGCGATATTGACCAACGCTTAATTAAATGGATGTTGTCGCTGTATGATAAGAGTAAGCAGGACATTGTGGTTATCGGCCATCATGGAGCTATTCAGCTTGCCCAACAAGGCGTGGAGTTCAAAAAGTACTTTAAATTACCTGAGCAAGATTCCAACATGAATGTTGCGCCTCTTGTCAAAGAAATTCAGAAGTACAAAAACTGTAATGTTTTCTATCAACAATACGTTTCGTTGGCCACTCAAGATGTCAAGAATATTAATCTTAGTAGTGCAGTTCAGGAACTAAGCCGACAGGAGCTTAGCAAGAGCACAGAAATAATAACTGACGAAAACTATATTTTTGAGCCAAGCCCATTTGCACTAGTTGATCACCTGGAAAGCTCTATGATGCAAATTACGCTTAGCCAGGTAATACTGGAGTCAAAATTAGCCCAATATGCTAGCAGATTTAGGGCTATGTCAGCTGCCCATCAGAAAGGTAATGATTCATTATTTGAAGCCCAAATGCAGTACAACCGTGCCAAAAGAGCCGTTAAAGATGAACGTTTGAAAGAAACAATCAATAGCCTCAGAAAGATAAGGGCTAGAATATGAGCCAAGGTATTGTTCGAATAGTCCGAGATCTGGTGCTTAAGGTTGAGTTTGACCAAGATTTACCGGAACCTGGCGAAATCATAATCGCTGATAGCCCTAATAAGGGGTGGTTGCTAGTTGATTCAATAGAACCCGGTAACCTAGCCGTTTGTCTAAATCTCAAAGTTGACCGCGGCATCCAAAAAGGCATGATGGTAGAGCGAACAGGCCGAGGCATAGAAATTCCGGTAGGAGACGCTACCATAGGCAGGATATTTGATGCTTTGGGACAGCCACTAGACAACGGACCGGCACTGAATGGTAAGGATGTAGTAACCAAAAATATTCTAAAATTACCGCCACGCAGCACCAACTTCAAGGTAACCAAACCAGAGATCTTGGAAACAGGCATTAAGGTAGTTGATTTCTTCACGCCATTTGTTAAGGGTCGCAAAATTGGCATTATTGGTGGAGCTGGTGTTGGTAAGACGGTTCTAACCATGGAACTCATACATAACATAGCCAAAAGTGGCGGCGGCCTAAGCTTCTTCGCTGGTATTGGTGAACGTATTCGTGAGGGCCATGAACTCTACGAGACTCTCAAGGAGCAAGATCTACTCAAAAATACCTGTATGTTCTTTGGGCAAATGAACGAAAATCCCGTACAGCGCGCCCTGGTAGGAATTTCTGCGGTTGCCTTGGCAGAATATTTTCGTGACGAAAAGGGTAAAAACATACTATTTTTTGCTGATAATATGTACCGTTATGTTCAAGCTCGCAACGAGATTGCCAGCATTATGGACGAAGTTCCGTCCGAGGGCGGATATGAACCCACCATCTTCTCTGATGTTAAAACCCTTCAGGACCGGTTAAGCTCAAACGAGAAGGGCTCTATCACCGCTGTCCAGACTATATATGTGCCAGCCGATGATCTTAGTGACCCGGCGGTGCAAGCAATCCAGCACGAGTTGGACTCAATCATAGTGCTTAGCCGTGCAGTAGCTGAGCAGGGTATTCGTCCGGCAGTAGATCTTAGCAAAACAACATCATCACTACTTTCACCCGATATTGTTGGCGAGCAGCACTATGTGCTTAGCGTCCAAGTCCAGGGACTGTTGCAAAAATACGAATCTCTTAAAAGCATTATTGCCATTATTGGCGAGAGTGAATTGTCTCCAACTGATAGATCTGGCTATGCCAAGGCCAAGAAGCTAATTCAATATTTCTCCCAGAATATGTTTGTAACGGAAGACCTGACTGGACTTAAAGGTGAATATGTTAATAGGGCCGATATGCTCAAAGGTGTCGAAGAGATAATAGTATGAGCAAACATCAAGTTGCCAGTACAGGGCAAGTGATCGATGATGGTAAAAAAACAAATGATGTTAAGGAAATTGACGGTAAACCCATCATGCATATCAAGGTTTATTCGCCGTACAAAGTTTATTTTGATGAGGATGGCTACAGTATAACTGCCGTAAATGACACAGGGACATTTGATATTCTGCCCCGACACCACAACTTTATGACACTTCTAAATCCTTGCGATATTTTAGTTCACTCTCTGCGTGATATAGAGAAAATTCGCATATCTCGCGGCATCATGCATGTTAAAGCCGACCGCGTGGTTGTCTTCCTCGACGTCTAGAATAACAGAGGTAAAGCTGGTATAATTGCCAGACTATGGCTCAAAAAGTATTTGTTGGTCTCAGCGGAGGCGTTGATAGTTCAGTGACGGCTGCTCTGCTCAAAGAGCAGGGTTATGACGTGATTGGTGTATATATGAAGAACTGGAGTAAAGATCTGCCCGGTTTCCCTTGCCCCTGGAAACAAGATTATCAGGACGCCAAACGGGTTGCTGTGCAACTAAGCATACCCTTCAAAATGTATGATTTTCAGACCGAGTACCGACATAAGGTGGTAGAGTACATGACTCGGGAATATCAAGCAGGGAATACTCCTAATCCTGATGTTATGTGCAATCAAGAGGTCAAGTTCAAGTTATTTCTAGAAACTGCATTAGAGGATGGTGCCGACATGATTGCTACTGGGCATTATGCCAGGATAAAAAGAGCAAAGGGCAAAGAGCCAAAAGCAGAGTTGTATTCGGCGATAAACAAGGATAAGGACCAGACATATTTTCTATATCGTGTTACTGAGGAGGCACTTACAAAAACGTTGTTTCCAATTGGTAAAATTAAAACTAAAACTGAGGTTCGAGCTTTGGCTAAAAAGTTTGGGCTTGTTACGGCTAGTAAAAAAGATTCCCAAGGTATTTGTTTTGTTGGACAAGTAGGGATCAAAGAGTTTTTGCTGCATGAACTTGGTCCGCAAAAGGCCGGTGATATTGTTGATCAAGCAGGCAAAGTTATTGGCCAGCACGAGGGCGCCATATTCTACACTATCGGCCAAAGACATGGACTAAATGTTGGCGGAGGCTTTCCTTACTATGTCACCGGCAAAGACATGAAGAAAAATGAAGTCTATGTAACCACAGACTTAAATGACAAAAATCTCTGGACCAAAGAGTTAAAACTCTCAGATATTCACTGGATAGACAAAGAGCTGCCTCCGGAGAGCGCACTATTGAAGGTTCAAACCCGATATCGTGCTCCTTTAGTGAGGTGTGACATTAAGCACAAGCAGAATGTGATGCTCGTCACACTGCAAGATGAGGTGAGGGCCATTACTCCTGGCCAATCAGCAGTTTTGTACAACAATTCACAAGTGCTAGGCGGTGGAGTCATTACTTGAAGAGGGAAGTTGAGCCTTCAATTCTGATGCTATTCTTCCGAGCTTTTCTCCTACTTCAATAGTGTGACGCATTGCCTTTACTTGCGGCTCTGCTAATTCTACTTCGGTGCCCTGATCATGCACACCATTTAATAAGTTATAGCCAAGTAGTTTGAAGTCTTCTATCATTCTAAGATCTGGGAGATTCCATTCACGGGCTACTACAAATAAATTATAGGCACTGTCTACTTCATCAACAGATAAACGAACGCTACCGTTGCCTAGATCTTCCATGCAGTAAGTATGTAGTAAAAGTCGTCTTTTTGCCAGTTTTTGGTAAACTATTACAGATATGACAGCGCAAGAAATACGTACAGCCTATTTGGAATTCTTTAAAAAACATGACCACGTAGTAATTCCTCGTGCCCGGATTGTGCCCGAGAACGATCCAACCACCCTGTTCACTGGCAGCGGTATGCAACCACTTATTCCATACCTACTAGGCCAGAAACACCCGCACGGTACTAAGTTAGTGGATTCTCAGACTTGTTTTCGCGCAGATGACATGGATGAGGTTGGCGATAACCGCCATACCACATTTTTCGAAATGCTTGGCAACTGGAGCCTTGGCGACTACTTTAAAAGCGAGCAGCTGCCGTGGTTTTTTGAATTTTTGACTGATGTGGTTGGACTTGATCCCAAAGATTTATATGTAACGGTCTTTATTGGAGATGCCAAAAACAAAATACCCAAAGACACTCAGTCGGCGGAAATTTGGGAAAAGCTTTTTGGTAGCAAAGGCATTGATGCTAAACAAGTAGAAATTGGCAGTGAGGATGATGGCTACAAAAAAGGCATGAATGGCGGCCGAATCTTCTACTATGACTCAAGCAAAAACTGGTGGAGCAGGTCCGGTAAGCCAGAGAACATGCCGGCTGGTGAGCCTGGTGGACCAGATAGTGAAGTTTTCTATGATTTTGGGACGCCACATGACAAGGCTTGGGGCGAGCAATGTCATCCAAACTGTGACTGTGGTCGATTCCTAGAAATTGGCAATAGCGTATTCATGCAATATATCAAGACCGAAGATGGAGGATTTAAAGAGTTACCACAGCAGAATGTGGACTTTGGTGGGGGACTGGAGCGTATTGCCGCTGCGGCCATAGGTTCGCCCGATGTCTTTAAGATCAGCCTTATGTGGCCAATTATAGAGGAACTCCAGAAGCTCAGTGGCAAGAAATACGAGGACCATGTACAGGCCAAGCGCATAATTGCCGACCACATGCGCAGTGCCGTGTTCATGGCGGCGGATGGAGTAACCCCTAGTAATAAAACCCAGGGTTACATTTTACGCCGATTACTCCGCCGAGCTATTAGGCATGGGCTAGAGCTAGGAATAGAGAATGGATTACTGGAAGCCGTAGCCGACACAGTACTCGATATTTACAAAGATGAATATCCAGAACTTTTGAAGGACAAAGATACGGTCATAAAGGTGCTGGCACGAGAGGAACAAGCCTTCCGCCAAACCCTCAAAAAGGGCCTAAAGGAATTTGAAAAACTCGATGTCACAATAACAAGAGATGGTAAAGAATTATCGGCTGATGACCCTATCCTCAAGAGTCACTACCCGTATATTACGGGTGAGGATATATTTACTTTATTTGATACATACGGATTTCCACCGGAATTAAGTATTGAGGAAGCAAAAAAGAATAATATTCCTGTGAGACCTAACTGGCGGGATCAATTCGATAAAGCGATGGATGAACAACGTGAACGTTCGCGCACATCTGCCGCCGGCATGTTTAAGGGCGGACTAGCCGAACATTCTGAACAGACTATTAAATATCATACTGCTACTCACTTGATGTATAAGGCTTTGCGGCTGACGCTGGGGGATCATGTGGAACAGCGGGGCAGTAATATTACCAATGAAAGATTACGATTTGACTTTAACCATCCGGCCAAAATGACACCAGAAGAGATAAAAAAGGTTGAAGATATTGTGAACGAACAAATTACCAAAGATTTGCCAGTGACATGGAAAGAAATGCCGACAGGGGACGCGCTCAAGACTGGTGCTCGAGGACATTTTGGCGAAAAGTACGGTGACACCGTCAAAGTTTACATTATGGGCCAAGAGAGTGATCCCTACACAATGGAACTCTGTGGAGGCCCACACGTTGAACATACTGGCACTCTTGGTGAAGGCGGT
>Ga0209542_10004141_pt1 | contig 30146 bp, 33 predicted proteins | sample RifCSPhighO2_01_FD_184028 | JGI IMG/M metagenome (GOLD analysis project Ga0209542, IMG submission 184028) | Soil microbial communities from Rifle, Colorado - Rifle CSP2_plank highO2_0.1 (SPAdes) (version 2) | ecosystem: Environmental > Terrestrial > Deep subsurface > Rock core/Sediment ... | reverse complement strand
GCGGCGTTATCAGTTGGAGGCTTAAAAAATACTCCGCAGCGAACGATGGGATTTTTTATTTTTCAATCTTAAGAAAATTTATTAATAAGAATGAACTATTATTTCTATGCAGCCAGCGCATATTAAAGCTACTTCTATAGAATATGGTAATTTAACTGTTTTATGGGATTCTCAATTAGAGAAACTTCTCCCGGATAATGGATTTGAAATTAATTCTCAAGGCTATATTTTCCCTCTTCATCTTCCCAATGACTATTACCGTACTAATGCAGGTGTATGTGCTCCGGTAGGATTTTTTCAACGGGCTTCTCCTACTGCTTTAGGAAGTTTTCGTATACAATACATTCACGTGAAAGAATTAAAACAATATACAGACGAACTACGAGAAATTTGCGAGAGCATTCAGTGATAATTATTTAAAGTTGTATATCCTTTATATATGATGAACGAAATTGATTATGTTGCTTCTGCTTATCAGCGGATTAAGCGGGTAGTGAAGCGAGCGGAAAGAGATGGGATTGATCTTGCGTGCGAATATCCTAAACAGAGCAAGGGCTGGAGATTGCAAGTTGATTTAGATCATATTGGCGGTGATTTGAATTGTGGTTTTTGTGGTATTTCTACTGAATCAAAATATCGAGTATTTGATCGCTGTTTACAAAAGCTAGAAGGTATTTTAAAAGAAGGTTATTTTTTTAATAAAATGGAACAACGAAGGAAATTTATAAAAGAAAGATATGAAAAATCATCTAGAATAAAAAGAATTTCTGAACTTTTAGGAAACCCTTTTTTAAGGTAGTTTACAATCCTAAACTTTCTATAAATTTCTCTTTATTGAATAACTGAATGTCGTGGTAGTTTTGTCCAGTTCCTAAATAAAAAATGGGTTTTTTTGTTGCATGGCTGACTGAGAGGATTGTTCCGCCTTTCTCATCAATATCTGCTTTACTTAAAATGCTTCCATCAATTTCTATAGCTTCATTAAATGTTTTTGCTTGTTCAGTTGCATCATTGCCTGCTATTGATTCGGCAACAAAAATTTTCAAATCAGGTTTTACTACACGCTCAATTTTTTTCATCTCTTCAATCAAATTAGTTTTAGTATGCATTCTTCCCGCTGTATCAATGAGAACTACATCGATATTATGATTTTTAGCATATTTAATTGCATCGAATCCTACTGCAGCTGGATCAGCACCATAAGCATGTTTTATTAGTGGAACGCCAAGTTTTTTCGCATGCTCTTCTAACTGTTCAATCGACGCTGCTCGAAATGTATCACCTGCCGCGAGAACAATTGAATGTCCTGATTTTTTAAGGAAAAAAGCGATTTTCGCAATCGAGGTTGTTTTTCCAGCACCATTAATCCCAAAAAATAAAATTGTAAATGGTTTTTTAGCCGCTTTAATTATTTCTAACGGGTTATCCGGGTCTATTATAATTTCCTGCAAGGCTCGTTTTAATTCGTGTTTGATTTCTTTCTCCAATTCGTTTCTTTTAATTTCTTTGCCGATTAATTTTTCTGCAAGTTTTCCTCGTAAATCTTCCACTACTTCCAAGGCAACATTGTTTTCTAAAAGGAGCATTTCTAAATCATCGAAAATTTCCTGAAATTCGTTTTCAGAAATTTTATAGATAAAGGCGGATTTTATTTTAGAAAAAAATGATTTTTTTGGCTCGAGAGATGCTTCTTTTAGTTCTGGAATTTCAACTTTTTTAACAGCTTCTTTAAATTCTTTTTCTTCTTTTTTAATTTTATCAATTTCTTTGGATAGTAATTCGCCCTCTACTTTAATTTTTTCTAAATCTACTTCGAGCTTTTTTCCTGTCGCATTGATTTTTAACGGGATTTCATTATGGCGTTCTGATTTTGCTTTTTCAATTAGTTTATCTGCTTTTTGATGTAATTTTTCTAAATTAGGTTCAAATTTTTGCTTTCCTGGAACAAATTCTAACGGAACTTCTTCTAATTCTTTACTTTTTGCATGTTCAATAATTTCGTCGGCTTTAGAAATATTTTCTGAGGATTCTTTTTTCGTTTTTTTTCCTTTTTTCTTTTTCTCTGGTTTTTCTACGTGAGCCTCAACTACTTCTGATTCTTCCTCAATCTTTTTTTTCGATGAAGAAAACCACGATTTAAGTTTTTCTTTGAGTTTTCCAAACATATTTTGGTAAGGAAAAATGAGTTTTTAATGATTGTGTATAATTTTTTTTAAAAGAAACGTGTTTTAACATCGTGTGAAACTATCTTTCTAGTTACCTGGTGAAAGTTTTTATAATCTCTTTGATTTATAGCTATATGAAAAAGGAAGAATATTTTGTTTATATTTTTAGGCATGGGCAGACTGATTTTAATAAAAAGCATATCTTTACGGGCTGGAAAGATTCTAAACTTACAGCTTTAGGAAAAAAACAGGCGCAATTAACTGCTAGAAAATTACAAGGTAAAAAAATTGAGATTGCAGTTCAAACTAGGCTGTCTCGATCTCAAGATACTTTGAAAGAAGTATTAAAGTTTCATCCTGAGTGTAAAAAAGTTATTACTGATAATAGAATTATAGAAAGGAATTATGGAAAGTTGAATGGGACTGCTCATAAGGAATTTATACGAAAAATAGGAAGAAAGGAATATGATTTATTGAAGGAAGGAGATGCTATTGAAAATTTGTCAGTTGAGAATAGAAAGAAAGTCGAGAAGATTTTAGGCGAGGAGGAATTTAAAATAATTCATCGAGGATATGATGTGCGGCCTCTACAAGGAGAATCATTCGCTGATGTTGAAAAACGAGTTGGCAGTTTTATCAAATATTTGGAAAAATTAATTAAAAAAGATAAGAAAAATATAGCTATTTCCGCTCATGGTAATTCTATACGATTATTTAGAAAAATACTCGAAAAGAAATCTAAAGAGGAAGCGGTACAGTGGTTTATTCCGTTCGATAAAGTTTTTGCTTATTCTTTTTATTATTAGTTTGATATTTGTTTTATATTTGCTTTTTCATAGCACAACAATAATTATAAAGAAAAAATTTTTCTTGCATGTAGATTACACATGACAAAAATAGGTTTAGGGAGGGTAAATGATTGCAGTAGATTCAAAAATTGTAAATTTTAGTCTCGCCTACGATGGAGGTAGAAAATGATCGTAGTCGATATAGAATGTTCGGGATTGGATTCTGAAAAATGCGGGATTATTGAGATCGGTGCTGTTGAATTAGAAAATCCTGAAAATGTATTCAGAGAGGAAGCAAGAATCGATGATGAAGATGTGGTTGAAGAAGGAGCGTTACGGGTTTTAGGGAAAACTGAAGTGGATTTACGTGATAGTTCAAAACAGAGCCAGAAACAATTATTGGAACATTTTCTATCTTGGGTTTCTTCTGTTTCAATTAAAACTTGTATTTGCCAAAACCCTCAATTTGATTTGGCTTTTTTAGGTGTTAAATTTAATAAATATTCTATCAAAAATATTTTGCCTCATCGAGCATTTGATTTGCATAGTTTTGCATCTTTAAAATATTTTGAAATTAATAAGCAATTTCTTTTGGAAGATAATAAAAGTGCGATGGGCTTGAAATATATTCTAGAGTTATGCGGTATGGAAGATAAACGAAATCATCATACTGCGTTAGAAGATGCTAAATTGACGGCGGAATGTTTTTCTCGTGTTGTTTTCGGAAAAAATTTATTATCTGAATTTTCTTATTATCCTATACCAAATCAGTTGATACATGAAATTGCTGTTTCATCTGAAGTTAAGGAGGAAATATGATAACATATAATGAATTATATGAAGCGTTGCGCAAGGAGCGATACAGCGAACAACTACAGCCAATACCAAAAAATTTTATTAAAGAAATAGGGGCCTATTTAAAAGATAAAAAAGAAATTGCCGAAAAAAAAGATGACTTTTTTTTTGAGGCAATTGTGAAGACCAAAAAGCAGTTTGAGAATTCTATCGCGATTTTTAAGGAATTAATGCTGCGCCGCAAGAAAAAAATTCTTGAATTGGCTTTTGTGGCTGCTGAAACTGGGATAAGTAAGAGAGATTTTGAAAATATGCTGGCTGTTGAAAAAGAGTGTTTTGATAGCATTATGAATTCATTGGAAAAAAGCGATAAAAGAATTAGTGAGATTTTAAAAGGAATTGAAGAAGAAAAGAAAAGAAATAAGATGATTGTTTTTGTAGAAGACACCGATGAATTTTTGGATTTAGAGGGGAATGCATTAGGGCCATTCAAAAAAGGAGATATTGTAAATGTTCCGGAAGAAATTGCGAATATATTGTTAATTGATAAGAAAGCTGAAGGCGTGGAAGAGGATTAGGATTTTTTATATTCAAAATAATTTTCTACTTGTGTTCTAACGCCTTGCCATATATTTTTGCTATGTTGCGGATATTCATCTAGACTCCATCCAGGGGTCAACTGAAATTGCAGCGCAATTATTTTTGAAGTGTTTTTCTTATATGTTTTTGTTTCAAAACCATCGAAATCATGTGTTTTTATATTATTTATTCTCCCCGATATTTTTAATGCCCCCCCCTTTTTTTTATTTTATTTTCTTCGGACAAATATCTATTCATATAGCATTCTGTTGTTGTTGATATATTTGCTGGAAGATTAGCTGAAATATAATCAAACAGTTCATTTATTTCTTTTAATTCTAATGGTCGTGGAAATTCAATTCTCGCTGCTTCTATAATTTTATCTATACTCATTCAATTTTAAGGGAAATTTACTTTTTAATAATTTTTATACTGGATAATAAGCCTGCACTGGGGATTGAACCCAGGACCTTTTGTTTACGAAACAAACGCTCTACCAACTGAGCTATGCAGGCATGAGCATATAAGAAATAATCGTTTTAAAAATATTAGTGACCTGATCGTGGACATAAATTTTTTTTAAGAATAAGCCTGCAGAGGGAGTCGAACCCCCGACCTACGGTTTACAAAACCGCCGCTCTACCAACTGAGCTATGCAGGCATGATGTAGGGAGAAAAGAGGAGTTTAAAAGTGTTTTCGTATCTCTATAATTGGTAATTCAAGATTTAATTAAAGCTTGCATACTCGCTTTTAAGAATTAGGTGAGTTAAGATCGATTAAAGTACAATGATTACTAAATTTACACATTAAAAACAATATTTTAAGAATTTTTTAATTCTTCATATCGTTCTAAAAATAATTTTTCTGCATCTTCTGGTGAAAGCGGGATAATCTTTTCTGCAAGCGGTTCAAAAACGCCGTCTTCATCCCATTTCTGAGTAGGTTTTTCCATAACATCTCGCATTTCAGTGACTAAGATTATTTTGTCGGCTTTTTTAATATCTTTATGATCTACAGTTTCCGGATCGATATTAAATTTTTTGAATATAACATTCTCAATTTTTATTTCAATTTGCTTGAATTCTGGAGGAAGGAATTTTTTTGATGGGCTGATAATGTCACCAGTATATGCTTCAGACGCATCATGAAATAATGCAGGAAGAGCTTGAGAGGGGTGGACAATTTTTGAGACTAAAACTGAATGTTGTGCAATTGAATAAAATTTTAATGAGTGTCCATTGAATCGAGGCTGTTGAGCTAATGAATGAGCGATGTCTATAAGATTTACTTCATCAGGGCGAGGATCTAATGGCCAAAATTGTTTGCCGGTAAAGGTTTGTGCCCATGCACCTTTTCTTTCATTAGAGGATATATTCTTCATCTGATCTTTTGTAATCATGAATTTCATCAATTGAGAACCATAAAGCTAGTTCTTTTTTTGCATCTTCTTCATTTTCCGAAGCGTGAACGAGATTTTGCCCCTGATTATTTTTCTTTGCATATTCTTTACTTGCGTGTGCATAATCTCCTCTAATTGTTCCTATTGCTGATTCTCCAGGATAAGTCGAGCCGACAATTTTTCTTACAATCGTTATGGCATCAGCCCCCTGCACCGCTATAGCTATTATTGGACCAGAGGTAACATAGTCCAGCAAATAATTACGAACAGCAGGACCATGTTTTTCTGCTATCGATTCAGAGTAATGTTGTCCTGCAAGACTCTTTGTTGGCTGTACCATTTTTAGAGCAATGATTTTTAATCCTCTTTGTTCAAAACGTTTTAAAATTTCCCCGATTAATCCGCGTTTGACACCATCGGGTTTTATAAGAATTAATGTTTGTTGGATCATATTACTCTTATTTTGTTTCTTCTTCAGCTTTCTTTTTTATTTTTGGTTTTTTTTCTTGAGATTCTGATTCTTGTGGATTCTCTTCAGTTATCTCTTTCGCTTTTTTTGCTGCTTTCTTTTGTGTCTTTTTAATTTCTTCTTCGGCTTCTTTTACTTTTTCCTCTTCATATTGATCCAATGCCTCGACTACTGTTTTTTCTTCAGCCTTAACTTTTGGTTTTATTTTTGGAATCTCGTTTGGTTGTAATGGCCTCACAATTTCTAATACTCTTATCTCACATAATGATAAAGGGTATGTTTTTTTCAACATTAAAGATAATGGTTTTTGCATTTTGTTTGACAATATATCAGAGAAAATTTCTTGATCTTTTCGTTCAGCAATATAATCTTCTATCCAATTTTTTGCTTTGTTTCTTAATGTTTTTCTTACTGCACGAGAAACCCGCTTTCGTGTAATTATAAATGGTTTTATGATTACCATACTCTCTTGTGATGGTATACTGAATGAATCTTCGACGTAACTAATCCTTTTTCTTATCATACGTCTAATAAAATAAGACATTAATTTTATTCTGAAAGGTTCTGCAACCAATTTATTTTCTCTTATATGAACTCTAAATTCGCCTTCTACGCTTTTTCCTTTAAGGTAACGGGTTAAATCTAATTTTATTGTTTTATTTTCTGCTTCTTTATTATTTTCTCCGATAACTTCAATGTTTGTTTCAAGAATTGGTAATTTTACTTCAAGGAATTTTTTTCTTCGCGCGATTATTTTTGATTCTGCTGCTGCCATTTTATTTTTCTCCTACAATTATTTTAGATACTCGTCGTGAATGATTTGCTAGTTTTGATTTTTTACATTCTTGACATAAATATATCAATACTTTTCTTGTAGACGTTTTTGTTTTTCTTTTCCATGCTTTTATCGCTTTTTTGGAATAACGTCCCCAATTGCCGATTCCTCGAGCTTTTCCTCGAGCTCTGGCTCTAGTTAAAGAACCATAGGATAAAGTTCCTCTCTTGAAACCAGTGCTAACTAAATCTATTTTTTGTTCTGTTTTCTTTTTACAGAACGGGCAATATCTGTTTGTTTTCTTTGGTACTTTCATCTTAAGTGATATTAGGTATCATGAACAGAAGAAAAGGGTTTTTAAAGTTTTTCGTCATAATGGCTGCGCAGTTATGGAGAATAGAATTCAATTTAAAAACGGAAAACAGCGGGAATTTTTAGATATAGTTAAAGATCGGCTTGCAGTACGATCTTTGCGCGCATTGCTGCAATTTGGAATTTCGGTTCCTTATTCAGCTTTGAAGTGTTATTATAGCGAGCATCGGCTTTTGCCTCAAACTTTATTTGAGAATTTATGTCATTTGGCAAAAATATCTCCACACAAATTTGAAGTTATTATTTTAAATGGTAATTGGGGGCAGGTTAAAGGTGGGAAGAGAAAACATTAAAAAGTATTCAGATAGTTACTTTTATGAGGCCGCATAGTTCAATGGCAGAACATATCCTTGACGTGGATGGGACCTAAGTTCGATTCTTAGTGCGGCCATGTCGTGATGGGACATACGTTCGATTCTACGGTCATTTTCATTGATTTTTTGTTAATTACTAAGTAGTAACTAAACAAAACATTTATAAAGATGGTTTTTCTAAAAAGTGTATGGCATTAAAACTTAATATTCGAGAGGCATATAGAGAATTTTACGGCAGAAACACAGAGCAGATGCCAAAACTTATTGCTGACGGCAGAATTCCAATGAATGTCTCTCAATTTATGCAGAGACGACTTGATGTTAGAAATTCTGATGATGAAGTTAAATCTTCTTACATTGATAATTATTTTGATACGGGAGATGCTGTTGTATATCATCCTGATGGACAAGTAAAAGTTGTGCTTGATTCTCAACATCTACGGGAAATTAATTCTGACAGCAACATACGAGGTGGCGAATTAATTTTATCTACTGATATTTACGATTCTTTAGAAGGAGAAGAATTCAAAAAAGGAAAACTTGGAAAAACTGAGTCTTCACTTTATCTTCAAGATGTTAAAGCTCATCCTGTTTGGAAAACGTTGGCGCGAGATCAAGCATTACTGAATGACTATGCTGATTATATTTTTGCCGAAGGAAAAAAGCGATTTGATTATGATACAATGATGGGAGTTTATCTCGATTCAGCAGCAGGAGACAACGTTAAAATGCGATCCTGGTGTGTCGGCAGGCTCGAGTGCAGGTCTAATGCGATTGGCTGGTATGTCCTTGGCAATCACAGTGGCCGCCTGCTTGGTATAGCGCCGGAGGCGCTGAATACACCGGCAACGGGCCGCTTCAAATATTCAAAAGCATACACGATAGCGGATTTACAAGCGGCTGATAAAACTCTTCGAGGGCTAGAAGGAGTTTTACATCCTGACGTGTTAAAATCAATTGTCGATTTAAGGAAAAAACTTTAATTTTCTTTTCTAAAATATTTTAATCTATATTGAAATAATTATTTTCTCTCTCATAAATATTTTTATATTCTTGATAAAGTATTTAGTGCAGTCCTGACAACCGTGGGAAACTACAGAGAATTTAAAAAATTCTCTGACAGAAAGTTTTACAAACTTTCCTATGAGAAGTTGGGTTATACGCTCTTTCATGAGGGCAATTTATTGTCATAAAATACAACTACAACACCTATTGTGTGAAGTGGTGGTGACGAGCAATTTGCTCTTGACAAATTTTTGCCATAAAACAGCAAGAGTGAATTGGGAGCAGTTGAAGTGAAAGGGCTATGCTCCGCGATCCTGGTGTGTCGGCAGGCTCGAGAGCAGGTCTAATGCGAATGGCAGGAATGACCTTGACAATCACAATGGCCGCCTGCTTGGAATAACTCACTTTGTTGCAGGACTTTTTTTATTCCATTTCTTTTTTGATTTAATACTTGCCATGACACACGCAATTTCGTCATACGTTACCGAATTGTCTTTGATTCTTTTTTTAATATCTTTCAAGCGTTCTTTTTTGTTATATATTTTTCTTAGAATTATCCTTATTTTTTCATGTGAAAGAACTTTCCAGACTGAGATTTGTTTATGTTCTATTAAATGTATTAAGTGTCCCCACACAGTCCCTTCTTTTATCCCTTCTTTTGTCGCTATTTCTTTAATTGTGAGTCCTTTCACAAAATGAAATAATGTTTTCTGAACGGAAAATTGTAACTCACTTTCTTTAACTCGCTTGATATAATTAGCATAATTTTTTTTATTGTGAACAAATCCATGTGGAAAAAATTTATTAAAAATTCTAATCAAGTGCTTTCGATATTTGTAGGTATTTCCATTAGCACAATATGCCAGCCACCCCTCAAGTGATTCCAACACTTTTTCTCTTCCTATAATTTCTTCTTCGAATAATATTTTAAGGTGATTATATTTTCTTTCAAAATTTCTCAAGTTGCTTTTCCTGATAAGTTTATGATAAAAGAAAACGCGAAATCCTAAAAAGTTTATCCCATGATCTAATCTTTGAACGTTGGATTTACTCGGATGCAATTCTATTTTTAAAATATTTTTTAAGAAACTGTTAATAGCAATTTTCCATTTTTCCAATTGTTCTTTAGATTCATGCAAAATAACAAAATCATCAACATATCTAATATAATATTTTGCTTTGAGTTTATGTTTTACAAAACTATCTAATTCATTCAAATATAGATTAGCAAAAAACTGGCTTGTTAAATTACCTAAAGGCATACCTTTCTTTGATTCGCCCCCCCCCCATTTTCTAAAATTTCTTCGATTAATGCAATCACATTTTTATCAATAATTTTCTTTCTTAGAATATTTATGAGTATTTGATGATCAATTTCATCAAAATAATGTTTTATATCCGCTTTTAAAACATAGCATTCTCGGGTATTATTCTTTGAAACTTTTCGTTTGAATCTATCAAATCGTTCTAATGCCTTTAAGGTTCCTTTTCCTTTTTGATTAGCGTGTGAATCGTAGATAAAACTTTTTTCAAATAGGGGAACTATGTTATTACATAGAGCATGATGAATTATTCTATCTCGAATAGCTGATTTAGAAATCTTCCTTGTTTTTGGATCTCTTATGGGAAATGTTTTAAGTTTGCATGGTTGATAGGTTTGCGAGATAAGTTCTTTCTGTAATTTAAGCAAATTCTTTTTGAGATTTTTCTGAAATCGTTTTACATATCTTCTCTTTGCTTTTCCTTTTTTTGCTTTTTGCCATGCGAGAAAGAGATTATCATCATGGTGAATTTGAGAATAAAGATCGTGAGAGTTATTCATGTTTCCCTATGGCTAAACAAGATTTAAATATAATCTTTTACTCTTTTCTCCATACATTTTATCGTTAGAAAAGAGCATGATTAATTTAAAAAGAGGTCGATTAGCGCAAATATCGGTTTTTATAATTGTTGCGATAGTATTAGTTGCAGGATTGATATTATTTTTTGTTTTTCGTGAAGGTTTAACATTTAATCGTGTTCCTCAAGAATTTCAACCGGTTTACAATTATTATCTTAGTTGTATTGAAGATGAAACTTTATATGGAAGTACAATTGCCGGACAGCAAGGAGGTTATATTGATATTGATGCGTTAGGATTTTCCCCTGGAAGTATTCATATGCCATTTTCGAATCAACTCGATTTTTTGGGGAATTCAGTTCCTTATTGGTATTACATTTCTGGTAATGGAGTAGTCAAAGAACAAGTTCCGAGCAAAGAAAAAATTGAAACAGAGCTGAATGGATTTGTCGAGGAGCGTTTACCATATTGTGATTTTTCATCATTTATTGAACAAGGCTATCGTATCGAATTATCTGAAGTTGCAGAAGTTTCTACTCGCGTTAACGAAAATAATATTTTAGTTAATGTAGAACAACCTTTGAATATATATTTTGGAAATGATTCTTATAGGGCAACAAGTCACGAAAAAAAAGTTGACTCTAATTTTGGAAAATTTTATGATCTTGCTCAAAAAATTTATCAGGATAATAAAAAAAGTTTATTTTTGGAAAATTATGGAGTTGATATTTTACGCTTATATGCTCCTGTAGATGGAAATGAAATTGGCTGTAGCCCGAAGATATGGAATATTGGTGCTGTTCGTGAAAATTTGACCAGTGCTTTGGAAGCGAATACTGGTTTCATAAAGATTAAAGGAGATTATTACACGGTTAAAAAAGAAAACGAATATTTTGTTCATGATATTGGCGAAAATGTAGATGCTAACGTTAATTTTTTGTATTTAAGAGAGTGGCCAATGAAAGTTGAAGTCTGGCCGAGCGATGGCTCTTTCCTTCGTGCAGATCCCATCGGATTAGAAGAGGGTTATGGTATTTTAGGATTTTGTTATGTTCCTTATCATTTTGTTTACGATTTCGTTTATCCTGTGTTAGTACAAATTTATTACGAAGACGAGTTGTTTCAATTTCCAGTAGTTGTTTATATCGAGAAAAACAAACCGCGTGAAGCAGATAATGTTGAGAGTAGAGTATCTGCGGTTCCTGAATTATGTCTTAATAGAAATACACGTGTGAATGTGAAAACAGTTGATAGAAATTTTAATCCTGTGCCTGCAGACATTTCTTTTGCTTGTTTTGATACAATATGTCCTATTGGAAGAAGCATGTTGAGCAATGGTGATGCACTTCTTGAAACTGATTTCCCTCAATGTGTTAATGGATTTATTGTTGCTCGTGCAGAAGGCTATGAAACATTTAGATATAAGGCGACTATTATCGAAGAACAAACAATCAATCTCGCACTTAATAAAGAATATGAGATGAAATTAGATGTTCGTAAGAATGGTAGACCGTTAGCATCAGAAGACTATGCGATTGTATATTTCTCAAAAAATAATTTAAGCAAAATAGTTTCTTATCCGGAAACTTCCAACGTAAGTTTAGCTGAAGGACAATACCAGATCAAGACTTATATTTACTCAAATACTGAACTCACTATAGACAGCGGTAGTTCATCTCAATGTGTAGATGTTCCTATTTCTGGAGTATTTGGTTTATTTGGAGTAACTGAGAAGAAATGTTTTGATGTGGCTATTCCAAGTCAATCTATCAACGTTGGAATTACGGGTGGAGGATTACAGAATTATTTCGTTACTGAACAAGAATTAGCTGATGCTCGAACTATTGTAATCGATGCTGATGATTTTGGCACCCCATCTAAGATTCAGGATTTACAAATAAATTTTGAACGTATTGATGCTTCACGCATGAATGTTTACCTATCATAACATGAACATTAAAAAATATCAGAAAGAATCGAAAAAAACTGAAATGAAATTTAAAAATAATCGAGAAAAATTGTTATTTCTTGCACTAGGATTGTCTGAAGAGGCAGGGGAATTAGATCATGCAGTAAAAGTTTTTTTAAAAACAAAAAAATCTAGAGAAAAAATTAAGGATAGTTTGGGAGATATCTTATGGTACATTGCAGAGTTTTCGAATAATTTTGATTGGACTATTGAATATATCGCTAGTAACAATAGAAGTAAATTAAAAAAGAGGTATCATGAAAAATAAATTGCATCTTATTTTCGGAATTTTCTTTTTAGTGATAAGTTTTACTATAGCACAGAATTACAATCCAAATTACGGAAATAATTATTATGATAATTATTATGCTTATGGAAGCAACTCATATGATTCTCAATATGCTTCTCAAAACGAGAATTATAGAAATAATTATTATTCATATGATTATCGCAATGATCCTAATTATGTGAGAAATAATTTTGATTCGCGATATCAAAATAATCAATTCTCAGATCCATATTACAATCGCTATCCTCAGAATACCTATGGTAATTATCCTGATTCTTATAATCGTTTTGATAATGGATACAATCAATACGGCAATTCTTTTAATCCTCAATTTAATCCGCCGGGAACTGGATTTGCAAATTCGTTTAACTCCGGAAGTGGAAATTGTATTCAAGGACAGGATTTAATTTTGCAAATTGCTCCCGGAGGCTGCAGGCCAGCGGTTGTTCGCAGTGATTTGCTCGAAGAGCAAAATGTCCCAGTGTTTTGTAAAATCATGGCTATACAGGCGAATCCTTTAATCGATGTTACTCGCATTAGAAATATTCGTATTAAAGGAGAATATCCTAAAGGAGTATCTGGAATTAGTTATTATCCCGCGCGTGTTGCCGTCGGAGGAAAACCTATGTTTGCTGAATCCTTTTTTGAAGGCAATTTAGGATATTTGGTTGTTGTTTTATCAAGACAGCCGAATGAAAGAGAAATTCCGGATATTATTCAAGGAAATATTACTGCATATGTAGATTATATTAGCGAAGCTTCATTTGGTCTTGATGATTCAAGGCTTTATTTGTCACCAGTTTCTGAATCAGAATGGCAAAGCAATTATCGAGATTATGGATTTTGGAATGGAAGAGGATATATACGCGTCGATAAAATTGAGGGAGATAGTGCAGTAGTTTCTTTATACCGAGACGTGAACACGCGCCATACTACTGTTACTTTGCGTAAAGATCAAATTTCTGCTCCGGTGTTTATGCCAGGATATTATTGTGCTGCAGGAATGCAATTGCGCTTAGACGATATAAGTGGTTCGTTGCAAACGGCATTAGTAAATGTGAATGGAAATAACATGTGGCTTGCCAAAGGCGATCGTTTACTTAATGATCGATGCAGAGTAATTGATTTGCAGTCTACGCCAGGTGGAGGGACTCTAAAAATCCGTTGTCCTGGTAAAGAACTTGTGTTGAATCTTGCTCCGGGGTCAGCAAGTGTAAGTTATTCTGGCGCTGAATTTGTAGATAAGAGTGTTGGAGAGCAATTACATGGACCAGTTTTCTTAAGTTATATCGGGCAAGACAGCGAGAATAAGCGTTATGCAGTACTTATTCAAGATACTTCTAAAAATAATGCTGAGTTTGCGAACAAAAATGTACTTTCAATTATTCATCAACGTATTACACCCTCGATGAATATTGCTGATATTAAGGCTCGCGTAATACCAGATATAGTTAATCATTATAAAAAACTGAACATAGAAGGAAAGGTGGAGATTATTGCAGAATCTGAAACTGCTTTTGGTGTTACGCTGCATTCAGTGAATGTCGCGACGAATAAGAATTTTGATTATAGTAAACTAACTACACAACAGCAATTAGCGCACGATTATTATGGGCAAACATTGAGTGCTTATGAGGATCTTATTGATAAGTATCCCAACGAGAAAGCTGAATTTTTAGATGATGATCCATATGCGGCGAAAGCTTTATTGAATATGGCTCGATTGTCACGTTTATTGGGGATGGATGGTAATGCACACACTTACTATAATCGCATACTTAATGAGTATTCAAATTCTTTTTCTGCGAATATTGCTCGGTATGAAAATAGGAATCTTCTTCATTATGATACTAGCAAAGCACGAGCATCTGTGAGTTTAGGCAATGAATTATATTCTTTTACATTGCTTGATTTCAAAATTCCTCGAAAAGAGAATTTCGGCGTAGTTATGAATATTAATAACGAGATAAAAACTCTTGGTTTAGGAGAAGAAACTGTGGTTTCAAAAGATTCTTTTATTCATCGATTTAGAATCGCAAGTATTAGCGATACACAAGTAGAAATTGATTATGAGCGACGTGGGGGAATATTAGAAAAACCTGAGATACGCAAGGAACGATTTGATAGTAAAAATTTTCAGAGGAATATTAACAATGTTAATATTAATTTGATACATATAAATAGGGATAAACAGGTAAAACTTAGTTTTGTACAATCATCTACAGGACCGCGAACTGAATCTGACTTTACGTTTAGTATTGGTATCGAGAAGCGTGCAATTCAATTAAGTCCAAAACGTACTAAAGAAATGATGAAGAATTTACAAGAAACTATTAATGCTATTAATAAAGTGAATCAGAATTTGGGCAACGTTATTCGTGTAATGAAAGCTGCTTGCTTTGCGACCTCTGCTTTATTGACTGTAAAAAATGCGATTAATAAAAATACGCCTGAGGCAATCAGCCGCAATTTGTTGATGACTAAACCAGGAGGATGGAACGATCAGTGTGAGGATTTAGTGAATAGAAAAGTTTTTTCAACAGTTCAAGAATGTTTATTGAAGAATAAAGGCGTGGTTGGGCAGGATTTATCAATATACTCACAAGAAATAAAGAATACTGATTCTATAATTAAAAATATCGAGAATAAAAATAAAATAACGAATGGGTTATTTGATAGTACTGTGGATACACAGAAAGTTCAGGAAGAATTTAAGCAGGTATTTGATTCATGGTGCAAAGATAATAATGATAAAATAAAGATTCCGGGAAAATCTGAGATTAGCTTTGGTAATTCTGAATCGAGTGCATGTAATTGGGAAAGTCTTTCTCATGAGCAACGACGAGATATTATGTTAAATTATAACTTGCGCAATAAAGGAAGCTCTGTATTGCAAAATGTTTCTAACACTGAACTAAATAGAGTATTAGTTGATGCAAAAACGCGTAATGAAGAATATCTTAATCGTGTAACTCAAGATAGTGAGGCTAATAAGTATAATTTAGGAATTCATACTACAGATCCTCATGGAGACATTATTACACAAGGGTACATTAAAACCGTTTCACAAACAGATTTGAATCACGCTGTTTACAGAAACTTTAATGTTGGTTCTCATGTTGTAAGAGTTCAGATTCCAAATGAAAAGGTATTTGGACAGATTAAATTCGAGTTATCTGAAACTGTAAAAAAAGAAATCGGTGGAAAACAAGTATTGGTAGAAATGGTGTACAGCAGCGACGATAATTATTATTATCCTAAAAGTGATGGGAAGATATATCGAATTGATGGAGTTACAGTAAGCAAAGATGCTGCTGATAAGGTACGTGAATATATGAGCTTGTCTGGCATGGATAAAGTCAAACAAGTTGGAAAGAACGCGTATAACAATAAAATGATTAATGATCAACAATTGCGAGTAAAGTATTTTGAAAATGCTCCATATAAGGGATTGCCTGCTGAAATTCCATTTGATGTTCAAAACGGGTGGTATGTTGAGATGACGTATATTATTTCAGGATTTGGAAGGCCTTATGATGAATCTGGAAGGGCTGTTAACTTTTACATTTGTAATGTTGGAGAAAATGGATTGATTGAATTCAAGCAAAGTGCCGACGATATTTGTCGATATTATAACTCGGTTAATCCTGATTTGAGTTTTCCGGGAATGACTAGTCAACAATCTATTCTTCTTGTACAAAATGCTCGAAGGGCAATTGAGGAAGCAGTACGTCAATATGGAAACAGCAAGGTAACTATTAATGGACGTACATTTGACAAAGGAGTTGCAACTGGGGGTTCCGAGGGTCGATGCACTGATTTCATGAGCATCGAAGATTGCACGCTTATGTTTAATGTTTGTGATCCTGTTATTTGTCCTCCATCACGTTGTGATTTTGGTGGAAGGTATAGAGTTGATGATGTTATTCAGTCAGGCGTTGTCGGAAGTTTATTGTTATGCCTGTCTAATTTTAAAGAAGGTGTTGCTATTCCAATTTGTCTGACAGGTGTACACGCTGGTTTAGATGGATATGTAAGCATATTGAACTCGACGATAGATTGTTTAAATGAGAGTTTGACAACTGGAAGAAATGTGGGCATATGCGATGAAATTAAAAGTATTTATATTTGTGAATTTTTTTGGAAGCAAGCAGTTCCATTAGTTGAATTAGCAATTCCTCGATTATTTGAAGGTAATAGGGGTGGTGGGGAATATTTAACTATCCAAGATTCTTATAAAAATACACAAACTTCTGTTGATTATTTTACGCAGGTGTATGGAAGAAATTCTTTAAAGGCATTTTCTCAAAGGAATATTAATTATGCAGGGACTGAAGTTGGAACGGAGATTTGCAAGTCATTTATTTCAGCGAATTTCGGAGGTGTAAGTACTATGTTTAGAAACTTAATTGAACCTGACAGTCCTGTTCAGTATACTGCGTGGTTTAGTGAAAATCCTTTGACAACTGCTACTGTTCCTCCAACCTCTCATTACAAGGTTTATTATCATATTTATGCTGGAAAAGATTTTGGTGCATATTATGTCGTTTATTTGAAAGATTCTGGAGCTGTACAAGGTCGTGGAGCAATCACGTCACCTAATTTTATTGTTGATAGGGGATATGTTAACAGAGGATCGCAAGTTGATCGCGCCCGGGATATTACCGCTGTCTCTGGCTTTAAGCAATTGTGTATTAATGTGAATGGTCAGGATAACTGCGGATTTGGAAAAATTACAAGTTCGTATGCAATTAATTCTTTAACAGAAGGATATGTTGCCGATCAAATTCAAACTGGAATAAAGCACGAGAATGAATGTATTGCTGGAACTCCTAGCTTCGGTAGTTTGATTAATCCTAATATTCAAGCAGGTGTTGAAGAATACATAAATCCTGCATTATATAATAAAGGAATTGTTAGAGTTTGTTCGAGTGATAATCCTGGGAAACAAGTTTTGCCGTCGGGAGAGTATGATAGAACAAATTCATCGTATGATCGATGGAAAGACGTTGGATTCTGTGATGATCCTTCAATCAGATGTTGGCTTGATACGAGTTCGGTGAAGCAGGTTATCAGAGATAAAGCGATTGAAAAAAGTGTTTTAGGTAATGTTGATGAACAGTATGTAAATAGCATCGATGCGGTTAATTTGATGACTTATGAACAAAGTAGAGGTATTGCTGATCATGCTGATAACTTCATAAATAATTTTAATGTTGCTCCTGATGACACGCGACAAACAATTGATCTGAGAATTAGAAAAGTTGTTATGGATTTGCAGTATTTGTCTGATTTTGGAACAACTAATATGCATCGTGCGCGTGCTGAATATTTATTAGGACAATTATATCAAAAAATTACTGAACAATTATGGGAAGGAGTTAAAACTGATGGCATAATAAATTATAATTCATTAATGAATAATGGTGTTGTTACCACTGAGCCTATGGTCGTTGAAGGAAGAGTACCAGAAACCAACTCCAATACCGATTCTAGTCAGAGCTTTTATACATTAAAATTTGACAATAAGATTTATGATAGTCAAGAGAATTATATGTGGTTGTTTGTAGAAGTAACGAATTATCCGGATAACTCAAAACTATATTCGTTATTAGAAGATCGTAAGTATATTCCGGATTCTATTTTTCAGAAACGAATTGGAGAAGTGCTTAATGGAAAAGTTGTTTTTTTTAAGGATGTATTTCTGAATGATAACATGAAGAAAATTAATGGATTGGTTTTCGATGAGAAAAGTCGACGTTTTATTGCTAAATAATCGTCGTTAAAATAATACAAACTTATTTATAGAGAAATTTATTTTTATATGAATGGAAGAGATGATTACTATCTCTGGTTCTGAAATATTAAATATTGAGGAGAAAAAATGGTTAATTACTAGATTAGGGGCCATGCATGATAAAATTCAACGTCGATTTAAGGATTCTGTTTTTCTCGATTTACACATAAAGGAATATGAACCCGAAGGGAAGAAAAAATTTAGTATGCACGTCCGTTTACATGGAGCATCTGGAGAGATCGAAGCACATCATCACGATTATAATTTGTCTCGTGGATTACAGAGGGTTTTAGATAAACTTCTCGGAGAAATTGAACATTTATTTCGTACTGAGGATAAACATGCTCAACAGAAAAAAATGAAGAAGTTGAAAAGAATGATTTGATTCGGAACCTGAATATTTTCTGATTATTTATGCGGAGAAGAGGTCCTAAAAATTTCTTCAAAACTGAAGAAAAATTTGTGAATTTTTCTTGGCCAAGAAAGCAAAGCTTTCTCTGGTTTTGGGAACTTCTCGAGAATATCTCTCGAAGTATTCGAACTCTGAGACACTATCAAATTAAAAAATCTGAGCGACTACAGATTCAATCCTACGAATATAATGCTTTCAGCATTATAATGCGGAGAAGAGGATTTGAACCTCTGTAGGCACTAAGCCAGCACGGCCTAAACGTGCTCCGTTTGACCACTCCGGCATCTCCGCATGATTAATTGAACGGATGACTGTATAAAAGGTTTGTTATGAAAATTATTCTTTTTTCTTTTTTGTAATTGCTTCAGCTTCTTTGATTTTCAATTGTTCTTCCAGCCCTAATTTTTCTAATAATTCTTTATATCTATTTCTGATTGTTACTTCAGTTATACCTGCGACATCGGCAACTTCTCTTTGCGTTTTCTTTTCATTATTCAATAATGCAGCAACATACAATCCTGCTGCAGCTATACCGGCTGGTCCTCGACCAGACGTTAACTCAGAACCTTCTGCTTTTTGCAAAATTTTCAATGCTTCATTCTGTGTTTTTGGTGACAACTTTAATACTGATGCAAATCTATGAATATAATCTTTCGGAGATGAAGGAGTTACTTTAATTTTCAATTTTCTGACGATAAATCTATAGGTTCTTCCGATTTCTTTTCTTTCAACATCTGATGCAGCAGAAATTTCATCTAATGTTCTTGGAATGTCATACGATCGACATGCAGCGTAAATACAGGCTGCTATAACTGATTCCATTGAACGTCCTCGAACTAACCCTCGTTGTAAAACGAATTGGTAAATTCTCGATGCTTCGTCTTTAACAACTTCTGGAAGATTAAGATAGCTGGCAACTCTTCGTAATTCTGTCATCGCTAATCTTAAATTTCTTTCAATTGAAGTAGAAACTCTTTCCTGCCATTTCTTTAATCGAAGGAATTTTCTTGTAGAGTTTGAATCTAATTTGTAAATATCTGAAACTTCTCCAACGTTGGTTGTTAGACCTTTGTCGAATTTCTGCATGGATAATGGTGCTCCACCTCGTCCTTTTTTTTCACCTGAATCAAAACTTCCCTGTAATTCTTGGGAGGTATCTACCATTTTTTCTTCTATAACCGTTCCACAATCATTACAAAAAACTTCACCTAATTGTTCGTCCCACGTTAAGCTGACGCTTGAACATTCTGGACATCGTTTAATATTTGCCATACGATATAACAAATTGATTATAGAAAGCTTTATAAACTTATTTGTAGCGACTAGTTTAACTTTAAAGTGGTAAAATAGTTCAAAATATAAAAAGAAAATTGGAGAAGCGAAGAAAAAATTTAGAGAGGCAAGAGACCTATATTTTCAATGGCTTAAAGAACACGGACACAATCCTTATAATTAATTCTTTAGAGAAAAGAGAAATAAATTATATAAATTCAGTTAGTTACTTAAGGAGATGATTTATACTCTCAAATTTGGAAAGAAATTTGATAGAGAGTTTTCAAAAATTGATAAATCGATATCATCACAGATTGTTAAAAAGCTTGCTCGATTAAAAGAAAATCCTCAAAGCATTGGAAAACCATTACTGCACACGAAACCCACTTTATGGGAATTCAAAACAGGAGTTTACCGAGTTTTTTATTTAGTGCAAGAGCCTATGAAAGAAATATGGCTTCTTTCAGTGAAACATAAAGACGAGTATGATGATTATATCAGAAGAGGCTTTTCAAAAGACGTCAGTGAATTTTAACTTTATGTTTCTTCTCAAATTCTTTTTCTGTTAAAAATTCTCCAGACCCTATATTATTTGCTTCTTCTTGCAATTCTCTTATTAATTTCTTATTCATTAACATTGTTAAATTTTCAACTACTTCCTTTAGATTATCTACATCTCTTCTTAATTGTACCATTTCTTTATCTTCCATAGCTCTTTTAGCTGAAAATAATTTATATAGTTTTCTCTACCCACATTTGTATTATTTTATTAGAACTGCTTGAACAGAGCCATCTTGTGATGGTCTATTCGTTACTTTTGCTTTACCTAATTCTGTTTCAATTATCGCAGACTTTACCAATATATTTTGTCTAGCAAGGAATCTATTCGCAGGTGTTTCGACAACATTAGTTATTTTAACTTTTTTAGATTTTTTAGTTGTCGGGTCTGTTACATTTGCTATGTCGACAGATAGTAATACTGTTTTTTTATTTCCACCTAATCCTCTAATTATTTTATTTTTAACTTTACCTAATTTAACTTTTCTTTCAACCCCTGATAATTCAAATTTTCTCTTCTTTCTAAATTTATGATATTTTCCGCCTGTTATCTTTCTTCCATATCCCATAAGTATACCTTTGTTTAATGATATTTAAATGTTTTGGGTTGAAAAAATTTAAAAAGGCAGTGTTCATGCATATAATATGAACGCTAAACCAAGCAAGGGATTTGCAGTGGGTTATCCCCATCATTAATCGTAGTTTAGCTTATACTTTTTGGGATATCTGGTATAATAAATTTATTCAAAATTTTTTAAGTGAGTTCGTAAATTTTCAATCAAAAAAACTTGACCGAGTAAACAACAAGTTTTTTATACCAAATTTTGTTTTTTTAAATACATATAATGGCGGATATAGTTTAGTGGCAGAACGCGAGGTTGTGGTCCTTGTAGCGGGGGTTCGATTCCCTCTTTCCGCTTGTTTGGAGGCGAAAGACACTCAATGTGTTGATTGTCCCCATTGTTTCTAATACTTTTTTTACCTTTAAAAATTTGAAAGGAGGTATTTTAGAATGGAATCTATTATCATAAAAAAAATTTCTCCTAACGATGTTGAAAGACTTTCTTCTATTTATAAAGAAGTATTTAGTGGATTTCCCTGGTATGAAGAAAGAATTTGTTCCGCATCTTTATCTACAAATGAAGATGAGATATGTAATGTACAGTATACCTCTCGACTTATACCTGCGGATTATAAATGGCCTTTGAATAAAATGGAAAGAAGGGGAGTCGTCGGGAATTCAGAAAACTTAGAATCTTGTGTTCTATGCGGAAAACCTTTAATTGATTTTTATCCCTCTTTTGTTAATCAAGACGAACTTATTACCGAGGCATTAATGAAACCAGGGTTTATTGGATATATGCTTGAGTATAACCAAATTCCTTTTGGATTTAGTTGGGGCTATAAAGTGCCTACTAACACTAGAACAAAGTCAGTAAATTTTCCTTTAATCGCTCCTCTGCTTGATTCAAGCGGTATACATATAGAAAAAACATTTTATGGTGCTGAATTAGGTATCATTGAAACAAAACAGGGCTCAGGAAGAGGATTGCTTGCTTCTGCAGTAAGACTTAATGGAGCACGCTTAGCTGATTACAAAGATTTTGTAGTAAGAACTAAAAATGAAAAAGTGTTATCCATACTTCGTAGGATTTTTTCAGGACAAAAAGAAAAATTACTTTTTAATGATCCTGAGAGAAATGCTCCCTGGTATGCGTGGAAGTTTGAATATTTTGATGTAGAAAAAATTTCAACTCTTCTTTCAACTATTATTGAGGAATAATCTAATGAGCAACATACAAATCGTAGAAAAACAAGGTAAGGAAATAGGAAAAAATGTCGTTATACTGGTAGGTGTTCATGGCAACGAGGTCTGCGGAGTTAAGGCCGTAGACCAGTTGCTTCCTATCTTGCAAATAAAATCTGGAAATGTTATGTTTATTTATGCAAATCTAGAAGCTATAAAACAACGTAAAAGATTTATAGAACAAAATCTTAATCGATGTTTCCTTAAAAAACAGCCTTTAGAAATTAAGAACAGCATAGAAGGGAAAACCGCTCAAGAAATTATTCCTTACTTAGATAAAGCTGATGTACTGTTAGATATACACGCAAGTTTCACTAAAGATTCAATACCCTTTGTTATATGTGACGAATCGAATATTGAAGAAGCCCAGATATTTGATACAGAAAAAATAGTTTGTAATCTCGATCCCTTTGAACCTGGTTCAACTGATTATTATATGAATCTACAAAAAAAACTTGGTTTTTGTTTTGAATGCGGTTATGTAGGAGATCCAAAAACAAATGAAATTGCGCAAAAAGCAATTTTAGATTTTTTAATTTATTATGGGTGTATAGAAGGTATCACTTGCCCTACTCCTAGAAAAGAAGTAATAAAAATAACGGGATTATATAAAAATAAGTTAGGTTCATTTAGACGCGCCCGGTATTTTAAAGATTTTGAAAAAGTGGAAGATAAAACATTGATTGGATTTGATGGAAGAAAAAAAATCTATGGAGAGAATAATAAAATAGTTTTATTTGTGAGAGATAGAGATACCTGTAATGAGGAGTGTTTTTTGATTGGGGAATATATAAAAATGAATAGCTATGATGCATTTCAGAATCAAAGAAACATTATTAAATTAAATAAAGTTGAATCTAGTGAGGGAGGTGCAAAATGAATAGTGAAAATGTCAAAGGATTCCGAGATATTGAAAATGCAGAGAAACGGAATGCAATGAAGCGAGTTATTGAAGAAACTTTTAAACGATATAATTTTAAGCCTGTCGAAATGCCATTAATTGAAAATGAGGAGTTTGTTCGAGGAAACAATCCTAACGATGAAGCAGTCTCTTCAGTTTTTAAGCTTAAAGATAGAGGGGAGCGAAAATTGGCGTTAAGATATGAATTGACTTTTCAATATAAAAGACTGGCCAAAAATAAAAAATTGCCGTATAAGATTTTCCAAATTGGCACTGTATTTAGAGATGAGCCTACTGCTGGAAACAGATGGAGACAGTTTACTCAATGTGATGCGGATATTATCGGTGCTGATTTGCGAGACATAACTGAATTATTGAACATTGCTACAAAAATTCTTGGAAACTTTAAGATACCCTTTACTCTATACATCAACAATCGGAAGTTATTGCAAGAGATTATTGATGATTTTAGAATTTCTGACATGAATCGTGAAAATGTGATTCGAGAACTTGATAAATTAGATAAGTTTTCTCAAGAAGAAGTAAAAGAGAATCTTAAAAAATATAATTCGGAGAAAATTTTGTCTTTGATTAATAAACCTGAAAAATATTTTGAAAAATATAAAAATTATCAAGATATTAAGGAATTGGAAAAATTATGTAAAATTTATAATATTAAAACTGTTTTTTCACCTTTTTTAGCTCGAGGATTGAGCTATTATAATTGGATTATATTTGAAATAAAATCTGATATAAAAGAAACAATTACTGCTGGTGGTGCTTATCTTGTCGAAGGTATTCAGTCATTTGGTATTTCTTTAGGCCTTGATCGATTGGAGTTATTAGCTAAAATTTCTGAAAATAAACAGCGCGTCTTGGTTATTTCGTTAAGTCAGGACAAAAAATCTATTGAACTTGCTGAAAAAATTCGGGCAAAAAATATTCCATGTCAAATCTTCTATGGAAAGCCTGGTAAGGCATTAGAGTATGCAAATGCGTATAAAATTGATTCTGTCATTTTTATCGGTGATGAAGAAGTGAAGAAAAAACAATATAAGATAAAAGACATGAAATCAGGAAAAGAAAAGTTGGTTAGTGAAAAGAATTTATTTACACTTTTGTAACTTCAACAATAAATTTTTTTTAATCGCATTTGTTTCTTCAGAATATTCTATATCATAAAGGAAAAAAAATATTAAATAAAATAGATTATCCCTATTTTAGAAATAATAATAAACATCGCTATGTGCTATTCTTAATTATATTATTCATTCTTGTCCCATGAAAGAAGATTTATATTTTTTTCAATCTTATAATCCAATTTTTTTTTGAAAATCTATCTTTCTCTCTTGGTTCATAGAATTCTAGAATTTCAAAACCGCAGGATGTTATAAGTTCTATAAACTCTTTTTTTTTGAATAAATAATAATATCTCATGTGGGGAATATGATTTTCTTTCCAAGACATATAGATTTCGCCGTGATTTTTTACTTCTTTGAATCTTTTATCATCTGAATTCCAAACTGTTATTAAGGCTTCAGCATCTTTTCTGAGTACTCTATAAAATTCTTTTAATGCTTTTTTCCTTTTTTGTTTTAATTCAATACAGTGCAGAGATGCTATGCATAATCCTGAGTCAAACATTTCATTTTCAAATTGTTTTAAATTATCTGCTTCGAGCTGGTATAAATGTGCATGAATGTTATTTTTTTTACAATATTCTTCTGCTTGTTTTATTTGTATTTCTGAAAAATCAATTCCATAATATTCTATATCTTTCGAACGAATCATATTTCTTCCAGCGCCACAGCCGAGATCAATTATTTTCCCTTTTTTGTTTTTTAAAAATTCCTTTACAATTGGTATAGGGTTAACAACATAGGTTTTCCATGGTTTTGCGATTTCATTCCAGACAACTTTTTGATTTGGCTTTGTATGCGTTTTTTCGTAATCTTTTTTGGAGATTATTTTTATAATAGTCATAAATATTAAAATTATGCCGGCTATAAAAATGTTTAATAATCTCTATTTTTTAAGAATATATGGTTCGTCCAGACTCTCGTGAAATTGAAGGATTGAGGGATATTTTTGATTTTAGAACTCCCGCAAGAACCCCAACCACTTTAGTGGTTGGATGAATTGCGTTTATTCGTCGATAATTATTTATTTCTGACAATATTATTCAAAGGGAGCTAGACAGCAGCCCCTTTGAATACAGTAAATATAGAGAGAACTGGCTCATTCTAAATAAATCTTTCGGAGGAACCATGGCATACAAACATAGCCAAAGCTCTCTCGGAGCAAATAAAAAACACATCCAATTAACACCAAAATACCGATATAAAATGATGCAAAAAGAAAAATTGAAAGTCATGTGCAGAGCTGCGATTGAGGAAGCATGCAAGCGGCATAAGATAGAAATTGAAATTATAAAAGTAATGCCGGAGCATGTTCATTTAATTGCGGATGTGCCGAGGACAATGAGCGATGCGATGGCTTTGCAAATTGTGAAAGGGTTATCATCGTACATTTTTTTTCGATTGTGTCCAGCGTTGCGAAAGCGATATCCCGACGGACATTTCTGGACAGAAGGATATTTTTGCGACGGTGTTGGTAACAGCAATTTCGCTCTTACTTACCTCTATATACAAAACCAGGAAATGCATCACGGAATAACTTCAAATTACTAAGGACGCCTCACTTTTTGCCCGCAGGCAAAAAGTTGCGAACGAAGTGAGCAGTCCTTCAGGGCGAGGAGGATGTCACAAATCGGTATGATGTTTTTCTTGCCTGTCCTTTTGAAGAATGTGAGCTTACTGATGAAGCATTGCGGAAAAAAACATTTACTTTTTATGACCATGTAGGAGATGTTATTGAAAAAATTGGTAAAAAACCGTATATACCTCATAAAGAAATTGATTTTTCGTGGGATTGCGGAAAGATATATTCAATATCTAATAGCATTGTAATGCCGACTTGTGATGCTGCCGTTGGTTATCTTGGTATCCCCTCAACAGCAGCTGGGATTATGATTGGTAGGGCTCGAACTTATGTCGTTCCGCTTATTTATTTGTATAATAATGAATCGGCTCTTCGTGAAGTATTAGCATGTAGTACTAATCATATTTCGTACGATTGTATTCAGTATTCAGATGAAAACGACTGCTTAAAAAAATTAGAAACTTCTTTGAGAAGTTTTTACGAGTGAATCCTTCAAATTAATCGTCGGTTTTATAAATACTGTTCTTTTCGATTTTATATGAAGCTTCCATTAGCACATGAAGTAAGAAAGCCATCTAAAACAATGGCAGGTGTAACGCCGATAACAGTAGTTGTGAAACCGAGGAAATGCGATCACGGGACTTGTATCTATTGTCCAGGTGGAGAAAAGGTTCCGCAAAGTTATACTGATAAAAGCCCTGCAGTGATGCGCGCTTTAATGCTTCATTATGATCCATTTAATCAGGTGAATGTTCGTCTGAAAGCTTTTGAAGTGATGCACCACCCGACAGATAAAATTGAGTTAATTATTTTAGGAGGGACGTTTTTGCAATATCCTTTAGATTATCAATATGAATTTGTTAAGGCGTGTTATGATGCATTGAATGGAAAAAAAAGTAAGACTTTGGCTGCTGCTAAAAAATTAAATGAATCTGCAAAACATCGATGTGTCGCGTTGTGTATTGAAAATCGGCCAGATAATTGCTCTGAAGAAGAAATTAAAAGAATGCTTGAGTTTGGTTGTACTCGGGTGGAGATTGGAGTGCAGATGCCTGATGATAAATTATATCGGAAGACTGCACGAGGCCATACAGTTAAAGATGTGATTGATGCATCGCAACGACTTCGTGATGCAGGCTTTAAAATTGGTTATCACGTTATGCCGGGATTACCTTATAGCAATCCAAAGAATGATTTGAAATTATTTAAAGAAATTTTTGACAATCCCTCTTACAGACCTGATCAATTGAAAATTTACCCATGTCAAGTTATTGAAGATTCTCCACTTGCACGTTTACATGAAAAAATTAAATTTAAACCATATAATGAAAAGCAAACTCAAGATATTTTGGAAAAGATGACGATGATGATTCCGGCGTATTGCAGGACTATGAGAATTATGCGAGAAATTCCTCCAGAGAAATTGGTTAAAGGCATTACAAGAATTGATATTCGACGAGAAGTTGAAAAGAATCTTCGTTCGAAAAAAATGCCGGTTCAGGAAATAAGAATGCGAGAATTAGGATTCAGCAGACAATTTTTTAAGCATATTAATGAAGACTTATCTTTGAAAATAATTGAGTATGATGCAAGTGGGGGAAAAGAATTTTTCCTACAATTTGTTAATAAAGATAATATTTTATTTGGTTTATTGAGAATGCGATTTCCTTGTAATCCGTTTATAGATTCTTTGAAAGGTTCTGCAATTATTCGAGAGCTTCATGTGTATGGGCAGGCCTTAGCTATAGGAGAAAAAGGAACTCATGGCCAGCATCTTGGAATTGGAAAACAGCTTATGAAAGCTGCTGAAAATATTGCACAAGAAAATGGAATCACAAAAATTGCTGTTATTTCCGGCGTTGGAGTACGAGAATATTACAAAAAATTAGGCTATAATTTAGATTCTGAAAAAATCTATATGATTAAGGATTTGGATTAATAATTCAAATATTTCTGGTTATCTAATATAATAAAAAAATAAAAAGAAATTTAAAAAAATAAAAAAAATAAAAAAAATTATGCAGTAAATGTATCAGCTGGTGCCGCACACAAGTGTTTCTTATCACCAACAATTGCGTATATTTCTACTTTATTTCCTGAAGCAATATCTAATCCACTAAAGGTTTGCGTACTTAATTCAGTAAGACTTGCAGCACTTACATCAGGTGAAACTCTTTTACCATCAATAACGATTGCTAAAGCTCTTAAATCAGCAGTACCTGGATTTCTTTTAACGGTTACAGTGCCTGTACCTGCACCTGTAGTTGCACCTGTTATTTCCATTGAAATTTTAAAACATTGATCTGCATCGGCAACTGCTTCAGCACCACCTTTAACTGTTGTATTAACAACTTGCCAGACAATAACTATTGCTGCTAAAACAAGAAGTATAATTAATACAGTCGTGATTATTTGTGATTGTGCTTTTTTGAATAACATTATATAATACCTCCTTTCATCCTCTTTTGTATATTATATCGAGGATATTTATCTTTATAAAGATTATTCTTTAGGTTTATTTTTTAATAATAGGAATAATTCTTTTTTTTCTAATGTTTTGTCTACTTCGTTCATACCTATTTGTTCAGCCACGTTTAAAATTGATTGTGGTTGGAAGCCTTGTTTTTTTAATGAAGCTATTGTTGGAATTTTGGGATCATCCCATCCTGTATATTTACCCGTTTCAATGTCTTTTCGCAATTGAGTTGAGGACAGTTCTAAGTCTTTTAGATGTATCCTTCCTAAATAATAGTCTTCAGGATATTTTTTACTTAAAACTTGGAATATCATTTTTTGTTTTTCTGCATTATCCCTATGGTCTTTACCTCGGATGACATGCGTAATCTTTAGATCAATATCATCTACTGTAACCGCGAGATTCATTAAAGGCCAGACTTTGTATTTGTTTTTTTGTAAAGGGTGCAGGGATTCATTTATTCTTGCTAATGGAAAATCGCGGATTGCGGGATTTTTGTGCTGCATTGATGATTTAAATCTTAAAACTGCTTCGCCTTCTTTGTAACCTTTTTTGTTTAACATTTTTTCCCATCGTTTTTTTTGTTCGGTTAGGGATAAATTTCTGCACGGACATTCTTTCTTTTGCATAACATAAGTTTTGAATTTATCTGATGGACAGGTGCATACATATACTGCGTTTTTTGAAAACAGTTTTGCAATATATTGATAATATTTCTCCATACGTTTTGACTGGATTATTATTTTTACATTATCAAACAACCATTTTGATTCTTTTTCTATCATCTTGTAGGCAGGGACGTAAATATTTTCTGGATTTGTATCTTCGATTCTGATGTAAAATTTTCCGCCGTATTTTTTTATATAAAGATAAGATAAGGAAGCAGTTATTGCATGACCAATGTGCAAAGGACCGGAGGGAGATGGTGCAAACCGCATAACTACCCCTTTTTTTGAGACGTGTTGGAATTCAGGAAGGCCTTCTCTGACTTCTCGTTTACTGATTAAAGATTCAAATTTCGAGAATTCTTTTTTTTGGGTTTCTTCATCTAATTTATTCACTTCACTAATAATTTTTTGAACTTCAGGAATTATTTTTTTTATGTCTTCTTTTTTTAATCCTTCAATAAACAGAGAATTAATCACTGCACCTAAAATTGCTTGACCTCCATGATTAACTGCATTTTTTAACGCGTATGCTTTTATTATCTCTGGTTTCATATCAATGGAAAGAGGCATTATTATTTAAATATTAATTTCTATTTATGAGTAATTTTATATATCCTGATATTCATTTATACTTATGAAAAGAGGGGTGCATCGACATTCTCATTGGAGCAATGTATTCAAGGCATATTATTATGGCATTGTTACTAACTTTGGCTCGAGAAAGAAGGTTGATAAATTAAACCAGGAAACTTTGGAATTTGTTGAGAAAGGAGA
>Ga0209542_10004140_pt1 | contig 30147 bp, 26 predicted proteins | sample RifCSPhighO2_01_FD_184028 | JGI IMG/M metagenome (GOLD analysis project Ga0209542, IMG submission 184028) | Soil microbial communities from Rifle, Colorado - Rifle CSP2_plank highO2_0.1 (SPAdes) (version 2) | ecosystem: Environmental > Terrestrial > Deep subsurface > Rock core/Sediment ... | reverse complement strand
GATGGGCGGGGGCGCAGTGAAAGTACCCCTGGCGACTGTTTAACAAAAACACAGCTCCCTGCGAACTCGTAAGAGGATGTATAGGGGGTGACACCTGACCAATGCGAGAAGGTTAACGATGGCGGTGTGCGCAGCACGTAGTTTGTAAGTTTTTAAGTTGAGTAAGTTTTTAAGTTTTTTAACTTATTAACTTTAAGGCGCGAAGCGCTGAAACTTATAACTTGTAACTTGCGTGCTGTGCATGCTGACTGTCCGAAGCCCTCGTCAATGTCGGCCGTAACTATAGAAATTTGTCCGTTGTAGTTACGTTAAAAAATCTTGCTATATGCGGGAAACTCTGGTGAATTCATGGCTACTCTTCACGATCGAGTGGAAGTAACAATGCTATGATGCAGACAATCCGCAGGAAACTTCCTTGGAATTAAATTCCATGAGTGATTGGATAAAAAACATTGATCCAAAATTCGGTTATTATATAGCCGGATTTACAGACGGAGAAGGCAGTTTCAACGTCTCAGTCAAGAAAAGAAAAGATTATGTTGATCAATGGAAAATTACAGCCTGTTTCAATATTTCTCAAAAAGATCGAGTGATTCTAGCAAAAATCAAAGATGTGCTGGGATGCGGGTCTTTGAGAGAAAGACTGGATGGCGTTGTATATTATGAAGTGACCAACTTAAGGTCACTTCAAGAAAAAATTATTCCTTTCTTTGAGCGGTTTGGATTTCTATCCGCCAATAAAAAAAGAAATTTCTCAATCTTCAAAAAAATTGTTGAAGCGATGTGGAAAAATGAGCATCTTACGAAAGATGGCTTGCGAAGAATTCTCCAATTGCGCGAAACTCTTAACGAAGGTCGAGGTAGAAAACGTAAATATCAATTAATAGATGTTTACAAGGAAGACTCCCCAGAGACTATACGCAAGACTTTGATTGATGAATCAGAGAAGATATAGTCCGATCTCATGGGCGACCATGAGCTAACATAAATAAACGGTCCTAAGGTGGAATGCCTGCCTTAGTAAAATCTTGCTATATCGGTGAACATCCCAACGATTCCGAGTGTTGGGACAATACCGAGGGAAGTCGGTGCTAATTTCTGGAAAAAAGAAAGGTGCGACGAGTGCCGCACCTTTTGGCGAAGGAATCGGAGAGACTATTTCAAGAGGGTCCTAATATCAGCCATGTATTTGCTTGCGACGAGGCCAACATCTTTAACGTGTTCGGCGGCCTTGGTTCGCTTAATGGTTTTTGTTATCTCCCTTTCATAATCCTTCACTAATTTCTTTATTTTCTCGAGTTTTTCTTTATCACTCATAGGAACTCCTTTCGTTATGAAAGTAGCATAAGAAAGTGTTATTGTCAAGCATTTGCTTGACTCCAGAAATTAGCATCGACCCCGTAGAGACTACACGCAGGACTCCAGTCCCGGCATCAAGCGGGACGGAGAAGATATAGTCCGAACTGCATAGTAATATGCAGAGTTAGACAGAAATGTTCTAACCAGAATTTGGAGTGAGACATTCTAGATTCTCGTAACAATTTTTGAGCGCAATTCCTTGTCGGGTAAGTTCCGACGCGCACGAAAGGTGTAACGACTGGGGGACTGTCTCGAGGAGCAGCTCGGTGAAAATGCGATACCGGTGAAGATGCCGGTTTGGTGCAGTTAGACGAAAAGACCCCGGAAGCTTTACTGCAGCTTGATATTGGGTATACGTCTTTAATGCGTAGCGTAGCGGGTAGGCTTTGATGGTACGATCTCGGTTGTACCGGAGCCGCCAATGAAACACCCGTCTTTAAAAATGTATATTCTAACCTCAACGGAAAAAAACGTTTGGGAACAGTGTCTGGCAGGCAGTTTGTGTGGGGCGCAACCCTCCTAAAAAGTAACGGAGGGGTTTATCAAGGTCGGCTTAGCGCGGATGGACATCGCGCTGGACCTGTAAGAGGAAAAGCCGGCTTAACTGCGAGACGGACATGTCGAGCAGGTGCGAAAGCAGAATCTAGTGATCCGACCGTAGGCAGTAGATGCCGCGGGAGCTCAACGGATAAAAGCTACTCCGGGGATAACAGGCTAGTTCCGCCCAAGAGTCCATATCGACGGCGGAGTTCGGCACCTCGATGTCGGCTCATCTTATCCTGGGGCTGGAGAAGGTCCCAAGGGTTTGGCTGTTCGCCAATTAAAAAGGTACGTGAGCTGGGTTCAGACCGTTTAGAACATGAATCATGAATTAAGAATTTTGAATTATGAAATCGTGTTTTGAATGGTCTGAATCCAAGGTAAGTAAAAGACATCAATACACGGCGGCTTTATAAAGTAATTTATAAAGACCATGCTGACTAATATCGGTGAAATCCGAATCGAATCCGCCATTTGGCGGAGCGAAGGACAACACCGAGGGAAAATTGTGTGCTTCATTGAGGAAAAGTTTGTACGTTTTTGGTCGCGTAACTTAAAGTAGAGTACCCGACTGTCCATCGGGGTGTCGAAGGCATAACGAACCTTCCGCGACCACCAAATTTTGAGGCAACTATAGTTGCCTCTTCAATGAAGTACATGATTACCCGTAGAGACTACACGTCAGCCTCCTTCACAACTTAGGACTTGTCCTGAGCGAAGTCGAAGGATGAAGATATAGTCCAATGCGCACAGTAATGTGCGAGAAGCCGATTGCATTCAGGAGATGCAATCAGGTGAACATGCGTGAGACAGGTTGGTCTCCTATCTACTGCACCCGTTTGATTCTTGAGGGGGGTTTTCTCTAGTACGAGAGGACCGAGAAGAGGTGACCTCTGGTTTACCTGCTGTCCTGCCAAGGGCAACGCAGGGTAGCTATGTCGCTAAGTGATAAGCGCTGAAAGCATCTAAGCGCGAAGCATGCCCCAAGATTAGGAATCATAGACCCGTGGGAGATTACCACGTTGATAGGCTCTAGGTGTAAGCGCCGCGAGGCGTTTAGCCGAGGAGTACTAATCGGTCATTTTTCCGCTCCGATCCAAAAGTCTATGTCGTTTGTTCCGTCATTTGGCGGATTAATTAATTGCTCTAAAAGATACTTTAAGTTTTATTAATTTAAATATTGAGTTTCTGGTTCCGGTGACTCAAGGCGGTGGAACAACCTCTTCCCATTCCGAACAGAGTCGTTAAACGCCGTACTGCCGATGATACTCGCAAGGGGAAAGTAGGCAATCGCCGGAACCAGGTACTTAATAAAAATTTCATTCGGGGACAGAGTCGTTAAACGCCGTACTGCCGATGATACTCGCAAGGGGAAAGTAGGCAGCCGCCCGAACTGAGTATCTAAGTTTTTATAATAAATCTCCCCCATTGCTAGGGGTTTTTAATTTTGTTATCTTAAGTTGAAATTTGTTTGACGGAAGGAGATGGCGATGAAAGATTTTGTGATTGTTCAAAGGAACGGCAAAAAATATGTTCAGATTTTTTTCGGGCGCGAAACAGGCAACAGGTTTGTTGTGGCTGGCTCGGAGTCTACAAAATTGGATCTGATTAATTCCGATTTTGTCAGGGCAATTTATGTTTCTTTGCCGTTTTGGAATGAGGCGCGATTTTGGGGGCTTATTCAGCCGTTCGCAACAACGATGAAAGCGATTAAATTTGAATATACCATCGCAACAGAGACGCTCGTTTCTATCCGGTTGCCATTTGCTGGATTTGATATCGCTACTTGTAATGAAGGCATTGACGTTTGTGTTCCCGTTGATGCATTCGTTATTGGCGCTTTTCTTTGGCTTCAACAACATCCGATAATTTTTTTAAGTTGTTTGACTGCGAATGGGCAAGAAAGTTTTAGAAGCCGATGGAACTTGACGCTTGAAAAGATGGCGAAGAGCCGGCCGGATCCATATCAGGAGTCATAAAGCCACGAGCAGGGGATTTGCTGCAGTACCAAAACAGTCCGCTTTTAAACTGCTTGCTGTTTTTGGGACAATAGTTAGCACCGCCTTTCGGGTAGAGAGGCGGTGTTTTATTTACATCGCGATTTAGTCCGAATTTACTCCACACCGCGTTTGCCATTGTTGGTTTAGAATAATGTTAATGGCTATCGCATGGCGGATAAGAAAACAGTTTTTGTTTTTGGCTATTTTTATAATTTTTGTATTTGCAATTGTTTTTGGAATAATCAGACTTTTTTCTCCAGACGCTACATGCACTGATAATATTAAAAATCAAAGCGAGGAAGATGTTGATTGTGGTGGAGAGTGCGAGGCGTGTAGCACGGAAGCAGAGGATTTAATTGTTTTCTGGACGAGGTTTTTTGAGATGTCCAAGGGTCGCTATGAAGTTGCGAGCTATGTAAATAATCCCAATCGCCTTTGGGGAATCGGGAAGCTAGATTATAAAATTAGGCTTTATGATTCGGATAACATTTCGATTGCGATCAAAGAGGGGAGTATTTTTGTAAATCCGCGGGAAAATTTTTTAATATTTGAAAAAGATTTTGAGACATACGAAAGGACACCGGCAAGGGCGTCCATTGAATTTTTATTGCCGATTAAATGGAAGCAGTATGAAAAAGACAGGCCGAACATTTTAGTTTCCGGAAAAGAATTTGAAAATACGGATACGGGCTCAAGACTTAAAGTCACGGTTGAGAACCAATCTCTTTATGATATAGAGGATATTTATCTTTCAGCGATACTAATGGATATTGATGGGAATGTAGTCGGCGTGAGCCAATCTAACTTTGGTCGGCTTGCCGGAGAATCAGCAAGGGAAGTTTTTTTTACATGGAGAAGGGCGTTTGATCCCGAACCTTCATCAATCGAAATTATCGCGAGAATAAATTTGACGCAATAGTTTAAGTCTTTGAGATTTTGAAAACATCAAATTAATGAACGATCGTCCATCAATTTGATGTTTATTTTTTTTGGAGTTTGGCGAGTATATATACGATAAAAAAAAGAAGACCGCACCAGATCGGATGAAGCCCTCTCTCTTTTGCGTCTTTTTGTTTTTTGCATACATAGGCGCTGGTATTTCGGCCCGCTTTTTACGCCTCCTTTAGCGGATAATGTTGTTGCGAAAATAGTTGCTGGCACACAATTTCTTTGGCGGCAGATACCTGCAAAATACGAATCGCGTCCATGCGATTCGTATAATCCGCAAGTTCGTCAATGTTTTTTGCCACCAGCAAAAAATGGCGGCACTCTTCGCACCTCGGGCATGGCGTGGCCTCATCGCCGATGAACGCGAATCCGCACCCAGGCTACGCCTGATTGCTTGAACAAATTCTTGGTACTAATGACACTGACCTCCCCTCCTTTTCTCAAAAAGGTCAATTATCCCGAAATGAACGCATTAAGTTTTAACCAAGAATTTCTGAGTTATGTTTCTCTTACAAATTTGAAATTTCATTTTATAATAAAACAAACCCCGCAAGCTCATGCGAGCAAGAGGGGTTTTCAATTCGGCGGATAATGTACTTCTTCTGAATGTCCGATTATACAATCGGATGCTCAGAACAAGGGAGAAAGTTTGGGCTTTCTCCCCGAGGATTGAAAATAACTAGGCCGCGTGGACGAGGGGCGGGTTGTCGAAGGTCGAATGCCCATTGCATTCTGGGCATATTCCAACGTTGCCGTTTTCTGCGAACGCGGAATGCAGATCTTCTCCGCAGAAGCTAGTCCCGCAACAGGGGCAGGTTAGGATAGTTCTAACTGTTCCACCGCACCTTGGGCAAACTTGCGTGCCCATTTCAATTTTAAAGCTCGCCATTTTTTTCATAGTCCCTCCAAATTCAACGAACAGGGAGAAAGTGTTTTAAAATTTTTCTCCCGCTTCAATTTTCATCTGTCAAACCTTGGATGTTTGACAGACAAACGCTGAAGTGGAATCCGGTGCGCATGATTGAAAACAATTCACGCGCACCAGTTCGTCTCTTCCTCGATCATTTTCACCTCCCTTTCAAAGTGGCTGGCTTCAGAGCAGGATACTGGCAATCAGTATCGCCAAGAGCGACCACATCGCCAGACGTTGGCCCGGTGTTTTTTTCCTTCGCTGTAAGTCGTTCATCGCGCAGTCCTCTTCGTAACACTCCTTACCGAGTTTTACCAAGAGGCTATTGCAACGATTCGCCATGATTTCACCTCCCTTCAATTTTTTCAATTTAAAAAAATTCTACTATATTTTCAAAGTATAATCAAGCCCTTAAAAATTCCATAAAACAAGGTGATTTTACGCATGTGATATAGTTAAAAAGTGCAGAAATTTCTGGAAAATTTAAATATCGATTGGGTGCTTGTTGCCGCGATTGTGCCGCTTTTTCTCGCTGGACTTATTTCAATGAAGGGCCTTGGGGCTGTTGATGATGATTATTTTTTCACAAGGCAATTAATTTGGATCGGAGTCGGTTTTATTTTCTTTTTTGCCGCAAGTTCGATTGATTGGCGTTTTTTGCGCAATGGCTGGCTACTGTTTGGAATTTATTCTTTTGGCATTACGGTACTGGCGGCGCTTTTGATTTTTGCTCGCGCAGTCAGGGGAGCACAGAGTTGGATCCCGCTCGGTTTTTTTTCGCTTGAACCCGCCGAGCCCATGAAACTGGTTTTGATACTTATTTTGGCAAAATATTTTTCGCGCCGTCACGTGGAAATCGCGCATGTCAAACACATTATAGTTTCAGGATTGTACGCTTTTGTGCCGACTCTGCTGATTTTTATTCAGCCGGATTTGGGATCGGCGATAATATTTTCATTTATTTGGTTCGGTATGATATTGGTTTCCGGAGTTTCAAAAAAACATCTGCTGGTAATTCTCGCGATCGCGGTGATTTCATTTCTTGTTTTATGGTTTTTTATTTTGGAGCCTTATCAGAAGACGCGAGTATCCAGTTTTTTAAATCCTTATCTTGATCCAAAAGGAGCGGGATATAACGCGCTGCAGTCCATGATCGCTGTTGGATCGGGCGGGCTTTGGGGAACTGGCGTGGGGTATGGGACGCAGTCGCGTCTTGGATACCTGCCTGAGCATCAAACAGATTTTATTTTCGCGGCGTTTGCCCAAGAATGGGGCTTTATCGGAGTTTTGGTGCTGTTTTTTTTGATGGGTCTTTTGTACTGGCGGCTTTTGAAATTAAGTTTTTCCGGACAGACTAATTTCGAAAAATTATTCGGCTTGGGTCTTATTTTCTTCATTTTAATTCACAGCGTGGTTCATATAGGCATGAATATAGGGCTTTTGCCGATTACGGGAATTTCTCTCCCGTTTTTGAGTTACGGCGGTTCGCACACCATAACTGTATTATTAGGATTAGGGATACAAATGGGCATGAGAAAATATGGATATGCGTCAGGTTCGACAAGATTGGACGAGGACATGATTCCGCAATACCGGTATTTGTAAAATGTAATTACTCGTGGTCTTATGTGACTTAAAATAAAGAATGGTTTTTTATTTTTTTAAAGAATTAAACCGCAGATTGTCAAAATAATTATTTTTTGGATTTAAAACCTGAATTTAAGACGTTTTTTAAGCTTTTTTGGAGTTATTGCGTAACTATGTAGTTATTGACATAGTTATATTTGAAAAGGTTTGACTTAAATATAATCATGTGGTACCCTTAGGGAGTCAAAATTATGAATATTGATGCCCCAAAAATTACAGATGAGCTCCTAGGAGCTCTTCCTAGGCGCGCGAAAGAAGTTCTTGAGCGCAGATTTGGCATTGGCAAGGCAAGGGAAAGAAAAACCCTTGAATCTATCGGCACATCTTACGGCATTACCCGTGAGCGGGTCCGACAAATTGAAGCTTACGGCTTAAAGAAACTTCGCTCCAATGAGCTTATTGAAAAACATAAGCCGTCTTTTGATGAGTTGAAAGCTGAGCTTATAAAAAGAGGGGGCATTTCCGAAGAAGATAGTTTTTTAACTGCGCTTGCCAGATCTCCTGAAGATAAAAATTATTTTAGATTTTTACTCACCCTTGCCGGTAATTTCAAAAAAATCAAAGAAGATAATGAATTTAAACATCGCTGGACTGCGGATGAAAGGCTTGCCGAGGCATGCCATCAGACTTTGCGTCTAATGCATAAAGATCTTGAGAATAAAGATCCGCTTGGCGAAAAAGAACTTAAGACCAAGCTTGCGCTGACTGCGAAAGGAATTTTAGGACAGGATGTTACGGAAGAGATGACTTCTTCTTGGATTTCTGTTTCCAAAAAAATGGGACAGAACAAGCTTGGCGAATGGGGGCTTGTAGATTCTCCGCATATTTCCCCTAGAGGTGTGCGCGATTTAGCTTATTTGATTATGAAGCGGCATGGTTCTCCCATGCATTTTTCCGAAGTGGCGATGGCAATCAGAAAAAATATGTCCGAAAAAGCGCATGTGCAGACCGTTCACAACGAACTTATTAAGGACGGGCGCTTTGTTTTGGTTGGACGCGGGCTTTACGCGCTTAAGGAATGGGGATATGAGCCAGGAACCGTGCGGGATATAATTTTTAATATTTTAAATTCACAGGGGCCTCTGCCCAAGGATAAGCTTATAGAAAAAGTTCTTAAGGAAAGGCATGTAAAACTTGCTACAGTGCAGATAAATCTGCAAAATAAGAAATTTTTCAAGGTCCTTGAGGATGGCAGGGTTTCGGCAATTTAGCTGTTGATTTAAACACTCTTAAACACTTAAATTCGGAGTATAATTGAATTAATCGCTTATGTTAAAAACTTCTTTCCTAAAGGAGCGTTTTTAGAGTAATAAAATGGAGATAGATTTATATCAGTTATATTTTTCATTTTTGCGCCTCATACTAAGTTTATGGTGGATATGGCTGCCTATTTTAACGTTCATTATATTCCGCAATGTTTGGCTTGCTTGGAGACAGCTTTTGTACAGATCCAAATTTACATTAACTGTTCTTGAGATAAGAATTCCGCGCGAAATTAAGCGCGGCCCAAAAGCCATGGAACATATTTTTTCCACTGTATGGACTTTGCGCAATGCTCCGGGAAATTTTCGTGAGAAATGGCTTGATGGCGAAGTAACCCAATGGTTTTCTTTTGAGATCGTAAGTTTCGGGGGAGATATTCATTTTTATCTTTGGTGTCCCACCAGGCACGCGAATGTCATCAAAGCGAATTTTTATAACCAATATCCTGACGTTGAAATTGAGGAAATCGAAGACTACACAGGAAAAATTCCCAAAACGACCAATGAGCTTTATAAAAAAGGATATAATCTTTGGGGCGCTGAATTGAGTCTTGGAAGGCCTGATCCATATCCAATAAGAACCTATATCGAATTTGAATCAATTGAAGAAAATGAAAACATTGATCCGATCGGCGGATTATTGGAAGTGCTGAACAAAATAGAACCGGAAGAAATCGTGATGGTTCAGATTTTGGCAAGGCCCCAAGATTCCAGAGTTTTTGACGCTAAGCTGAAAAAAGAAATTCAGGTCTTAAAAGAAAAAACAAAGGGGGTGGCGAGGGGGCCGATGGGCGAGGAGTACGAAATTTTTTCGCGCACCCCCGGTGAGACTGAAATGTTTAAGCGCATTGAAGAAAAAGCTTTTAAGCCGCCTTTTGACGCAATGGTTCGTTATGTCTATCTTTCTCCGAAATCTATATATAATGTGAACTTCGCTAAAAGAGGCGTTAGAGGTTCTTTCAGGCAGTATGACGCGCCTAACATGAACTTTTTTATTGCGAACCCCAAAACATGGACTCAAGCTTGGATTTGGGACCGGCCGCATCTTTTTCCAAAAAGAATTTTGGAAGGGCGCAAACAAAGAATGCTGAAAAATTATATTAATCGTTATATGCCGCAGGAATCTGGCGCTGCAAAGCTTGTGGAATTTCATATCTGGTCATCAAGCTTTACTCAGAAATTTTCAATTATGAATACCGAAGAGCTCGCTACGATTTTTCATATGCCTACTGAAGCGGTTACAACGCAGCCTTTGATGAAGCGTGTTGAGTCAAGGCGCATGGGGCCGCCTGCAGGCCTTCCGATTTTTCAGGAAAAACAGGGATTGCCGAGTATAATGGGGGAATAAATATGGAAGATTTTGATCCAGTTGGAGGCGGTTATATTGTAGATAGAGTTGCTGAATTCTTGTCCGGTTTTTGGAGCGTGGATCTGACTTATGGCATGCCGAGGACGCTTATCATTCTTCAGGAGATAGCGCTTATATTGAGTATCATTTTCATGGGAGGGATTATTTACGTGCTCTGGAAGTTAAAAGATTTTCGGCCGACATTTAAAACGCCCAAGTTTGAGTTCACAAATGCCGAAGAAGGTAAGTTTGCAAAATCAATTTGGGATAATATTTCAAAAAGAATGGAGTCCGGCTCTGACGCGGACTGGTCTCTTGCGATTATTGAGGCCGATAACTTGGTTGACGAGGTTTTAAAAAGATCGGGGCTTCAAGGCGACACAATGCTGGAAAGGCTCAACCAATTAAATCCGACTGAAGTTGAGTCTGTAAAAGATTTAAAGGAAGTTCATCGGGTGCGGAATAACATAGCCCATACTCCGGGTTATAAAATTCCAAGGGATGAAGCGGAGAGGATTATGAATAAATATAAAAGCGCGCTGGAGGAGTTGGAAGTGATTTAGTTATTAAGTTAGAAAGTTATAAGTTTTTAGGTTTTAATTTAAACTAAAAGAATCACTAAAAATAAACTTTAAGACATATAAACTATAAACTTTTAAACTGAACAATGGCAAACAACAAAGACACAAAAGTTCAAATAATAACGCATGCCCCTCCGCCGCCGGATCTTCCTATATATCAAAGGGTTGATCCAAAGGACGTGAGTTTTTTTGGCCGCACAAATTATGTAGCCGCGCTTGAAGAAAAGCGTTTTATTTTTGGAATTAAGAGGCACGACCGCAGGCGGCATATGTATATTGTTGGAAAATCAGGAGTTGGAAAATCGAAATTTCTTGAATTATTGATAAGGCAGGATGTTGGTTTTGGCCATGGCCTTTGCCTAATAGACCCTCACGGCGATGTCATTGAGGAGATTTTAAATTTCGTGCCGGAGAATCGAATTAAGGACGTGGTTGTCATCGATCCTTCAGATACGAAATTTCCGGTTTCGTTTAATCCGCTTCAAAATGTTGATCCTGATATGAAGCATCAGCTTACGCAGGGCTTGATTGAGGTTCTGGAAAAGCAATTTGGAGCAAACTGGACTCCGCGGCTTGAACACGTATTCAGGTTTACAGTGTTAGCCCTTCTTGATTATCCATACGCCACGATGCGCGGAATGATTTCAATGCTAACTGATCGTGAATACAGGCAAAGGGTTGTTGATTTTATCAGCGACGATATGGTGAAAAGATTCTGGGCGGTTGAATTCGCGGATTGGTCGGAAAAATTTGATACCGAAGCGATTATTCCTCTTGTTAATAAGCTCGGGCAATTTTTGTCCGACCCGCTTTTGAGAAATGTGTTTGCGCAAAGAGAAAACAAAATTGATCTTGAAAAAATAATGAACGAGAAGAAAATACTTTTGATCAATCTTTCAAAAGGCAGGCTCGGCGAAGAAAATTCAAGTTTTTTCGGGTCAATGTTTATAACAAAGATTAAGCAGGCGGGTATGTCTCGGGCTTCTTTGGCTGAAAAAGACCGCGTTGATTTTTATTTGTATGTTGATGAGTTTCATAATTTGGTTACCAATACTTTTGAAAATCTTTTTTCTGAAGCCAGAAAATACGGGCTTTGTCTTATAGTCGCTCACCAGTATTTGGAACAGCTTCTGCCGTCAGTGCGCGCGACAGTTTTAGGAAATTCCGGAACAATTGTTGTCTTTCGCGTGGGAGGAGACGACGCGAGAAGGCTTGAATCAGAAATGACGCCGGTTTTTAAGGCAAAAGATATGCTTAATCTCGGAATGCAGGAGTTTTATATCAAAATGACGATAGATGGCAATACATACGACCCGTTTTCAGCCGAAACTTTAAAAGTCATGCCAGCTCCCCACAAAAGTTTTAAGGACGAAATTTTAAAATTTTCGCGTGAAAATTACGCGATGCCGGTTGAAAAAGTTAAGGAAGCCATCGAGCAGGAAGAAAAAGAACTTTTGTTCGGGAAAAGAGGGGCTAAGAAAGCCGAAAGCGACGTCGGGAGACAGACGGAGACAAAAACTGAATCAGGTCCTCCTCCGATGGTTTGAGTCTTGCTTGATGCTTTTGACAACGGTTAGTGCCCTTGCTACTTTATGTAGGTTCCTTTGAAAAAATAAACACTTAAGAAATGGAGGTCATCATGGCTTTCGGAAATCAGTGTGTGCGATGTGGCCGAGAGGAGCATGAGCATTCGCCTTATCTATTCGAAGAAGAGCCAGTCGATGCGTATGCGTGGATTGATGAGATCGGTGAGGGCTTTTCTATGGACGTTCTTAGATGCATGGAGAAGCCGTTTCCAAAGAGCTACTCAAAAAAAGTAGAGAAGCTTTACTGGGGGACGAATCATTGGAGGGATCGCAAAAATCACAGAGGCTATATTTCGCCAAGCCCAAAAGAAGAGGGCGCTCTATATTCGCAAGAAGTGGATAAACCGCTATATCTGCCGCATACGATCTATATACTTTACTTTAAGAACGGCCGATCAATTGTTGCAATTGGCGAATAGGCCTGGCCGCAAAAAAAGGTTTTGTTTCTCAATGATTAAAAACATGCCCGCCAATCGCGCACGCGAGGGCGGGTTCATGTTTTTTGTAGAATTTTTTTTGATATTTTATAATGGCATCTTGACGTTCGTGTCTAAGAGTGTTAAGTATTTAATAATTTCCAATTCATCGGAAAGGAGGGATTCCAATGAAGGTATCGATCTTTTTCATTTTATTGTTAGTCGTCACGAATTTAACGCAGGCATGGGGGCAGGGGCCGGATATGGCTAAAATTCTAGAAGAGAAAGAGGAAACGCTTATCTCGATGCAGACCAAAGCCTTTATCGGACAAGTAAGTTTTTTTAAGGGGCTTGGTGAATGCGCAAAGGCTTACTATAGCGATTTGATTCGCCGAGCCGCAGAGGAAAGCGGATTTCCGGAGGACAAGCTTCTGGAGGTTATTCTTCTGGAAAGCGGGTGCGATCCGAAGGCCAAAAACCCTTCGGGGGCTGCGGGAATCGGGCAGATCATGCCTTTGACCGGAAAGGATTTAGGATTGGTTGAATATCGCACGATAAAAAAGAAAGTCGCCGTACGACAGAAGAAAAAAATCAAGAAAATCAGCGTGCATAAAAAGGTGATCGTGCGGGACGATCGTTTAAACCCGGTTTTGGCGGTTCTTGCCGCGGCTAAACATCTAGCCGGCATCGCGGAGCGCCTCGGAATTGAGAATGCTGTTTGGGCATATCATGCCGGGGAGGGTCTTGTAAAGAGATTTTTTTCAGTCGCTAGAAAAACTCCGGGATGGGAAAATGAAGACTTTACTCCGGCGAAAATGTTTTTTCTTGCCCATTCGGGTAAAAACCCTGAGTTGGCGAGCATGCTTGAACGTTTTAACACGAAAAAGCATGACTGGACTTCGACTTACCTATTTCGTGTAATCTGCGCCGGGAGGTTGTTCAAGTCATATGTTGCGGGCGCGTTTGATCAGGAGAACTTTTCTTGTGCAAGTCCGAGGCATGAAGAAAAGGAAAAAGAACAGGAGGAAAAGGAAGGGCAAGGAGGCGAAGGCGGTTTAGTCGTGATCGGCAAAGCCGAGAGCGAGTTGGCCGAGTAAAAAAGTGTGCTTGGATATTATAGGGGAGCTCCGTAGGGCGCTCCTCTATTTTTTGTTACAAAAAGCTTGACGTTTCTTTCGATCCGTGCTATTTTTCTTGGGAAAGTTGAAGGCCTAAAATTTATGTAACTCACAGCAAATAAGACTATGGAGGGCAAAATGAAAAAGATGGTTGCGGCCATTTTTGCCGCATGGTTTTTGTATTTTTTTGAAATTGCGTCTGCCGAGTTCACTCTCGTGGGAGAGAAATTCAGTGGCTTTGCGTCTTCCGGATGGGAGTCGCAATATGTGTTCTCGATTGGTCTCAAGGCATCGAATCATCCGCGGAGCTGGCAGGAGTTTTCTATCTTACATGAGGACTCTGGAATTTACGCAGGTGCGTCCTTTTCTGAAAGTCCGTCGGAAGGATTTGATGGTCGGGACGATAAAGATTTCAATTTTGGTATTATTCGGACCGCCTGGGTTCATAAATTCAATGCCAAGTTCAGCCATATTTGGATCGCTACAGCGGGACCGATGAACGAATTGTCGTTACGCATCGACGGGATTAATCACCCCTTCTATTGGAAAGGCTCATATCTAATTGGGCTGAAAAAGAGAAGTCCCGAGTCGGGATTTTTGAATCGAGCCGGTTTGCTTAAGGCTTTTTCTGTTCCGTTGCCGTTTGGCAGGAATAGCTACGAACAGTCAATAGCGTTTGAAGCTTATGTCGGCGGGACGATCGGCGGCGCACTCGGAGTAAAATCCGGTTTTACGCACGCCGCGGCAACTGTTGCGTTTCCGATGCCGCTTATACGGTCGCTGACGCTGGAGCCAAAATTTGGCTTACAGTTTACGTTCCCAAATTATCGCGGAAGCGGAAAGGGTGACATTTCGAAAGACAACCCGAAATGGGGAGCTCTGACGTTGACCTACCGATTCTAGTTCTAGCACAAAATATTCAACAGAAAGGAGAAGAAAACTGCATTGTGCCACGGCATTATGCAGTTTTAAATTTTCTATATAAATGCAAAGAGGGACGAACCAAAGTCCGTCCCTCTTATTAAGTTGCAAAGAACATGATCGCCATTGTGACTAAGACCATGGCTATCGCGCGAATCGGATAAAGCTGGGCTAATGGATCCTCGCTTTTTCGCGCGGGAATTAATGCGATCACATTAGCGATGACGATCACGCTCCAAGACGCAAACGATTCCGTATTCCTCCCTTCCACTATAAGCGTGCGTATAGTAGGGAAATACGCGATGACCATGACCAATTGGGTTACGAGAAAAATGTAAAAATGGTTTCTTCTCCAGATCCAAACGGCCGTAATCAAAAATGTAGTTATGAGACATGCAAAGTCAAAAAGTGTCAGCCTTAGGTCCGTCCAGCCGTTATGCTCGATAAGAATTATGATGATAATGCTAGCGACCAGTACGTCGCAAGCATTCATGGGATTTAGTAGAAGTTTTTTTATCACACCTCTTTTTTGGCCTTTCTCGTTCAAGATATAACTGCCAAGGCTGACGCAGATGCCAAAAAGAAATATGATCCATGTCATGAAAGAGGGCTCGACCTCGTTTTTCCAAATTTTGTCTGCGTATAAGTAAAGCGCGAATGTTTCAAGTAGCGCAACTATCCAAGGCGCAGATTTGTCCATTTGAACCTCCAAAACCGAAATCTAGATAAGAAAGATCGAAACGAAATTTGTTATAGGTTATCACGTTTTTTGGTGTAGTCAATATAAAGCCTCGGTGCTATATTATTTTTATGCAAGCGACTAGTAGACAATGCCAGAATTGTCAAAAAAATTTCACAATCGAGCCCGAGGATTTTGCGTTCTATCAGAAGATGAATGTTCCCCCGCCGACTTTTTGTGCAGAGTGTCGTCTTGTAAGGCGATTGGTTCTGCGAAATGAGCGCACGCTTTATAAAAGAAATTGTGATTTGTGCAAAAAGGAAATTGTGAGTATGTATTCTACGGATAAGCCTTTTCCGGTTTATTGCTATGCATGCTGGTGGGGAGACAAATGGGATCCGTACAGTTACGGACGCAATATTGATTTTTCGCGACTATTTTTCGAGCAATATCTAGAGTTGCAAAATGTTGTGCCGCGCGTCGGACTTTTTAATTCTAATACTGTGAACAGCGAGTATAGCAATTACGCGCTTGATGATAAAAATTGCTATCTTTGTTTTCGAACCGTGGTTTCAGAGAACTGCCTTTACGTTTACTACTGTTATAAAGGAAAAGATTTAATTGATTCTTCATATACGCACACGGGTGAACTTTTATATGAATGTTTTGACACGAGAAATTGCTATAATTCACGTTACTTGATTGATTCGGAAAATTGCATTGATTCAGCATATTCCTATGATTTAAAAAACTGCTCGCATTGTATTTTTTCGTCAAACTTACGCAACAAGCAGTATTATGTACGAAATAAACAGGTTACGCCTGAAGAATTTAAGAAAATTTGGAATGATGTTGTTACCGGATCACGGTTGAAAACTAAAGACGCGAAACAAAAATTGATCGCACTTTATCGCGAAAAAGCGATGCATCGGTATAATATGATTTTGAAATCTACAAATGCCCGCGGCGCCAAAATAGTTAATTCCAAGAACATGCATGAAGTTTATTATGCGACTAATTCGGAAAATGTGCGTTATGGCGATGATATTGAATCGACGAGGGATTCTATGGATGCAAAGGGGCCGGAAGATTCAGAGAGGCTTTACGAAATTTGCTCTATCGATAACGCTTGTTATAATATTTTCTTTTCCAATTTTTGCCAAAAAGGATGCCGCGATGTTTTTTATTCCAGTTTTTGTATAAACTCGCAAAATTGTTTCGGTTCGATCGGTTTAAAAAACAGCGAATATTGTATATTGAATAAAAGATACGATAAGGAAGAATATTTAAAATTGAAAGACAGACTTATTAAACATATGACGCGCACTGGTGAGTGGGGAGAGAATTTTCCGGTTAATTTAAGTCCCTTCGCATATAATGAAACAGTTGTTATGGAATTTTTTCCAATAGAGCGAGACGAAGCGTTAAAAAAAGGATACAAGTGGCAAGATGCTAAGACGGGGACTTACGGACAGGAGACATTATCTCAAGAAGACGTACCGGATGACATAAAAAATATTTCCGAATCAATAGTAAACGAAATTCTTGCATGTATAGAATGCAAAAGAAATTACAGATTAACGCCCCAGGAGCTTGAATTGTATAAGCGGTTGAACATTTGCATACCGGAGAAATGTTATGAATGCAGATATCATGAGCGTCTAGTGTGGCGGCTTCCCAGAAAATTGTGGACGCGCGGATGCGTTTGCGATATCAAAACTCACGAAATACACGCCGGAGATAAGTGTAAAAATGAATTTGAGACTTCTTATGCTCCAGACAGGCCTGAAATTATTTATTGTGAAGAGTGTTATTTAAAAGAAGTGGTGTAATATTAAGTATTATGGCTATTGAAATTGTTAAAGAAAATATTAATCAAGAACATTTGAATGAGCTTGCAAAAGAACAATTTGGCGATATGGTAAAAGCTGTGATTGATATTGAGCAGGGAATTATGGCGATTGGTGGCGAATTGCACGCTGATGAAGAAATTGAGCTTGTCGAGAAATGCGGATCTAAACGAGAATTTACTTGGGGAATAAATTTATACCCGGGAAAATCAGGCGCATATTTTATCGAATTCGATTCCATGATTAATTTAAAGCCGCAATTCGGCAATCGCTCAAGAAGCGTTGAAAACGAGGAAATCCAAAATAAAATCAGAGAAGTTGTCGGTCGTTTAATTTTATGAAGCCTTTGATTCATAAAGAAATTGGGGAGCGTTGGAAGACTTTGCCGCTGATGGAACAGCTTGGGAACATTGGAAGCGAAGTATCGCGCGCTTCAAAATGGGCGACTAAAGATGAAAAAATTTTTCAAAATGCAGTGGATCGGGCGCTAGAGCTTTTTGATCTAACGCTTGCGGACGAACGTTGGAAAGGCCGAAGAAATGAAATAGCCCGAGCCCGCGAAGTCTTTGTAGATGCGGTATTGGGGGGAAAAGAATATAAATCCACTTTTGAAGGTATAAATAAATATTTTTTAGAATTTGCTTACGCAAGCGCTATTAATAAATAAAATTATGGAAACTAAGCAATGTCAAAATTGTCATGAAGATTTTATAATCGAGTCTGATGATTTTGCTTTTTACAAAAAAATGCAGGTGCCGGCGCCGACTTGGTGCTGGGAATGCCAGATGATGTGCAGGCTTGCTTTTCGAAATGAGCGGATGATTTATAAAAGAAAAGAGTCTTTGGGCGGAAAAGAGGTGATCTCTATTTTTTCTCAAGATAAGCCGATTACGGTTTATAGCCAGGAATACTGGCAGACGGATAAATGGGATCCGATGCAATATGGCCAGGACTATGATTTTTCCCGCTCCTTTTTCGAGCAATTCGGAGAACTTGTTAAAAGAGTTCCTTGGCTTTCTCTTTTTAATTGGAATAACGTAAATAGCGAATACTGCAACATGACAACTGATAACAAAAATTGTTATCTGGTTTTTGGCGGCGATTTTAACGAAGACTCGGCTTACTCGACTTTTAATTTTCATAGTAAAAATGTGATGGACGTCTATTGGATGAATAAAGGCGAGCTTTCGTATGAAGTTGTGGATACAAGCGGAGTATATAAAGTTTTTTTCAGCCAATATGCTCGCGATACTACTGATTCGGCGTTTATTTATAACGGTGCCGGTTTGAACAATTGTCTTGGATGTATAAATTTAAGAAATAAATCCAACGCGATTTTTAACGAGCAGTATTCAAAAGAGGACTACGCAAAAAAGAAAGAAGAATTTGATTTAGGCAGTTATTCCAAGTTGGAAGAATTTAAGAAGAAATTTAAAGAATTTAGGTTGAAATTTCCGCATAGATATGCCGAAATTGTAAAATCTGTCGGTTCAACTGGAAATAATATTCATAACGCAAAAAACGCGCAGAATTGTTTTGACATTGATGAAGCGGAAGACATAAAAAATATATTTTTGGCGGGATGGGGTCTGAAAGACGCCAGAAATTGCAATCACTTGGGCCATAAATCCGAACTGGTTTATGACTCTGTCGCAATTTTTTCAAACACAAGCAGAATAAAGCATTCGTGGATTACTTCAGCTTCGCATGACATGACTTATTGTTTTAATTGCCGAGGTTCGAGTAATTTATTTGGATGTGTCGGGCTCAAAAATAAAAGTTATTGCATTTTCAATAAGCAATACTCAAAAGAAGAATACGAAGATATTGTTCCTAAAATCATCCAACAAATGAACGAGGTTCCCTATTTGGATAAAAAAGGAAGAACGTACAAATACGGCGATTTTCCTCCGGCAGAATTGAGCTTGTTCGCGTACAATGAGACTGTTGCTCAAGAATACTTCCCTTTAACCAAAGAAGAAGCTTTAGAACAAGGATACTCATGGAAAGATCCTGAACCTAGAAACTACCAGATAACCCTCAAAAACAAAGACATCCCTGATCATATAAAAGACGTACCCGACTCTATTCTCAATGAGATAATCGAGTGTGCTCATAATGTCGAAAGTAATGTCGAAAGTTCGACTTTCAACAACACACTTGGTTGTCGGACAACCAAGTGTAATGAGCAATGCACCCAAGCTTTCAGAATCATCCCTTCTGAACTCGACTTCCTGCGTAAACAAAACCTTCCTTTACCAAGACTCTGTCCTAACTGCAGACATTACCAACGCATTAAACAACGTCGGCCTTTAAAGCTTTGGAAGCGGCCTTGTCAGTGCGCCGGTTTGAAATCCGCAAACAATGTTTATGAAAATTCAGTTGGGCATGAACATGGGGGAAATCCATGTCCAAATAAATTTGATACGGCATTTGCGCCAGAACGGCCGGAGATAGTTTACTGCGAGTTATGTTACCTTAAGGAGGTAGTTTAACTGATTTGCTCATAAAAAGGTTATTATAGAAGCAAAGGTCGCAGGAGAGCCTAAGCCAGGCTTGTTTGTAATAACATGGTTTTTTTATATATAACTTGCTCTTCAGAAGAAGAGGCTAAAAAGATCGGGACTGCGCTTATTTCTAAAAAAGCGGCCGGCTGTGTCAATTATTTCCCGATTAGCTCCATTTACTGGGAAAATAATGAATTGAAAGCGGTTTCCGAATACGTGATTATAGTCAAAACTATTGATTCTAAAGTTCAGGCCGTTGAGGAGATAACGCGTGAAAATCATTCGTATCAAACGCCGTGCATCGCTTCTTTTTCTTCACATAGAATAAATCACGAATATAAGGAATGGCTGCAAAAACAGGTTGTTTGAGAGGCATTCTGACCTTGAAGCTGATTTGTGGTAAAATAAATTAATGGCTGAAGCAAGTCCTTCGGAAAATGTTGTCTATTTCGGAAAAACCAACTTCCGTGGAACGGATCGTATTTTTGGCGCGAAGAAAAAAGATCGAAGGCAGCATTTTTATGTAGTAGGGAAGACCGGAACCGGAAAGTCGGAACTTTTGAAAAATATGGTTTTGCAGGATGTTTTTAACGGGGAGGGAGTTGGAGTGGTTGATCCGCACGGAGAGCTTGTTGAAGATATAATGAGAAAAATTCCGGCCAAAAGGATAAATGACGTTATTTATTTTAATCCCGTGGACTCTGATTACCCTATTGGCTTCAACGTGCTTGAAGTTCCAGATCCCCAATATAAGCACCTGGTAGTTTCCGATCTAATGGCTATTTTTACAAAAATTTGGGCGGATGTGTGGTCTGCGCGCATGGAGTACATTTTGCAAAATTGCATTCTCGCCTTGCTCGACACGCCTGGAACAACGCTTCTTGGGATCCCAAGGATTTTGGTGGACAAAAATTTTAGGGAAAGGATCGTAAGAAATATTAAAGATCCGGTAGTGCGTTCTTTTTGGATTCATGAATACGAAACATGGCGGGATCAATTTAGGAATGAAGCTATAGTCCCGATTCAAAATAAGGTGAACAGATTTTTAAATACGCCTTTTATTAGAAATATTGTCGGCCAACCAAAGTCCAGTCTGAATATTCAGGAAATTATGAATTCCGGTAAAATTCTTTTGGCTAATGTGTCAAAGGGCAGATTAGGAGAGGATAACTCGGCTTTATTGGGGGCGATGATTATTACAAAACTTCAGCTTGCGGCAATGGAACGCGTGAGAATTGTTGAAGAAGAGAGGCGCGATTTTTATTTGTACATTGATGAGTTCCAAAATTTCGCGACAGATTCTTTCGCGAATATTCTTTCTGAAGCTAGAAAATATCGTCTGAACCTTATTGTGGCGCATCAATATATCGGCCAGCTTGTAACAGATACTTCAACCAAGGTTCGCGATGCTATTTTTGGGAATGTTGGAACCATGGTTGTTTTCAGGATTGGCGCGGCCGATGCCGAAGCGCTAGAGCAGGAATTTGATCCGGAATTTACAATCCAAGATCTTTGTAATCTTCCAAACTATTGTATTTATTTAAAATTGATGGTGGACGGCGTAACTTCGAGGCCGTTTTCCGCGAATACTTTGCCGCCTATGCGCTGGGGCGATGAAGAGGATCACTATGACAAAATTATTAAAATTTCGAGAGAGAGATATAGTTTGCCGAGACAGGAGATTGAAAGCAAAATTGACAGGTGGTCTTCGCAGCTTTTTGAAATTGGCGAGGAAGAAGAGGGTCCGAAAGAGAAATATAAAACACACTGTTGGGTGTGCGGGAAAGATGTCACTGTTGGGTTCAAGCCCGATGATCGCCGTCCGATTTATTGTCCTGAACACTTAAAGCAGGTTGAGGCGGGGGAAATTGCTCCGGCGGCTCCGAGAAAAGGATTCGGAGGAGGTCCGGCTAAAGACAAATTCAAAAATAGCGAATCGCTCGCCGGATTGGGAATTGAGTTCGAGCAGAAAGAGGAATCTGCCGCGTCAGCAGAAAAGCGGCAGCAGACGGGAGAGGGACCGCAAAAAACTTTCAGGCAGCCACATCGGCCCTTTGAAAGGCCGCCCTTTGATAGGGATAAACAAGGCGGAAGGGCTCCTTTCGCGCCCAAGAATCCGTCGTTGAGAGAGGGAGATTTTGTTTTGCGCCAGCAGCAAAGAAATCAAAAAACAATTTCACTTGAGTCATTAAGGCCGCGCCAGCCCAAAAAAGGTCCGGATCTGTCAGGCTTAAGGGAAGTCTTGAAAGACGTACCCGATAAAAAAGAAGATGCGTAAATTCTTTTTAGTATCGGCGTTTTTTTTATTTTTTCCGTTTTTTTTGCAAGCGGCGAACGTCGAAATTTCCGAAGTCGCGTGGATGGGCACGTCCAATTCAGCGCAAGACGAGTGGATTGAGCTTTATTCGGGGTTTGGCGCGAGTCTTGAAGGATGGGTTTTGAAAACTGCGGACGGAGCAATGACAATAAGCCTTGCGGGCGAAATTCAGCCTGGTGGTTATTTTTTAATTGAACGCACCGATGATACGACTTTGCCGGAGATCGCGGCTGATTTAATCGCTCCATTTGGTTCAGGACTTTCAAATTCAGGCGAGATATTAATTTTGGCGGATAGTGCCGGCGCGGAAGTCTACAAAATTGATGCAAGTGCTGGCTGGCCCGCTGGAGATAATGCGACTAAGGAAACTATGCAAAAGATTGAATCGGCTTGGAAAACCGCACCGCAAACGCCAAAAGCTCAAAACGCAGGGGCTTCGGAGCCTGATGGCGAATCTGGACAGAATTCATCAAATACAAATTCCAGTTCAAATTTGCAAACCCAGCCTAGCGTTAAGGTTTTTGAAGAGCCGAAAATAAAAGCCGAAATAAAATCTCCTCAATCAGGAATAGCCGGGGCGGATGTTTTTTTTGAGGGCAGAGCGCTTGGTTTTGACGGCAAGAAAATCACCGCCGACAAATATATCTGGAGCTTTGGCGATGGCGGCCATACAACAGGCGGCGCGATAAAGCACGCTTATAAGTATCCCGGAAATTATCATATTTCTTTGTCTGTGAGTTCAGGCGAATTTAGCGTAAGCGCCTATTCTAAAATCGAAATTATTCCAAATCAGTTGGCCCTTTCTGAAATAAGTCCCAGCGAAGATTCGTGGATAGAGATTTATAACGGAAGTCCCGAAAAACTTGATATCGGCGGATGGATATTGTCGGGCGCCGATAAAAAATTTGCTTTACCGCCTGAAACCTTCATTTTATCAAAAACTTATATTGTAATCTCCGAGGAACTTTCGGCAATTAATCTTCCGGCATCTGGAAAGGTGGAATTACTGTATCCTTCAGGATCAGTCGCCGATATTTTTGAATATTCAGGAGAAATAAAAGAAGGGGAGAGCTTTAATAAAAAAATTGAAGGCGTTAAAATTTTAAAAGAGTCCCCGGGAGGAGGAGCCGCTTCCGATGAGCAGGTTAAGCCGTTAGTAATTTTAAGCAGCACGCCTATTAAAAAACTTTTGGAAAATAATTCTGGAGAAAGTGCTTCTCAAGTCAAGGCAGACGAGCTTGAAATCGCAAACCTTGCCATGGCTTCTGATAATAATGATTCAAAAATTATAATTCAATCACAGCCAGCGAGCGCCTCGTCATTTTTTTCAGGGTCTTTTTTAAAATGGAGTCTAGCGGTTTTGAGTATCGCGGTGATTGTTTCACTTGGTTTTATAGCGACAAAGAGGATTTAGGTTTTTAACTCGTAGAGCATGTAAGTCTCTTCACGCATTTTTTTTAACGAAAATTTCGTTTCTATTTCCACGCGCAGACGCGATCCAAGTTCGGAGCGGAGCTTTTCACTTTTAATAAGCCGTTCGATTGAGTTTTTTAAGAGAGCAGGGCTTTCCGGACGCACAAGCAGTCCTGATTTTTCATTTTCAATAATATCCGTAATGCCGCCGACCTCCGAGGCTACGACCGGCAGTTCGGCTAGCCCGGCTTCAAGTATCGAATAAGGCAACCCTTCTTTTCTTGATGAAAGCGCGAATATATCAAACGCGTTCAGATAATTTGCCGCATGGCTTAATTTTTCGATAATTTTGATTTTATCTTCGTTGCTTCTGTGCCTTATCAGCGACATTAACTCGCTTTTGTGGGGGCCCTCGCCTCCCGCGACCAAGACCAAAATCAGATTTGGATATTTATCAAACAAAGGCGTTATGGCTTCTGTTAAAATGTCCCATCCTTTATTTAAAACCCATTCGCCAAAAGTCCCGACAACCATGCATCTGCAGTTAACTCCGATTTTCGATCTGGCGATGCTTTTTGAATAAAAATCATAAGTATTTGCGTCGATGCCGTTATGAATCATTAATACTTTTTTGGGGTTTGTGATTTTAATTCCTGAATCGTAATCCGTTTTTGACACGCATATTATCGCGTTATAAAAAAAAGATGTGATTCGCGATAAAAATTTGATGATGGAAATGCTCGCGCGCGGCCTTGATTCGTGAAAAGCCCAGCCGTGGGCCGTAAATATCATATTCAGTTTTCGTCCGGAAAGTTTATATAAAAAACCCGCAAGCCCGCAGATTCCGCCGGCCTTCGAAGAGTTTATGTGTATAATGTCAGGATGTATTTTGAAAAGAATTTTTAGGACTTGAAAAAACGAAGCGATTTCGGCTAAAAACGAAATGCGCCTTGAAAAACTCAGGATTTCGATGAATGTTATACTGGCCGCGTCCGCTTTTGTTTGCAACGTTTCTTTTTTTGTCGATTTTTCAGACGGGCCGGCTGCTATGTAAATATCAAATGTTTGGCGATCAAGTCCGCCAGCAAGATCAATTATATATTTAGCCGCCCCTCCCCAGTGCGACTTAGTTATAAAATAAATAATTTTTTTCTTGTCTATTGCCATAGTGCATTTTTATCTGCAAGAGGGGCGGAGAAGGGGGTCGGGGAAACGAGAGTTTCCCCGAAGAGGAAAGCAGGTGCTACTTTGAGTAGCACCGCTGAAAACCGTGAGGTGTTCAGGGAGCTATGAGGAGATTTATCGACGAATAGTGACGCCCCTCCCCAGTGCGACTTAGTTATAAAATATATTATTTTTTTATTTTCTGTCGGCATTTAATTTTGACTTTGTTAGTTTTTTATTTCATAATCCTAGCATAATGAGCGAAGAAAAACGAGCCGGCACTATAATCATTTTCTCAACCACTTATTTGCCTTTTTTAGGAGGAGCGGAAACTGCTGTCAAGGGTATTACGAATAAAATTGATGATTTTGATTTTATCCTTTTTACATCACGCTTTAATAAAAAACTGGAGCGAGCGGAAAAAATCGACAATGTCTATGTCTATAGGCTTGGGTTTGGAAATTTGCTCGATAAATATTTATTGCCGTTTGCGATTCCATTAAAATTTTTTAAATTAAAAAAAGATATAAAAGGGCCGATTATTTTCTGGGGAATGATGATCTCGTTTGCGTCTATCGCCGCTTTTTTTCTGAAACTGATATATCCAAAAATTCCTTTTTTACTTACTGTTCAGGAAGGAGATTCGGAAGAACATATAAAATATGCGCGCGCTGGCTTAATCGCTTTTTTTTGGAAACTTTTGATAAGGCGGGCGGACAGAATTCAAGTTATCAGCGAATTCCTTAAAGATCTTTGTATAAATTTTGGAGCGAAGGCGCCGGTTGAAGTGATTCCGAACGGTGTGGATTTTTTAAAGTTTACAAGCCCTGATCCGCAGAAAACTTTAATTTTAAGAGGAAGGCTCGGTATAAGAGCTAATGATAGGGTGATAATTTCCGTTTCCAGGCTTTCGTATAAAAATGGCATTGATGTGTTGATTAGGGCTTTTTCTTTTTTAAAAATACCGGCTAAGCTTTTGATTGTTGGTTCTGGCGAGGACGCGAAAAAACTTTCGAGACTTGCTTATGATTTAAGAGTTGATGGCCGCGTTTTTTTTGAAGAGAGCAAGCATGATAATGTTCCAAACTATTTAAGGCTCGCGAATGTTTTTGTGCGACCCTCGCGCTCTGAAGGACTTGGTACTTCTTTCCTAGAATCCATGGCCGCGGGAGTCCCGATAATTGCGACGTCCGTAGGTGGAATAAAGGATTTTCTTAAAGACAATGAGACAGGGCTCGCGGTCAGAATTGACGATCCAAGGGATATTGCGGAAAAAATCGAATTATTTTTCTCTGATGAAAATCTTCAAAAAAGACTTCAGTTAAACGGCAGGAAATTGGTTAAGGAAAAATATGAGTGGTCGAATATTGCATTGCGAATGAAACATATTTTTAAAGAATTAATATTCTCAAATGCTTAAGAACATGAGAATATTAATTGCAGCGGGAATTTATTATCCGGATATCGGCGGGCCTGCGACTTACGCGAAGTATTTAGTTAATGAGTTGCCAAATCGCGGCGTTCGAACAGGGGAGCCTCTTGTTTACGCAGAGATTGCTAAAAAATGGCCAAAAGGCTTGAGCCATTTTGTTTATTTTTTGGATGTTTTAAGAAGGTCTTGGAGTAAGGATTTAATTTTAGTAACGGATCCGATTTCAGCAGGCTTTCCGGTATATTTGGCAAGTTTTATTTCAGGAAAGCCCTATGTTCTTAAGATCGGGGGCGACTATGTTTGGGAACAGTCTTTCCAAAGATTTGGCGTGAAAGAATTACTGGATCAATTTTTGGAGAAAAAATATTCATTGAGAATCAAATTAATGAGATCGATCCAATCGCGTGTGGCAAAACGCGCGGCCATTGTTATCGCGCCGTCAAATTATCTTGCCGATGTTGCGGAGAAATGGGGAGTCGAAAGAAGCAAAATTAAAGTTATTTATAATTCGGTTTCGCAAGTTAGCCGAATTCTCAAGAAAGAAGCAAGAGAAAAATTAGGCGTTGGAGAAAATGAAGTAATTTTATTTTCCGGAGGTCGCGATGTTCCATGGAAGGGGTTTTCTGTGGTAAGGGAGATAACAATACCGAATGCAAAAATTGTAGTAGGACAATTTCCAAAGGAAACTTATGAATTGTGGCTTTCAGCGTGCGATATATATCTATTAAATACGGGCTATGAAGGGTTTTCCCATCAACTCCTGGAAGCCATGACTTTGGGCAAGCCGATAATTACAACTAATGTCGGTGGGAATAAAGAAATCGCAGAAAACGGGGAAAATGCATTAGTGGTTGAGTATAATGACAAAGAAGCGTGGATTAGGGAAATTAATAGGCTTATTGCTGATAAAGAGCTTCAGAAAAAATTATCTGAAAATGCTAAAGCAACGGCTCAAAAATTTTTAGCTAAAGATATGGTTGGAGAAACGATTAATGTCTTGCGACAAGTAATTCGAATCCACAAATGATATTCGAATGCCACAAATTTATTCGTATTATTCGCATAAATTCGTAAATTAGCATTATGTCGAGTGAATCGCGAGTATGTCAAAATTGCAAGCAAAACTTCACCATCGAACCTGACGATTTTGTGTTTTACGAAAAAATTAATGTCCCTCCGCCGACTTTTTGTCCGGAGTGCCGGTTTCAGAGGAGGTTGGCATTTTTAAATTTCTTTAATTTATTTCAGCGAAAATGCGATCTTTGCGAAAAAATGACTGTATCAATGTATTCGCCCGATAAAATAAACAAAGTTTATTGTCCATCGTGTTATTGGTCTGATAATTGGAATCCCTTGGACTATGGCAGGGATTATGATTTTGAGCGGCCGTTTTTTAATCAGTTTAAGGAGCTTTGGAATGAGGTTCCTTTGCTTGGACTATCGCTAGACATCCCGACTTCTAAAAGTTCTCCATGGAATAATCACGCCGGGCGTCTTAATAATTGTTATATGTTGTTTCATGCAGATATGTGCGAAAATTCCGCTTACGGCTATTTTCATGAAAGTACAAAAGATGTTTTTGATACAACAGCTGTAATTTCGTCCGAACTTTTATTTGATTCGATGCACTCATATAAATGCAGTAGGTGTGCGGGTTCGCGCAATCAAGTTGCGAATTGCATTGATTGTCTTTTTGTGAGGTACGCTTTTAATTGCCAATATTGTTTTGCGTCTACGAATATTCGAAATAAAAAATATTATATTTTTAATAGGGCTTATAGTAAGGATGAATATTTTAGTGAAATAAAGAAGTGGGATTTGGGTTCGTATAAAACATATAAGGAGATTCAAAATTTAGCGGAAGAACACTGGAAAAAATTTCCGCCAAAACCAATGCAGGACGAAATGAGTGTAAATTGTTCCGGAAGCCATGTTTTCCAATCTAAAAATTGCAACCAGTGTTTTGAGGTAACAGCCGCAGAGGATGGCAAATATTTATGGATGATTCATGGAAATACGAAAGATTCTTACGATATTTCGAGCTGGGGAAATAATATGTCGCTTTGTTATGATTCGAGCAACATCGGTAAAAATGTTTCCGGCCTTAAATTTTGCCAGGAAACAGGAATTAACGTAATTAATGCCGAATATTGCAAGCTTTGCGATGGCCACGATATTTTTGGGAGCGTTTCGGTGAGGAAGGGCGAATTTGTGATACTTAATAAACGTTATGAAAAAGAGGCATTCGAAAAACTACGAGAAAAAATAATCCAGCATATGAATGAAATGCCGTATAAGGATAAAAAGGGAAATATTTATAAATATGGTGAATTTTTTCCTGCAGAAATTTCTCCGTTTGCGTACAATGAGACAATCGCGTCGAATTTTTTCCCAATGACAAAGGACGAAATTGCAGAGAATGGTTACAAATATAAAGAACCAGAGTCAAGAAAATATGAAACGACCATAAAAGCCGAAGATTTACCCGATCACATCAAAGACGCGCCTGATTCGATTTTGAATGAAGTGATAAAGTGCGCGAAATGCGAGAGGGGATATAGAATTATACCGATGGAATTGAAGTTTTTGCGTGAGCGGAATTTTCCGCTGCCGCGAGAGTGTCCATTTTGCAGAATCGAATCGAAATTTAACCAGTGGGTGAAAAATTTGCGGCTTATGCCGCGCGTCTGCGACAAGTGCGGGGCAAATTTTGAAACAGAATTTACCAAAGAAGAAGCGCCCATTATTTATTGTAAAAAATGTTGGCAGGAAGAATATGTTTAATCTAGAGAAAAAAACTTGCCAGAATTGTCCCGTAAAATCACGAGCGATAGTGAGTAGATTTTACGAGGACCCCGTTTCCGCCTTAGGCGGATTTTCGGGGTTACCTTTGGTGATTAACGGGATAAACAAACAAGATGGAAACTAGAAAGTGTAAGAATTGTCAGAGCGATTTTAACATTGAACCAGAGGATTTTAAGTTTTATGAAAAAATCAAAGTCCCCCCGCCGACTTGGTGTCCGGAGTGCCGGATGAAAAGGAGAATGACATGGAGAAATGAGCGATCGCTTTATAAAAGCAAATGCGCTTTTTCCGGAAAAGATATTATTACCGGGTTTTCTTCTGATTCCGGTATGGTGGTTTATAATCGCGATATTTGGTGGTCAGATGATTGGGATCCTTCGAGCCATGGAGTCGCGTATGATTTTACTAAGTCATTTTTTCAGCAATTTAATGAATTGATGCATCGCTCGCCACAGCCCGCAGTGTTTAACGGCAGGACGGTAAATACTGATTACGCTCAACATGTTGGCAATTTTAAAAACGGATATTTAATTTCAGCTTCCTGGGGAGGTGAAAATATAAGTTACGCTTCTCAAATTCATTCATCAAAAGATTCTATGGATGTTGTTATGCTCGTCAATTCAGAACTCGCCTATGAATGCATTTTTGTAAGTAATTCGTACAAAACATTTTTCTCACAGGATTCGGATAATTGCGTTGATTCGCAGTTCTTATTTGAATGCAGAGGAGCCAGTAATTGTTTTGGGTCTGTAAATCTTCGAAACAAAAAATATTATATTTTCAATGAGCCGCATACCAAAGAAGAATATTTAAAAAGAATTGAGGAATTTGATTTAGGAAGTTACTCAAATATTGAGGCGATGAAAAAAAAGTTTGCAGATATTAAATTAAAGGCGATTAGAAGATACGCGAATATCGTGAATTCGCAAAATGTTTCCGGGAATAATGTCATGAACACGGCTAATTGCAAAGAATGTTTTGAAACTTCAAATGACATTAGAGATTCAGCTTACATTCAAAATGCCATTGGCCCAATGAAAGACAGTTTTGATGGTTATGGTCTTGGAGCCAGTGCCGAGCTTTTATATGAGGCCTTTGATACCGGCGCGCAAGGAGCGAGATTATGTTTTGGAGGAATAATTTGGGGAGGGTTTGATGTTTATTATTCTTATAACTGCCACGGGTCTAATAATTTATTCGGCTGTGTCGGTTTAAGAAACAAATCCTACTGCATCCTAAACAAGCAATACACCAAAGAAGAGTACGAAGCCCTTCTGCCTCGTATAATCAAACACATGAACGACATGCCCTATATAGACAAGAAGGGCAGAGTATATAGGTATG
>Ga0209542_10004139_pt1 | contig 30149 bp, 28 predicted proteins | sample RifCSPhighO2_01_FD_184028 | JGI IMG/M metagenome (GOLD analysis project Ga0209542, IMG submission 184028) | Soil microbial communities from Rifle, Colorado - Rifle CSP2_plank highO2_0.1 (SPAdes) (version 2) | ecosystem: Environmental > Terrestrial > Deep subsurface > Rock core/Sediment ... | reverse complement strand
GGTTCACATGGCCGCGCCCCAATTTATCGAACAGATAGTTAAAACATTGGCCGACAAAATAGGCGGTGATTTCACGCCGAGCTCCTCCCTGGCCGGAAAAATTTTTATTAACAACCTCAATGCCACTGTCCTGGCCATAATCGGCGGCGTAATTTTGGGGGTTATACCGTTATTGGTAATGGCGATTAACGGTTTTTTGGTAGGCTATATACTGGCCTATCTTTTGGCCGAGTCTAACCAGTTGCTCCTGAAAGGTTTGGGTTTTGCCGCCGCAGCCTTAATTCCTCACGGGATATTCGAGCTCTCCGCGCTTTTTATTGCCGCCGGTCTTTCTATGAAATGGGGCGTAAATTATTTAAGAAAAGAAAACGCGGGCAACAGATGGCAAGTATTTAAAACCGATTGCGAGCTAATCTTGCGGTTTTTGCCGCTCATCATTTTCCTTTTGGTAATTGCGGCCTTTGTCGAAACTTTTGTGACAAGCGCCTTGGTTAAATAAATGGCAACGTTTAAGGAAATTTATAAGGTCGTCAAAGCCATACCCAAGGGCAAAGTGGCATCTTATGGCCAGGTCGCGGTAATGGTGGGAAGTCCGCGCGGCGCACAGATGGTAGGCTGGGCCTTGCATGATATGGATCAAAGTTCAGGTCAGACCTCAAAAAAATCCCGAGGTCTGACCTGGGAAGCAGTTCCTTGGCACCGGGTCATAAATGCTAGGGGAGAGATATCTACAACCTGCAGAGAACACAGCGCCGCATTGCAGGCCGGATTGTTGCAAGAAGAGGGGGTAGAGGTTAAACTAACCCCTGAAAACATTTATAAGGTTGATTTAGAAAAGTACCGTTGGTAGGGTCGTCGCGCTTCGCGCGAACCAGGCGAGCCTGCAAGGAGGGGAGCAGCCTACCGGCTGCACAAATCTAGACAGCAGCTTGTTAGAACAAGCTGCACCCTTGTAAAACGGCTATTATAATAAGCGGGATTCGTATAACGGTAGTACGCTTGCCTTCCAAGCAGGTGGCACGGGTTCGACTCCCGTATCCCGCTCCAAGAAAAAGTGATCATCGTCAGATGGCCTCTTTTTCTTTGAAGGTGTGCGAGGGAGTCGAACGGGAAAGGGGTCGGGAAAACGAAAGTTTTCCCGTTGCGGAAATACTAAAACCGAGGGGTTTTAGAGCGCAGGCCATCGCCGAAAGGCTGGCCGAGCAGTGATATTCCCCCTACCCGCTCCAGAAAAACCATGAAGTTGCCTTTGAGGCGGTTTTTTAATATCATATTTTTATGGATGAGCCAACGGAAAATAAGCTGTGCGGAGTCTCTACGAAAGCCGTTGTTCTTGATAAAGAAGGAAGGCTACTGACTTTGTTTAGAACAGAAACCGCTCCGGTGCGACCTAATACCTGGGATTTACCGGGTGGTGATCTGGATTACGGAGAAGAGCCAGAAAAGGGGATTGTTAGAGAAGTAAAAGAAGAAACAGGCCTTGACGTTACAGACGTGAAAATATTTGACGCCTCGGCTCGTATTGATCATGAAGGTGTGCATTGGCTGACCCTAGCTTATAAATGTCTTGCAATTAACGGCAACGTTAAATTATCTGATGAGCATAATGATTATAAGTGGGTAACACCGGAGGAATTTCTTAAGTTGGAATCGGGACCCAAGCTAATGAGGTATGTTCAAGCTATAAAAAATAGCAACTAAAAGTTTTGATTGGCCCAAGAAAAAACTCCGCTAAGGGAGTTTTTTAGTATCCGGCGAATTCCTCGGCTCTAATGTCTTTTTCTTTATACTTTAGGCTAAGCAGAAGCTGTCTGATGTCATAAACCATATCGGGCGAGCCGGAAATATAAAACAGGGGATTTTTAACGTTGACCAGGTGATTTTTTAATAGTCGCTTATTTATTCGCCCGGTACTCCCCTGCCAGTTTTTTAAATTTTTACCGGTCAGGGTAATTATATAATTCAACCCCTCGCTTTTTTTCTTGAATTTTTCCAAATCTGACAGGTAGGTCATTGAGCCTAGATTTTTATCGCTATAAAAAAGTTTTATTTTGTACGGCAGATTATTTTCAGTAACGTGCTTGATTATAGAAACAAAAGGGGCAATACCAATCCCTCCGGCAATAAAAATAATCGGCCTTTTAGCGCTATCAGGCAGGGTAAATTGGCCGTAAGGGCCTTCAATTTCTATTTTTTTGCCTATTTTTATTGAATCAAGGGTTTCTTTGAAGCCGCTTGGTCGCATGCGCATGCCAACCTCCAAAAAATTATCCCTTGGCGTGCTTGTCATCGAGAATGATTTAATGTTGCCAAGCGGGTCTTTCTTTAGCAATATTTCGAAATAAACGCCGATATACTGACCGGGAATGAACTTGAAGTCAGCGCCCTTAAGGTCGAACTGGAAAGCCATGGTTTTGTCAGCCAGCACCTTTTTTCCTTTAAGTTTTAGCTTCAAGCGTTTCATATTTCTTAAATTTAACATTTTTCGCAAAGCCGCGGAATTCAGCAGTTGGCACTGTCCACAGGAAAATGGTAAGCATTGGTGTTATAATAAATAAAATAGTTCTTTGTCCTAGAAACTGAGCTAAAAACAAAAAATAACCTGAATCTCTTCTAATATCTGTGCGGATATTGTAAAATCAGCATGGTTAGTTTAGTTTGTACTATTTTTTATTTAGATATTTTGAGCTTTATTTTGTAACAATCACTGACCTTGGACTGTCTATATAGCAGATAGCCAAAAACACCTATTTTTCGAGTTAAAAAAGCCTAAAAAGGCCTAAATTGACAGGATGATATGGTAATATGGTATAATTCGTTAGAATAAAAATTAAATAATTAATTTAAGAAAGGCAATAGTGATGAAAGGGCATTAGTCTTACCTACCAAAGCAGTTCACGTCAAATTGGCGTGGATTTTGTTGTTTGTCCCCAGACCAATCCTTGAAAAGGCCAATGTGGTTTATTTGACGATTGGTGTGGTGATTAGCGGACTGTTTTTTGACAATTGAATCCTGCCGTCAAAACCGCGACAGGCAGAAGTCTTATCTTACTTATCAGATGCCTTAATTAGGGTAATTTTAGAGCGCCTAAAAAGTGCTCTGGCAAACAGCGCATCCAACTGTCCGTCTTTTTCTCTCTATGGCGGACCCTAATAATTAGTCTAATTATTGGGTTTACTAAGAAAGGAACTCACGGTCGATCCTGTTTGTCAGCGATCTCAAATTGCCATTTGGCAAAGCGAGATCCGTCCCTCTTAAAGCAAACCCAATAATTAGTAAGCCAAGCTTGCTGTGATAGGTTGTCGCTTCGCGACCCTTCGCAGACGCAAGGCACAGTAAAATTCAGATGCACCCGTGCCTCTTGGCACCCCAAGTTTATCGAAGGGTTACAAGATACTCACAGGATGCATCTGCGACTCAATTAATAAATGCGTAGTTTACGAGAAAGTTCAGGCGCAAAAGTGATTTTGTCATTTTTGGCCTTTGCAACTTTGCTTTGGGCCGGTGTTGGAATCATCACCGCCGAAGCTGCTCAACGCCACACTGAAGGCACCGTTGTTTTAGACGGCGGCACAGTTTGGTACATCGGAGCCAGTGAGAAGCGCGGTTTCCGCACAGCCAATGAATTCCTTTCACATGGCTACAGTTTCGCCGGTCTTCCGGCCGCAACTGACGGCGATCGAGCTTTGGCCACAGGTTCTGCGATGATGTTCGCAGACGGTACCTTAGTCAATGACGGCGGTACAGTCTACATGGTCAACGAAGGCACAAAGCGCGGCTTTACCTCCGCTTCTGTCTTCTTGGGCCTTGGTTTCTCCTTTGCAAACCTCATGACCGGCTCCACCGCTGATTTCAGCACCGGCGCCGTGATTGATTCTGCCACCGCTGCCCACCCAGCCGGTTCTCTGGTTTTGGATGGCGGCACCGTTTGGTACGTTCGTTCGAACGGTAAGGCTGGCGTTCCTTCCATGGATGTCTTTAACTCCCATGGTTGGCAGTTCTCCCATGTAGTCGCCGCAAACGCGTCTGATGTCGCGCTGGCCACTTTGGCCAATGCCGCGGCCCGCAACAACGGCGGTTCCTTGGTAGATGACGGCACTGTTGTTCCGCCGGTTTCGACCGGCGCAGTTACGGTTAGCGCGGCCACACAGCCCGCTTCCGGCACAATCATTGCTGACACCGTTTCCGGCGACGGAGCCCAGGCCCTAATTGACATGCTAAATGTCAACTTCATGGCCGGCTCAAGCGCCGCTACTGTTACGACTGTTAAAGTCAAGAGATTCGGCGTTTCCGCCAACACGGATGTTTCCAACGTATATCTATACGAAGGTTCTGTCCGTTTGGCTGAAATGACCTCTTACTCTGACGGCGTGGCCACCTTCACCAATGCCGCTGGTCTGTTCACCGTTTCCGCCAATTCCACCAAGACCGTTATGGTTAAGATGGATTTGGCCAACGGTACAACCGCCGGCAAAACCATTGGTTTGATGGTCAATGCCGCGGCTGATGTTGTCTTGGGTGGTGGCGCCACTGTTGGCGGCTCCTTCCCGGTTTCCGGCAACACCATGACCACGGCCCAGGTTAGCGATCTTGGCAAACTTACCATCAACGCTCTGACCACTTATCCGGCCTCGGTTGACCCGGGCGACCTCAATGAGGAAGTCTGGCGCTTCAACCTGGTCTCGGCTGATCAGGCCATCAGCGTTTCTAAGATCAACTTGACCATGGTTGGCACGATTTCTGCGACTGACTTGCAGAACATCATGCTTAAGTACAATGGCGTCCAGGTTGGCGCGACCATGCAAATCGGCGCTAACAACGAGGTTCTCTTTGACCTCTCCGGCGCGCCGATAACTTTGACCTCCGGCCAGACCAAGACTGTAACGGTTCATGCCGATATAGTCGGCGGTACCGGCCGATCCTTCAAGTTCACCATCAGGAAGTCGTCTGACATCGCGGCTAAAGACACCAACTACAATATTTGGTTGAAGCCGAATCAGACCGACACCTTATCCATCCTTGAGCCTACCACCGGTTCCGGTACTTCTATCAGCACCGGCTCCCTAACCGTAGGCAAAGCCTCTGACTCCCCGTCCGGCAACGTGGCCCTAAACGCTGACGGCCAGACCTTGGCCAAATTCAGCTTTACCGCCGCCGGCGAGGCCGTTAAGGTTACCACTATTATTGTGGAATCAGTCGTAACTGTTTCGGCTGATGACCGAGGCTTGGATAACGGCAAGTTGTATGTTGACGGCGTCCAGGTTGGCTCTACGGCTGATCTCGACTACGACAACACTGACGATACCAACTTCACCGATTCTGACACGGCTATCACCAGCGCCACCGACGATGATACTAGCTTTGCTTTAGGCAATACCTTCGTCGTTCCGGCTGGTCAAACCAAAACTTTGACCGTTGTAGCCGACACCCAGTTGGATGATGGTACTACCCTAACCGCTAACTCTATAGTTAGAGTGAGCGTGGGTGGCATTGTTGCTACTGGCCAGGTTTCGCTTAACACCCTTACGGTTGGCACGGCCGACGGCAATCCGTTGACCGCAATTTCCGGTGCTCTAACCCATGCGGAAAATACCGCTATGGCTGATGCCACCACCACCAACCCGACCGGCGTGGCAGGCGCGACCAATGTCAAAGTGGCTTCCTTTGTCCTCACCGCTGGTGCAGGTGAAGCAGTTAGCTTTACCCAGGTAGTTGTTGGCGATGATGATGACGACAACACCGAAGATTTTGGCGATAACTTCCAAAATTTGAGGCTCGTTACTTCTGGTGGAACCCAGATTGGCTCCACTCAAGGTACGCTTTCTGCTACCGCTGGCGCTGATTTCACCTTTAACGCCAGCCCGGCCATTGTCATAAATGCCGGTCAGCAATTGGTGATTGACGCCTACGCCGACATTCTCTCGAGTGCAGCCGGCTTCTTGGCCGCCGCTCCGGCTCCTGGCCTTGAATTCGTCAGTGCTTCGGCCACCGGTGTTTCAACCGGCAACTCGGCCAGCATTGCCGCTACTGACACTGACCTCCAGAACCTGATAATTGCCACCTCCGGCAGTTTGGTTATCACCGCCAACAGCTCCACTCCGGCCGCCGGACAGCTGGTTATGGGTGAAACCGAACAGACCGTGGCTATTCTCGACTTCGCGGCCGGTTCGGCTGAAGACGTGAACGTCAGCACGATTATCGTTACTGACACTTCAAGCTTTGCCGGTTCCTTGGGCAACGCCAAACTCTATGTGGACGGAGCTCAAATCGGCTCGACCGTTACAGCCTTTAGCGCTGATTCTAACGGCACGGCCACCTTCAACTTGACCACTCCGTGGACAATTACGAAGGGCGCGACCAAGAGCTTAACCGTGAAAGTTACGGTTAACGCCTATCCGAACGCTGTTTCCGGCAGCACTCACACCGTCAACATTGCTAACGCCGCGGCTGTCACCACTACTGGTGTCGGTTCCGGCCAACCAATTGTTGAAACTGTGACCTCTGCTACCGGTACGGCCCAGGACGTCTACCGCACTGAATCGACTGTAGCCAAGGGCGCATCCAGCCCTTCAGGCTCGGCCACGGCTGGCGCCGGTTCAACTGTTCTAGAATTCACTGTTACCGCTAACAGCGCCTTTGACGCCGTAGTCAACGCTGTCGCCCTAACCGTGAGCGGGACAGTTGATACCACAAGCAATGGCAATGCTCTTCTTTACAAGAGCACTGATCTCTCCACTGCTTTGGCTACCGAGGCTTACGTAACCGCTACAGCCGCTGAAGAAAACGGTGTTGTGGATCACTCTACAACCGAATTCGTGGCTGGTGTTGGCGATTTTGACGGCATCCCCGTGGGTGCTAACATCAGACTCGTTGATGGCGGTACTGCTGTTGCAGGTTCCTTTGAGGTTACGGCTATTAGCGCAGCTGCCGGTACTGGCGCCGCCTATCAGACCTTGACCTTCACGCCTGCTCACACGGCCTCTATTGCAGATGGCGACCTTCTCTACTACCGTCCGATGCAGCCCGGTACTGGCAGGCTCTACTTCGGCGCTCAAACTACTTTGACTGCCGACCTTGCTGATACCGATACGACCGCGACTGTAACCAGCACTGATGGTTTCGCCACAGGCGACACTCTCGCCGTTGAAGGCTTCGACGCTACCGGCACCGCCGTTACCGTTGCTTCCGGTTGTGTTGTCGGTTCAATTACAAGCGCCACGGCTTTGACCGTAACCGCTTGTCAATTGTCTGCCGATGCCACCATCGACTTCAACTACTTGAGCGGTACCGTAGCCAATGCCAAGGCCAATAACCACAACTCTGCGGCTATTGTCCGCACTGGCGCGGTTAACGAGACCGTTTCGGCCGGTACACCTAAGACCTTTGTGGTCAAAGGCGACACCACCGGCGCGACTGCCACTGAAACTCTGCGCGTAGATATTGGTTCTGCCGCGGATATCAACTGGGACGACAAGACCAGTTTCGGTATCATTACCGATACGATGACCTTGCCTGTCACAGGTGGCACACTCATCTACTAATCTAATTAGTAAATTGAGCATTCGGGACTAAAAAACCCGACAACTAAAACCGCCCGAAAGGGCGGTTTTAGTATGGGTCTAATAGGACATATAGGTCCTATAAGTCGTATGATGTGGCCTTGAAAAACCGCTGATTTCTGCTAAAATGGTACTTATGGCAATTAATAATAAGGTTATTTCGTTAGTTTTAGCCGTTGTCGTTTTGGGCGGAGGGCTTTACTTTTTCATTAAAGAATCGGCCGAGGATTTTATCAAGCCGGTTGAAATTAGCGAAGAACAGCGCGAGCAAATAAGCCAGGCCATAAGCGAGCTAAAAGTTAAAATCAAAGACGGCTGCAAAGAGGATGAGGCCGGTAACTGCTATTCGCATTACCTTCAGTTGGCCATAAATCATGAAGCCTTGGGCGAGGTGGGCCGGGCCATAGAAGCAAATAAAAAAGCAATCAAGGAATCTTCAAATTCTTACGTACCCTACGCCAATATCGGATCCCTTTACCGCTCAATAGGTGAATTAACCCGCGCCGAAGAGTTCTATAAAAAAGCTTTGGAGATTAATCCGGGCAACTTAAATGTTTTCCGGAATCTTTTTGAGATTTACCGCTATGATTTAAAAATGCCGCCCCATGAGCTGCAGCCGATTTTTGTTCAAGCTATCACAGATTCAGGCAATAATTTGGATTTTGTGCGGCTTTACGCTTTTTATCTGGAAGATATAAACGACCCGGTCAATGCGGTGATCGTTTTAAAGGGCCTGCTTGAAATTGACCCAGAAAACGAGACAATAAAAGCAAAAATTGCCGAGCTTGAAGCGAGTGCCCGCGCCCAGGGCTTGATGGAATAAGCGGGCAGAACCCCCAATGTTCAAACTTCAACACTCAATAAATATCAAAACTTCAAACTTCAGTCTGAATTAGGATTTGAAGATTGTGGTTTGAAGTTTGCTTGAAGCTTGAGGCTTGGAGGTTGAAGTTTAAAACAATTTTATGTTCAAAGACCATTTGACCCGTAAAAATATCATTATCGGTTTGGCGGCGGTTCTCGCGTTGGCCGCCGCAGGCTTTGCCATTTATAAATACGCAAGCGATGATACCGTTGACCAAAAACAGGTAAACCTGTCGGCCGAGGAAAGGCAAAGAATTGAATCCGAGCGAAGCGAACTTGAAAGAGAGATTGGCGAACTCCCGGCCGAAGCCGACCCCAACCGCAAGTTTGATCTATATTTTAAACTAGGCGAGGCTGAACGCGTTTTAGGCAACCTTGAAAAATCGGAAAAAAGTTTTTTAACCGCTTCGGAAATAAACGCCAAGGAGTCGCTGGTCTGGGAAGCTCTTTCTGACGTTCAAAGCGAGCGGAACAAGTTTAAGGAGGCCTTGAAAAGCATTGACACCGCTCTTTTTCTGGCTTCGGGTGAAGCCCGCTACTGGCTAAAAAAAATAAGCATCTCCGAAAATGGCCTCGCGGCCACGTATGAGGAGATTGAAAGTCTTTACAATGAGGCATTCTTCGCTACCAACATTCACCAAGACATTGCTATAGCTTATGCCCGAAGACGGGAAGCCAGGGGCGAGATTGGCTCCGCCTTGAGTTATTACCGAATCGCTCTTCAGCGCGACCCGGAGAATGAGGCAATAAAAAAAGAAATACGCCGACTTGAGGAAGCAATTAAGAATATAAACAACTAAACAATTTTCCCCTCTTTGTAGGCAAACAGCAGGTATTTGTGTATTTGTACAAATATTTGTCCTTATGTTAACATAAGGTTAGAAGTTTTCAAGCTAGGCAAGATAAAATCGAATAAAAAACTGAATAAAAGTGGAGACACAAGGCGTACGCAAATTTTTTCTAGGAACTGATGCAACTAAGATATATTTTTTAGTCAATTCTTTGTTTAACCAACAAAAACCCACCTAAATCTATGGCGGGTTTTATTGTTTGACCATTTTTAAGCAAAGGTCGAGTATCTCTAAAGAAATAACTTATAACAAATCTATTATAAAATCTCTATGAAAAATGCAATTACCCTGCGTCTTTTAAATTGGCGCACTCTCCTCACTCTAACCCTAATCGTAGCCCTGTCTTTGGTTTTCGTGGCTGAAGCTCAAGGCGCCCTGACTTTCGCCACAACCACCATTACTTCTGACGGCAACCTAACCTTGACCCCGGCTTCGGGTTCAAGTGTGGTCGTCTCCGGTTCAAACATCGTCTTAAGCCCCACTTTTACCGGCTCAAGTTCCAAGCAGTCGGTTGAAGCTGACGCTACACTCTCAAGCTTTACCGGCGGCTACGGCGCGGCCGTCATGGGCAATCTTATGGGCACCATTGGTTCAGGCGATACTATTAATGGCGGCCTTATTGGTAAATACAATGTTACCAGCAACTCATCCGACCATCCGAGCGGGGCGGTCTTGGCTGAAATCGGCGAAGAAGCCGTGGGTTCTGATGGCGCCTTTATTGCCTATATCGGCGGCGACGGCGGAGTTATGACCTCGCCGGCGGCCTTCACCGTGCGCACTCTTAACTCAACCGCAGGCAGCTACTTCACCTACGGTATAGACTTCAACACTACAACCATTGACAGCTATCAGCCGGTCAGTTTTGGCACGGCCGATATCCGCCTGGTAAACGGCGAAACAATTGATAATACGACTAACGGTACAGTAGCCGTAACCGGCGCTTTGAGCGCTTCGGGTTTGGTTACCGCTTCTTTGGGCATTTCTTCTACCGCCCAAACCGTAACGCCTGATGCCGATTCGGATGCGGGTTCAACCATCACGGCCGGCGTAACGGCAGTTGACGTGGCCGCTGTCACCACCAATGCCGATGACTGGATTGTTCTTCCGGCTATTGCTGGTGTTCCGGTCGGACACACCATCTATATTGCCTGTACGGCCGGCGGAAATTTTGAAGTCAGAACTCCGGCTACAAGTAATACCAAAATCAATAATGAAGACTCTGACGGGACCAAGGAATACCTGTGTACCGATACAGATTTGCTTCGCATAACCAGCATGGGCGCAACACAGGGTTGGGTCGCCCAATCCATAACTGTTTTGGGCGCGGTGCGAACGGCCGTAGTCCCTGACTAAGCTTACCTCCATAATTAATCGGACAACGCCCTTATGAAAAAAATATCGAACAGGATACTGGCCTGGGCTTTGGTCTTGGGATTGGGCGTAAGTTTAGTCGCTTCACCCGCGCTTGCGGCGGACCTTACCTATAGCGCTGATGTTACGGTAAATCTGACCAGCTTTTCCATTAACTTCACCATCAAATCCGGCTCCGTGGCCACGAGCACCGTGGTTAACCCCGGCACTCTAGTGGTGACGATTCCAACCAGCAGTTCATTCCAAATTACCTCGGCCAGCCGCGATGTGATCACCACCGGTCAAAGCCTTGAAGCGGTTGTGAGTACTTCTTGCAATTCTTCCAATCTCGCGACAGTCATTGTTACGACGACTACCGCGGCTGAAACCGTAACCTTCACGCCCACCTCGGGCCTTTGCACCTATTCTTCTAGCGGTGGAGGCGGCGGGGGTGGAGGCGGAGGCTCATCAACTCCGGCCCCAGCTCCAACAACGCCAGCTCCGGAAACAACAACACCGGCCCCGACAACCGCGCCAAGCACAACTACCGGCACGGTAACAGCCAGCCCGACTGTTGGCGGTCAAACCAGCTTTACCCCGACTGATGCAGGCACGCCGAGTGTTTCGGTGACTGTGCCGGCCAGCGCCGTGGCGGCTGATACCACCGTGACCGTTAATACGACTACGCTCGAGGCCGCGAGCATAACCGCGCCGGTCTCAAGCGCCGGGGCCACGGCTACGGTCGGCCAGCCTTTTAGCTTTGCCGCCACAAGCGGCGCAGGTTCAGTGACAAGCTTCAACCAGCCCGTAACCGTGAGCTTCAGCTATTCCGAATCGCAGCTTCCGGCTGGCGCCAATGAATCTGACTTAGTGGTCATGACTTTTGATTCAAGCAGCCAAGCCTGGCAAGTTCTGCCGACTACGGTTGACCCGGACACCAACAAGATAATTGTCGCCCTTAACCACTTCAGCGTTTACGTTTTGGCGGTTAAGCCGACCGTGGCCGCGCCTGCTGGTGCTCACCACAACGGCACTTTGGTTATAGACGGCCTGACAATCTATCTTGTCAAAGACGGAAAGCTTATAGCTTTCCGCGATCCGGAAGAATACAAATCTTATGGCTATAACTTCAGCCAAGCCGTGGCGATTAATGACACCGACAAATCTTTGGCGGTGGCGAGTATTGCCAAAGCTATGCAGGGCGCGCTCGTGCTTGACGCACGCGACAACCGCACGGTCTATATGATCGGCCAAAACGGGGTTAAGCGCGGCTTTACCACGCCCGATGTCTTCCTGGGCCTCGGCTATTCCTTCAAGAATTTGCCGAAAGTGGATGTCGGCGATTATCCGGACGGGCCAGTGATTGATTTAGTCGCCCCGGCTCACCCCGAAGGCGCTTTGGTCCTGGATAAAACCGACAATCGCACGGTTTGGTGGGTCATAAACGGCACCAGGCAGGGTTTCCAGTCGGCCGAGGTCTTTATGACTTATGGCTTCTCGTTTGACAAAGTCGTTCCGGCCAATGATTCAGACATGGCTTTGACGGTTGGGCCGCTTGTCAAATTCCGAGACGGAACCCTCGTCAATGATCTGGGCTATACTTATCTCATTTCAGATGGCAAAAAACTTAGGTTCAGCGATAGCAATGTTTTCACCGGCAAAGGCTACAAAACTTCAAATGCCATTGCCGCGGATCTGGCCAGCTATACCGAAGGCAGTATGATAGAATAACTAATCTGAAAATTTAGATTTTCAAAACTCGCCTTTACGGCGAGTTTTGAATTCCGTGTGATAAGTTGTTGAGCACGCGCGTTTTTGATTTTTTGACTATGAATGTGGTATAATTTTAATAATTGCGCGATCAATATTAGAAATTAACACACAATAAATATACTTTGTCGGTTCCAGTTTCTACGTTGCAAAAAATAGTGATTTCGAGCGGCTTGGTTGACATCAAGCGTTTTAAGCAAATACAAACAGACGCAAAAAATAAGGGCGTTAGCGTTGAAAATTTGCTTTTGGAGCAGGGGCTGATAGATTCGAGCAAACTGCTTGAGATTCAGGGGGGTTTGCTTGGCGTTCAGACAATAGACCTTAGGCATATTAAAATTCCGCGGGAGATTTTAAATTTGGTTCCAGAACCAATCGCCCGCCGGCATAATGTCTTGGCCTTTGCCAAGGAGGGTCAAGTTTTAAGTCTGGCTATGACTGACCCTGACAACCTCCAAATTCGGGAGTTTATCAAAAAAACTTCCGGGCTCGAAGTTAAGCCGTTTCTCACCACGCCTGAAGGCCTTGAGGCAGGCTTGAGCCTCTATCACAACAATATCGAGGAAGAATTCAATAAAATTTTAGGCACAGAAAAATTTTTTTCCACCGATGGCAGTGCCGCGAGTTTAGCCGGGTTAAACGATCAGTTGGCCAGTATGGCCGAGCAAATTCCGGTTATTCGGGTGGTTGATACTCTCATTGAATACGCCATTTTTGAAAAAGCCTCGGATATCCATCTCGAGGCCCAAGACGACAAAGTCGTCGTCCGTTACCGCATTGACGGCATCCTCCACGACGTCATGAGCTTGCCTAAAGTCATGCTTGGGGCCATAGTCGCGCGCATAAAAGTCCTTTCCAATTTGAAAATAGATGAGCACCGCCTGCCGCAAGACGGCAGGTTCAAGAAAGAAACTAGCGGTTCCAAAGTCGCTTTCCGCGTTTCAACCATTCCGGTTTTTGACGGCGAAAAAGTTGTCATGCGATTGCTTGATGAAACCGCCCGGCCGATGACGCTTGAGGAGTTGGGTTTTTCAAAAAAGTCTTTGGAGATAATCGCGCGTAACATTCGAAAACCGCACGGGGCTATATTGGTTACCGGGCCGACTGGCTCCGGCAAATCAACCACCCTCTACAGTATTTTATCCTTGCTTAATACGCGCAGTGTGAATATCAGCACCATCGAGGACCCCATAGAATATCGCATGTCGGGCGTCAACCAGATGCAGGTTAACCCTAAAATCAATTTAACTTTTGCCATGGGCCTTCGCGCGCTTTTGCGGCAAGACCCGAATATCATTATGATCGGTGAAATCCGGGATAAAGAAACGGCCGAGGAAGCGGTACATGCCGCCATGACCGGCCACTTGGTGCTTTCAACTTTACATACCAACAGTGCGGCCGGCGCGCCGCCCAGGCTACTCGATATGGGGGTCGAGCCGTTCTTGATTGCCTCGACGGTCAATGTTTTGGCGGCCCAGCGCTTGGTCAGGCAGCTGTGCAAGAATTGCATGGTTAGCTACAACCTGACCGGCGAGCAGATTGAGGAGCTTTCCAAACATTTTAGTATGACCGATTTATTGCGCATAATGCAGCGCGAGGGCGCGATTGCTTCAAAAGTTAATTCGCTAGAGGGTCTTTTGTTCTTTAAGGGGCAAGGCTGCGACCGTTGTAGCAACACTGGCTATAAGGGCCGACAGGGAATTTATGAAGTGATGGAGGTAACTGATGCCATTTCTGAACTTATTATGAAGCGCTGGCCGGCTAATGCCATTGAAGCCAAAGCCGTTGAACAGGGCATGGTGCAACTCTGGCAGGACGGTTTTATCAAAGCGCACATGGGCGTTACCAGTATTGAAGAAGTACTTAGGGTTTCGAAGGAATAATTTTAATGAAACTTCAAATATCAACCCTCAACCCACAAATAAACTTCAAGCCTCAATCTTCAAATTTGAAGTTTGGAGTTTGAATTTTGAGGGTTATGACTATATGCATTTTAATTACATTGCTTTAGACAAATTAGGGAAGCGCCTGAACGGAGAAGTCGAGGCCGAAAATACCAAGGCCGCGGCTGACATGCTTCGCGCCCAAGCCTTACTGCCGATAAACATTTCTTCTGAAAAATCTGACGTCAAAAAAAAGTTTAATGTTAAAAACTTATTCGGCAAGGTACCGCTGGTTGAAAAGACAAGCTTTATAAAAAATCTGGCGGTAATGCTCAAAAGCGGTTTTCCGGTCAGCCGCGCCCTTCTAGTTTTGTCGCAACAAACCAGTAACGTAACCTTGGCCGAAGCCATAGCCGACATCAGCAACCAGGTGCAAGCCGGACAACCGCTGGCCGCGGCCTTTGCTCGCCATCCCAAAGTTTTCTCGGAAATGTTTGTGAGTATGGTCAAAGTCGGTGAAGTCTCGGGCAGCCTTGACCAGACGCTCTTAGATTTGGGCGAGCAGATGAAGAAGGATCATGATTTGATTAGAAAAACGCGGGGCGCCATGATTTATCCGACCGTTATTTTAACGCTTATGATTGTCGTCGGGATTGTTATGTTTACCTTTGTTTTGCCGAAACTCACTTCTCTGTTCCTTGAATTTGATGTAGAGCTACCGCTGGTGACGCGCGCGATTATCGGCGCCGTTGATTTTATGGAAGCTTTCGGGGTCTTTATTCTTTTGGCATTAGTGGCTTTAATTGTTGGTGCAATTTACACCTTGAAAATAAAGTCTGTGCGCAGGTTGGTTGACGCCGCAATTTTGCGAATACCGATAATAGGCAAAATCCTCATGTTTACCAATTTGGCCAGGTTTGCACGCACGCTTTCCGGCCTTATCAAATCAGGCATGCCGATTTTGGATTCAATTAGGGTGACCGGTGAAGCCTTGGGCAATTTAAAATATCGCGAGGCCATCGCCGCCGCCGGGGAAGCGATACGCGCCGGTACGCCAATTGCTACCGCGCTCGAGGTGCATAAAACCGTGTTTACTCCGCTTTTGTTGAGCATGGTGGCCGTAGGCGAGGAAAGCGGGAACATTGATGTGGTTCTGGCCGAAGTGGCGGAATTTTATGAGGCCGAAGTAGACCAGTCAGTAAGTAATTTCTCGTCCATTCTTGAGCCGGTCTTGATGGTCGTTGTTGGCGTGGTCGTGGCTGTACTGGCTTTAGGCCTGATAATGCCGATTTACTCAATAACCCAAAGCATTTAAATAACCTGGGAGGGAGAAAAGAATTTTCTCCCCACAATCAAATTTATGTTTTTCAGTAAAATTGACAATCCAATCGGGCTTGACCTTTCCGATCTTTCGGTAAAGCTAGTTCAGCTTAACCGAAAAGGCCCGGGCCTCGAGCTTAGCGCTTATGCCGACGTATCGCTGCCGGGCGGACTTTTAGAGCACGATCTTATTCAAAACCGCGAAGCTTTGGTTGATTACCTTAAACGGGTTTTTTCCAATAAAGATAGCCATAAAGGCAAATTTGCCGGCCGCTCAATAGTTGCTTCAATTCCTGAATCAAAGGCTTTTGTCAGGGTTATCAACCTTCCCAGCTTAATGCCCGAGGAATTGGTTACGGCCGTGCCGATTGAGGCTGAACAATATATTCCTTTGCCCATAGGCGAGATGCAGGTGGACTGGCAAGTTGTCGCCCGGAGCGATGCCGGGCTTCAGGTTTTCATTACCGCCACGCCAAAAAGCTATATTGAAGAACTGCTTTCCGTTTTTTCCGATGCCGGGCTTGTTGTGCAAAGCATTGAGGCCGAATCGGCGGCCATTGTCCGCGCTTTGCTTAAAAAATCCGACAACCCACCGGGAACCTTGATTTTAGACATGAACGCAAGCCGCACCAGCTTTATACTTTATGTCGCAAATTCCATTCAATTTACCTCTAGCATCCCCATGGCCGGTAATGCTCTAACCGATGCCATTGCCCAAAGGCTTAAACTTAATAAAACTGAAGCCGAAAAGATAAAAAGGCATTACGGAATTTCATCTTACAGCTTGCCCGGCGAAAAGGTCTCGCCCGAAACCGCCACAACCATTTCGGAAGTGGTTATTGCCCTCGAGCCGGTATTGAATAATCTTTATGATGAAATGAAAAATACTATCAAATTCTATGAGGAGCATAACCTTTCCGGAACATCTGGCGCTGTTATACAGGAAATAATTATTTGCGGCGGCACGAGCAAACTGCCAAACCTATCCGAGTACCTGCAGGGAAAAATTCAGGCCGATAATGAGTTTAGCAGGCGCGGCATTAAGGTCAGCTTAGGCGATGCCTGGCGAAACATTATCGAGAATGGTCCGCCGCCTTTTTCACAGCGAGAAGCATTATCTTATACCACGGCCCTGGGCTTGGCTTTGAGGAATTATGAAATTAGCTAATTTACTTCCGAAAAATTATGTCCAAAGCTATAAGCTGTACCTTGGCTTGCTTTACGCCAAACGGTTGTTTTTGGATCAGACAATTATCGCTCTTTTGGTTGGCGTAATTTTAGGAGCCCAGTTTTTTGTTTTGCGCGAACAAACAGACGATTTAGCGCATACGGCGGCAAATTTAAACAAATTAAGCTCCTCAATTAATGTAGCCGAATTGCAAAAAGCGGCAGATGACCAGGCCGAACGTTTAAAAGCTGTTTCCGAGGTCATAAAAATCAAATCCGATTTCTCGCCTTTTATTGACGAATTTATCGAGCAAGTACCGCCGGGTGTAACTTTGCAGAGCGTAATTTTAGACTCAAGCAAAAAACAAATAGACGTCTCCGGACGGGCTTCCGCCCGCGAACAAATAGTCTTGCTGCATAGCAGGCTTGAGAGTTCAGAAAGTTTAAAGATTGTTTACGCGCCACTTTCTAATTTAACCGCCGCGACCGATGCCAGTTTCAGATTTATCGTTTCATTCACCACTGCGCCATGATCCGCTTAAACTTCCTGAAAAATTTTAAACTTAGCCACACCCGCCAGCTTTTAGAGCTTCTGTCGGTAGTTGTAATTTGGGCGGTTTTATTTGGCGTGGTTTTGGTTTTAGGCGGAAAAGTTGCCGGCTTGCGCGAGCAGGCCGCCAATTTAAAAGTAGAAATTACTTCTCTGGAAACCGCCCAGAGCGACTATGCCATATTGAAAAATGCGGTTGCCGGCACAAGCGGCGATAGGTCCAGCCTTGAAATGCTCTTGCCGGCGCGCAACGACGTTTTAACAAATATCCAACTGCTTGAAGCCCTGGCCGCACAAACCCAAAACGTTCAGTCCATAAAAATTACCGAACCGGCCCCGGACAGCAAGAAAAAAACCACGGCCAGCTCGCAAAACAGCGCCACTAAGTCAAATTCGGAAAGCGGGGTGGCGGCCAGCGCGGTTCTAGGTAAGGCGGAATTCACTATTACCTTAAACGGCGGCTTTGTTTCCTTAATGCAGTACCTTAAAAGTTTTGAGAACCAGCCGTTTTTGGCAACAATAAAGTCAATTGGTTTGACCGGTGAAACAGCCACGGTTGGCCGCGGCACGGTTGTTAATACCGGCCTGATTGAAAGCGAAATAGAAGGTACTTTCTATTTTTTAAATGAGTAATTTATCATGGAAATAAATTTCAAAAAATTGTCGCCGCTAATAAAGAAGGATATTAGCTTCGTTTTTAAGGCCGTGATGGTTTTGGTTTTGATTCTTTGGGGGCTCTGGTATTACCGCGTAGGCTTTGCCGAGGTTGAAGTGAAAAAACCGCAGTCCAAAAAATTGGAAATTAAAATTGACCGGAACGCTTACGAAGTCGCCAAAAAATATCTGGGGCAAATCGACTCCTATCAATTGCCTGATTTAAATTCCCTATACGAAAACCCCGAGCCTTTTCAGGAATATCAGTAATTAATTTTTTTGCCTGCCGCTAGGCTTGGCAATTAACAATTTTCAGTTTCCCATGAATTTTAGGCTTGATAAAAGCCGGTTTTGATGGTACCATTTGTTGAGTTGGGTTGCGCCCGTAACTTAACTGGATAGAGTACCTGGCTTCGAACCAGGGGGTTGGCGGGCACGCCCTCACACCACTTGTCTTTAGTTCCCGTAGCTCAACTGGATAGAGTACCTGGCTTCGAACCAGGGGGTTGGGGGTTCGAGTCCCTCCGGGAACACCAGTGGTGTGAGGGTGAAAGTCCCTCCGATGGGCACCATTAAAATTTTCGGGCTGGTAGCTCAATTGGCAGAGCAGATCCCTCTTAAGGATAAGGTTTTGGGTTCGATTCCCAACCAGCCCACCAAATTACGTAATTAGTTCTAAAATTCAAAACAGCTAAAGTGGCTGTTTTTTGTTGCTGGTGATAAAATAGACATATGATTGCTTCTCGCGACAAGGTTCTAAAATCTGGTGAAATTGCCGATTTTTTGGCGGTTTCCGCGGAGACCGTGGCCCGCTGGTGCCAAGCCGGACGCCTGCCGGGTTTTAAAATCGGCGGGCAATGGCGGGTCAGACAAAGCGACTTAAACAGGATAATCACCGGCAAGATAGACAAGAATTTTCGCAAAAAGGGAGCCGGGCAGGGAAAAGCGTTATTTTAAATTTCTAATTACTAATTTCTAACGACTAATAAATGTCTAAGGCCTTAATGCCTAAATTTTAGTAATTAGTCATGGGGATTTTATTAGAAATTAGGTATTAGATATTAGGAATTCTTTGGTGAATAAAGTTCAACAAAATACTATTTATTTCTTCTACGGGCCCGATACTTATCGGGCGCTTTTGACATTGAATACCTGGAAAAAAGTTTTTCAGGAAAAGCACGGCCCAAATTCGGTGCGCGAATTGCCGAGGGCGGAAAAGCCCTATCTCTTAAGCGAGATTGCCGGCGGAGCTTCGTTATTTGAAAAGACGACCTTAACTGTTGTGCGTGATCCTTTTTCCGAGAGCTTGATTGATATTGAAGATTTTATTAATTTCGCGCAAAGGCCGAACAAGAACGGCGCCCATATTTTGCTTTGGCAAAGGAGCGATTTGGACAAGCGTTTGTCCAGCACCAAGAAAATATTAGAGCTCGGTAAAAACGACGAAATTAGGATTGATTACTTTGATTTTTTGTCTAATGATGAGGCGCTTAATTTTATCGCTTCAGAATTTAAGAAAAAAGACTTAAAGATTAAAAGCGATGCCGGTGGCGCGTTATTAAGGTTTTGCTTGATGCCCGACGGTCGCCTTGATTCCTGGGCGGCCTTAAACGCCGTTTCCCAGCTGGCCGCTTATGCCTCGGGAAAAGAATCGGTGAGTTTGACGGATGTGCAGTCGCTTATCGTTCCGGCCAACGGCGAGGACGTCTTTTTACCGATGCTGAAGTCATTTGCCGGGAAGCAAAAAAAGGAATTTTTGATAAATTTAAACCAGTTAATCGCCAAGGCAGAATCCGATCAGGAATCTCTGGGAATTTTGAGCTCCCTTTTTGAACAGGTCAAGAATATGCTTGCTGTTTTAATATTGAGCGAGCAGGGCAAGAGTAGTGATGAGATAGACGGTCTTTTTGAATTCAAAAAAGGACGCAGCCGATATCTGTTGGCCGACGCCCGCAGGTTCGATAAAGAAATTTTGCAGGAGCTGTTCGATGAATTGCTGGAAATAGAATATAATGTAAAAAAGGGAAAAACTTTGCTCGCATCCGACTTATCCTTTCTTGCCGTGCGTCTCTAAAGCGAAAATAAATGCAGGAAAACCAAAACCAAAATAATACCGAAGAGAATCAGCCTTTGGTTGCCAAAGGAATAGTGCCCGGCCTTGTTACTGGCGCTTCTGATAATGATCCGGCCGGCATTGCCACTTATTCCCTGTCCGGAATCCGTTTTGGCTATGGGCAGCTTTGGCTCTTGGTGCTAACCACGCCCATGCTAATTGCCCTGCAGTCCATGGTCGCCCGCATTGCCATTGTTACTAAAAAAGGATTAGCGACAAACTTTAAAAACGTTTACTCGCGCAATGTGGCTTTTGGCGCAGTGGCTCTTTTGGTTGTTGCCAATGTTTTAACCATAGGCGCCAATATTGCCGCCATGTCTGAAGCGGCCGCGCTCCTCGTGCCCGGAACAAGCCTTATCAACTGGGTTGTGCCTGTTTCCTTCATCATGTGGTACGTAGTCGTTTTTTTAAACTACAAACACATCACCCAATATTTTTTGTGGCTCATTCTTTTTTATCTGGCTTTTATTTTTTCGGCAATTTTGGCCAAGCCTGATTGGGGTGAAATTTTCGTGTCTATTGTTAAGCCGGCGATTTCCTTAAATAAGGAATTTTTATTGGCTTCAGTGGCTCTGATAGGCACAACCATAGCGCCGTATTTGTTTTTTTGGGAACCGAGGGAAGTTATTGAGGATAAAACTCCGGTGAGATTGGCTAAATGGCAGAATTGGTTGCAGGCCCCGGGATTTATTTTGTCTAATTTCGTGGCTTTTATGATTATCGTGGCCACCGGTACTCTGCTTTTCGGCAATATCGAGGGCGAGGTAACGGCCGTACAGGTTGCCCAAGCTTTGGAGCCGGTGGCCGGCGAGTATGCCAAACTCCTTTTTGCCATAGGTATTTTGGGCGCCGGATTTTTGGCTGTGCCGGTGCTGGCCTCTTCTTCGGCTTTTGGCATTACCGAGCTTTTGGGTTGGAGAGAAGGGCTTTCGCAGAAATTTAATAAGGCCATCGGGTTTTACGGCCTGATTTCAGTCTCCATACTTGTTGGCATTCAAATTGCCATCTCCGGCTTTGACCCGCTCAAGGCGCTTTTCCTTTCGCAGGTTATTGCCGGCCTTCTCGCGCCGCCTCTGATTTTTCTTATTTTGCTTTTGGCCAACAACAAGAAAGTTATGGGCAAATACACTAACGGCTGGTTTGAAAACATTTTTGGCGTGCTGGCCTTATTGGCCCTATTGGCTTCAGGCCTGGGCTTAATTTTACTTTTTTAGCCTTATAACGCCTCGCGCGAATGCCCCGTGCCGAGAGCACGGGGATGAGCGCGCCTGAAATGAGCGGCGGATAAACGGGGTCCCCCGCGAAGCGAGGGGTTAAAAACCGCAACTAATGGTTGCAAACCCGCCCTGGTGCCCCGCGGTTTTGCCGCGGGGAGGGGTTTACCGGTTTTTCCAAAATATGATATTATGGTTAATATAGTTTTATGGCCAAGAAATACGGCATTGCCATAGGAATAGTTTTTTTAGCACTCGGGGTGCTTAATTTTTTTGTGCCTGGCCTTAAAACAAACGTACTGCACGCCGCCTTGCATATCATTGCCGGCGTGGTCGCCATTGCCATGAGCTTGCGCGGGTCCGATACGACAAAACTGATCAAGTGGATAACTATTTTGACCATTATTTTTGCGGCCATGGGTTTTGCCGGCGTACATGCCATCTTGGGATTTTTAAGCTTTGATTTAATGCTTAAATGGGTTTATTTGATTATCGGGCTGCTTTCGGCCTACGTATATTTATCCCTAAAGCACGAGCAAGCGTCTTGAGGCATTGATTATGAGGCCTTATCAGAAAATTTTAGTTAAGCTGGCTTGGATATTGGTTCTCTTGGGCGGTTTATGGCTGGTTTTCGAGTGGGACCAATCGCAAATTTCGGTTGTTGAAAATAGAGCAAGGCAAGAAGAGCCGGTTGACGCCTCACCCCAAACCATAAAAGCAAAGCACGCCTTCGCGGCCGGTGAACACACCTTAAGCGGCAAATTAAATTTGCCGACGCCCTGCCATGAACTGGAATATGAGACCATTATCACTCAATCCTATCCCGAACAGATAACCATAAATTTTAAAATAAGCCCTCCCGCCGTTGACGTAATTTGCATTCAGGTTGTAGACGAAAGGGAATTCACAATTGAGTTTGCAGCTTCGGCCGGGGCTTTGATTTTGGCAAAATTAAACGGACATCCGGTTGAATTACTGATAGATAATCAGTGATTTCCGAAAAAATTAGCTAAGGAAAAAAGCAGTCGCCACTTGCGGCTGATTTTTATTATTCCGGGCAATCCGGCAAGCTTTTCGATTCTGATGGTTCTGGTAAGTTCTTGAGTTTTGGGGAATCCTTCAAGGGTGAGGCCCGCATTTCCCAGCCGGCGTAGTTCCGGATTTAGGCTTGCCACCAGCGTTACCTTTCTATTTTTGAATTTTTGAATAATAGTCGTTTTTTTGTGTTCGGAAAGTTCCGAATAAAAATAGTCGAGTGAAGCCTTGGCCGTTAAGTATTGGGCATAGGCCTTGCTTTCACCCGTAACGAGTATGGTTATAATGTTTAATTTTTTAAGTTCCAGCATAGCAGCCAAGGAGTCGGTCAAAATTTGTTCCCTAAAGGCGAAAATGGCTTTAATTTCTTCGCCAACAGACAAAATGCTGACAGTTTTACCTTCGGCGGAAAGTTTATCGGCCGCCTCTGACGCGGCCTTGGTATTGATGCCGAATTGATTTAAAAGACTAATACTGCCAAGCAATACCCGTAAAAATTTATACGTTCCTTTAAGGCCGCGGTCGGGTAATTGGCTCACGTTGTCGATGGCTTCAAAGACGGTCTTTTTTTCTTTGGCAAAACGCAGGATAGCCTGATCTTTGGCATGCTCTGAATTTTTGGCCAAGCTTGCGGCAATCGATAAAAGTTTTGTTTCATCATAGAATTCGACATTGATGAATTTTTTCAACCTTTTGGACTTGGCGTTCGCGGTAAGGAGGTCGGTGAGCACGGGCTTGCCGTCAGTCAGGATGCTTTTATCAAAGATGCAAAAACGCACCCGGGCGATAACCGGCATTAGCCAAACATCGCCGGTTACAGTGGCTCGTTTGTTTAAAAAGTTTGTGACTATCCGTTCAATTATATTTCGACTGCCTGTCATAACTAAATTTTAACACAAAATTAAACCGCCCTTCTCTGAAGAATGGCGGTTTTAAGAGACTTTGATCTTTAGGATTCAAGGAATTTTTGGACTGATTGCAGATTGGCGGCGAGTTCGCTCAAACGCTCGGCAAATTCCCGGTCGCCCAGGGTTTTGTTGAGTTCAAACAAGCGGGAGGTAGCCACGACCTTATAGGCATAGCCGGCCGAGTCGTCTTTAAGCTTGTCGGTAAGCCGCGCTTGCACGGCTTTGTTTGAGAGAATGGTATGAACGGTGATGGCATGCTGTTTGACGTATTGGCCTATTGCCGTGCCACAAACCCCGAGCGTTTCGCCATGGATCGCTTCCGCATAAATCTTGACGGCTTTGCAAACGTTTCCTGCTCCGGCATGGTATGACCAGATAGCCAAGCCCCAGTCACCGAGGGTGCGATAGTTGCCGAGCAGATAGGAAAGGCCGGCTTCAATGCTCTTGTTCGGATCGAGCCTGTCGTCTTGGTATCTATCCACGCGCATCCCTTGGCCACGGGCCGTGCCTGGCATAAGTTGGTAAATACCGGCGGCGCCGGCCACCGAAATAGCCGTTTCCGAACCTCCGTTTTCGAGAAAGGAGATTCCCAGGGCCACGTTTTCCGGTATATTTTTACTTCTGGCAACGTTTCTGATTTCGCTTTCATGCTTGGCGACAACATACAGGGACGGCATAAAGGCTTTTCTTGTGGCGACAAATTTTATTTTATCCTCAATTATTCTTTCCATTTCGTTTCGGTTGTCGAAATTTTCGCCAAAGACCAAGGCCGCCACATCGTTAGTTAATTCGGAAGCTTGGGCGGCGGAGCGCGTAACGGGTTTGCTGTAGCTGAAGTTGACGCTTGTCTGAATTAGGCCAAGCAATAAAACTCCGATAAAGAGGGTTAAAACCGCAGCTTTATTTCTGGAGTCGGATTTTAGCAAGCTACTTATTATTTTAAGCGGATTTTTCTTAGGCAAGAAATTGAAGGTAGGGTTAGTCATTGGTTGGTTATCTGTTTTTGCCTGCCGCGCCAGTTTGCAAAAAAATTAAAGAGGCAGGTTTAATAATTAAGTTACCCGCGTATTTTACCAGGCCAGCGGGCCGAAGCCCATACCGAGTTTTAGGCAAAATTAGGTAAAGGAAAGTTGTTAAAATATACAGGGTTTATGCCTGTATATGATTTAATAGTATCTCTTGTTTATCCTTATTTTGAGGGGGTTTCCTCGGTGTAAATATGCTACTGACGAAAAAGCAATTTTATTCTATAATGAGGATGCTTGTTCCATTAGAAATTTTATGAAAGGGCTTGTCTGAAAAGTTATCTCTGGTGGGCAAAAGCGAGTATGATTTAGGTTTTAGATTTAATTAAATTTTATAAAAGGATGAAAGCAAAAAAACTGAAAGATACGTCTGGAGGGCAGGTCGTCGAGGCAAAAAATATCGGCGATCTTTTTGGGCCGGAATTAATCGTAAAAGTTCGAGATCCAAAGATCGGCCTGGAGGGCTTTTTAGTTGTTCATAACACGGCTTTGGGGCTTGGCAAGGGCGGCATCAGAATGACGCCAGACGTTACGGTTGAGGAAGTCGGTCGGTTGGCCGAAACCATGACCTGGAAAAATGCCCTGGCCGGAATTCCGTTTGGCGGAGCTAAGGCCGGCTTGGTTTGGAAAGGCGGAAGCGATAGCATGAAAAAACAGCATGTCCAAAGTTTTGCCCGGGCCCTGTCGCCTTTTATTCCGAAAAAGTATGTAGCCGGGCCGGATGTTAATAGCGGCGAAAAAGAAATGGCCTGGATCGCGGATGCTCTGAATAATTTTCAGGCGGCAACCGGCAAGCCGCGAAGATATTGCAAAGTGGTTAAAGGTAAAAAAATGTGCGGCTTGCCGCACGAGCTGGGGAGCACTGGTTTTGGCGTGGCGCATAGCACGGCTGTGGCGGCCAAGTTTTTAGGTATAAATATCAAAGGCGCCAGGGTGGCCATTGAAGGCTTCGGCAACGTCGGCACCTTTGCCTTCAAATTTTTGGAAGAGTTTGGTGCAAAAATCGTGGCTGTGGCTGATAGCCGTGGCGCCATTTACGACGCCAAGGGTTTAAGTTATGCCGGGGTGATAAGAACCAAAAGCAAAACCGGATCAGTGGCAAACCATAAGGTTGGGCAAGCTCTAACCCGCGATGATTTTTGGGCTGTCGATTGCGATATTTTAATTCCGGCAGGGGTTACCGATTCCATTCATGCCGGCAATAAAAACGTAATCCGGGCCAAGCTAATCGTTGAAGGTGCCAATATTCCCATGAACGCGAATATAGAAAGTGAGTTTGGCGAAAAAGGCATTTTTGTGGTTCCTGATTTTGTGGCCAACGGCGGCGGCGTAATTTCTTCCTATGCCGAATACATGGGGTATTCGCCGGCCAAAATGTTTGATATGGTAGAAGCAAAGGTTACCACGGCCACCAAGAGCGTCGTTCGCCAGGCTTTGGCCAACAACAAAAATCCCCGCCTGGCCGCGCTTGAAATTGCCGTGGCTCGAGTGGAAAAAGCGGCGAAAAAACGCAAATCGGCATTTTAATGGCTCAAAAATCTTTCAAATTTAGTCTATTGGTGATTTTGGCATTTGCGGCAATGTCTATTTTAGCCTTTGCCCAAACTGCGGAGGCTGAAGATTTTACTCCGGAAACTGCCGAACCCGAAAAGTTTTATGTGGCGCTCGTTACCGAGGTTACTGAATTAGAGGCCGGGAAAATTGTTGTTGTCGAGATTATTAAGGGGGAAAGAAAAGGCGAAAAAATACTTATAGATAATTCCGGCGTGCAAACCGCACCTCAATATGTTTTCGCGCCCGGTGACAAGGTGGTTGTCGGCCAGTTTCAGTCTTTGGACGAAACTATTTATTACCTTGCCGATTATTACCGAACCGATCAGATTCTCGGCGTTTTGGCTTTCTTTTTTGCCTTGGCCATATTTTTCGGGCGCGGCAAGGGCGCGCGTTCTATTTTAGGCCTAGCTTTCACCGTAGCCATACTTGTTTGGTTCATAGTTCCTCAAATTTTGAATGGGGCAAGCCCGGTGCTTATTACCCTGGCAGGTTCTTTTTTAATCGCCGTGGTTGCCATTTTTTTGGCGCATGGTTTGAATGTGCGCGCCGCCGTAGCCTTTAGCGGAACGCTTATAACCTTGATTTTAGCGGTCGCCCTGGCCATGATTTTTGTCGAAGGCAGCCAGCTTTTGGGCTTGGGTTCGGAGGAAGCCATGTTCTTACAGCTCGATCCCAGCTTAACCCTTAATCTCCAAGGCCTGCTTTTAAGCGGAATAATTATAGGAACTTTAGGCGTGCTTGATGACGTTACCGCCAGCCAAGCCGCGGTTGTGGATGAAATTAGTAAAGCCAACGAGTCGCTCGGTTTTAAGGAGCTCTACAAAAGGGGATTGTCGGTGGGGCACGAACATATTGCCGCTTTAGTTAATACCCTTTTTCTGGCTTATGCAGGCGCGGCCTTGCCTCTGTTCCTGCTTTTTTACATAAATAAAACCCAGCCGCTTTGGGTAATTTTAAACGGCGAGCTTATTGCCGAGGAAATTGTCAGGACTATGGTCGGCTCAAGCGCCTTAGTTTTAGCGGTGCCTATAACTACTGCCTTAGCCGCCTATTTCATTCCCAAATACCGAAATACCAACTAGCTTTAAGCAAACGTTTGACAATATATTTTTAATGAGAATAATAAGATTATGATCGAACTTTTATTGTACGGTTTAGTGGCTGGTTTTCTCTCGCTCTTAGGCGGCTTTGTGGTTGTTTGGCGATCTAAAACAATCATGAAGGTGATAACGCCGTTAGTCGCCTTTGCCGCAGGTGCTTTCCTGGGCGTAAGTTTCTTGGATTTATTACCTGAAGCCGTGGAAATGGTTGAGGAGCCGCATAACGTTTTCGCTTTTACCCTTCTTGGCTTCTTCATTTTCTTTGCCCTGGAGCGGGCCTTGATGAAATATTTCCGCAGACATGACGACCAAGCGGGACATGCCGACCACACCGAGTCAATTTCGCTTCTGGTTATTATCGGCGACACCCTGCACAATTTTTTGGACGGTATTGTTATTGCGCTGGCTTACCTTGCTAACCCGGCTTTAGGCTTAACCACAGCCGTAGCCGTGGCCGCGCATGAACTGCCCCAGGAAATAGGCGACTTCACCATTCTTTTGGATCGCGGCTGGCCAAAGGCTAAGATAATCCTGGTTAACGTTTTGTCAGCCTCCTTCATATTTATCGGCATTGCCTTAGGTTATTATGCCGGGGCAAGGCTTGAAACTTCTTTGCCTTATCTTTTGGCAACCGTCGCCGGTATTTTTATCTACATTGCCGCTTCGGACCTTATTCCGGAAATCCATCACCGCGCCGGACACAAATATTTGTACCGAGTGCTGTTCGCGTTCTTACTTGGCCTGGTGCTCGTAGGCTACTTAGTAATGCTCACTCACGGGCAATAAATGGATCCCCACAGCTAAAACCGTGGTATTCGGCGAAGGCTGATAAAAAATACGTACCTTCATATGCATGCATATGCATGCGGGTACGTATTTTTTGACTGTAACCCAATTTAGTCCGGCCGGACTAAATTGGGTTGATGAAGATCCTTTTAGCGGGAGAATTCAGCGTTTCAGTCATTCCGTCTATCATGTTCAGTACCACTATTTTTGTCCAGAGCGCCCTGGATGAGAATATCCAAAAGTTCGGTGTAATTTATATTGTCAGCCGCGGCCGCTTGGGGAAGCAGGCTGGTGGCAGTCATGCCGGGAATGGTGTTGGTCTCAAGTATAAAAAGTTCGCCGCCGCGCAAAATAAAATCAGTACGCGACATACCGCGGCAGCCTAATACCCCATGCGCCAGAAGAGCGTCTTTCTGCAGAGCCTTTATTATGTTTTCCGGTTGAGGCGCGGGTGTTATTTCTTCGCTGGCCCCGACCACATATTTGGCTTCAAAGTCAAAAAATTCGCCGTTCTTGGGGATTATCTGTGTTGGGGGCAAGGCTTTGGGGCGGCTATCAATTTCAAGCACGGCGCAGGTAAGCTCGGCGCCTAAAATTTGCTCCTGGAGCATCAGACTGTCCGAAAATTCAAAAGCCTCACCCACCTTCGCCAAAAAATCCCGGCTGTTTTTTATTATGTAAGTGCCTTTGCTCGAGCCGCCGTCTGATGGTTTTAGCACCGTGGCCCATTGGTCGGCAAAGGCAATGAGTTCATTTTTTTTTTCTTCCAGGTTATTTTTGGTAAAAGCCATGTATTTCGGAACTTTAAGCCCGTGGAACTGATAAAGCTCGTTCGATTTTATCTTATCCATGGCCAAAGCTGAAGCTAACACGCCTGAACCGGTGTAGGGAATGCCAGCCAAGTCAAACAAGGCTTGGATAGTGCCGTCTTCGCCGAATTTGCCATGCATGGCGATTACGCCTACGTCTATTTTTTCATTATCCATCATATCGACAGCTAAACTGCCGCTTATTGGTTTTACCGAATTAATTGAGGATTCAACCAAGGATGAACCGTTTTTTTCCGGGAGTTCCCTAATGAAACCTGGACTTACCAGCCATTTTCCATTCTTCTCAATTTTTACGATTTTTATGTTGTATTTGGACTTATCAAGGGCGTTTAAAATATTTATGCCCGAATTCAAAGACACCTCATGTTCCGAGGACGGTCCGCCCATAATCACCGCCAAATTTATGCGTTTAGCCATAGCGTCATTTTATTATATACTATAAAAAGATGTTAAACGAGAAAACAAACCAAAGCCATAAAGTTAAAGTTCTCCTTAAAATAATTGCCGGTGCGGCCATTGTCACGATGGCGCTTTGGTTTGGCTTGCAGGTCGCCCAAAGCGAAAATCTGCAAACGCAACTTTTGTCTTTCGGCTATATCGGCGCATTTTTGATATCGGTTGTATCAGGTTTTAATCTGGTCGTTCCGATACCGGCTATTTCATTTTTGCCCGCCCTGACCGAAGCAGGCTTGGATTTTTGGATTTCGATATTGGTTATCACGGCCGGCATGACTGTGGGCGACAGCATCGGTTATATCCTTGGCCGCCTGGGAAGAAACGTGAGCCTGTTTTTGCATAGCCGGGTAATAGGAAAGCTTGAAAGCTGGCGGGATAGGCATTTTTTACTGCCGCTTTTGGCCGTTTTCATTTTTGCCGCGATAGTTCCGTTGCCCAACGAGATAATCGTTATTCCTGCGGCGCTCATAGGGTATAAATTCGGGCCAGTTTTTTTATCCGCTATTTGCGGAAATTTGATTTTTAACATCCTCACGGCATTTGGCCTAGTTAATTTATTCAGTCTTTTAATTAAGTGAGTTTCTAGATCAAGTGGAAAATATTTTATTTATTTGCCGGTTGATGGTATAATAAAAATATAGATTCACTGTGGATAACTTCAGTCTCCATTTATTAATTAAAGGTCCGGAGAGGAAGAAACAAAAATAAATATATGATCGAGTCAATTTTAGGGCTAGTTCGGCAAAACAAAACAATCTCCGTTCTAGTTTTCGGTTTTCTTACTTTTTTTAGCGTTACTTACGTTTTAGCCTCGGCAACGTCGAATTTTACTCAAACCATCAACGCCGGCACTCTTTCCGTTGATATTGTGGATGCGAGCTATGTGACTGTGGGCAGCCCGAGCGTGGCAATGAGTGCGGTAACTTTTAGCTTTGCTTGTCAGGCGGCCACTGGCACCTTTGGCACTGCCAGCCAAGTAATATACGTTAAAAATCCGGATGCGGCTGATAACGGCTGGACCGTGGCCTTGGCCGCCTCTGATCCGACCGACGTTTGGGATAGCGCCGGGACAGATTTTGATTTTAACGATTCGACCGGCTCCGGCTGTACCGATGGGGCTGATGCCGATTCTTTGGGCGGGCAGATGACCGTTGACCCG
>Ga0209542_10004138_pt1 | contig 30150 bp, 30 predicted proteins | sample RifCSPhighO2_01_FD_184028 | JGI IMG/M metagenome (GOLD analysis project Ga0209542, IMG submission 184028) | Soil microbial communities from Rifle, Colorado - Rifle CSP2_plank highO2_0.1 (SPAdes) (version 2) | ecosystem: Environmental > Terrestrial > Deep subsurface > Rock core/Sediment ... | reverse complement strand
TGGGCTGGATAAGGATAAGTGGATAAGTGAGGTAAGGCGTGTTCGGGTACTGCCGGAATATAGCGCCCGAGCAAGTGCCGAAGCCGAAGGCATCCGCCAGATCATCACCGGCGAATATCGTTTTGTTTAACCCAGAACTCATTAAAACAAAACAAGGAGGTGTAAGTTGCAAAGACCGATCGTTGTACCTCTTACTTCAGATGTGCGAGTGTTCCAAGCGGTGCCGAAGCCATTCCGACGGGGACCGTTTCAAACCAAGTCAGGCGGTAAGCTCTTTGTTGACTTTGTCCTACCCGGACCAGATGTCATCTCGCGTTTTGGTTCGTGGCAGAAAAGCGAACTTGACCAGATTCCGAGGGAGATGCGCGGCCTTCGAGGATATCGAGTGGTAGACTTGCCAGTTGGTAGCGTAGGTGGCACCGAGTTCCATCGTATACGAGAGGAGATCGTCATCGGTCTTGCGGGTGCACTCGAGTGGACTTGCGAAGATTTTGAGGGTGGACAGATTATCATCCAGCTCATTCCGGGTGTGGCCGTGTGGATGCCGCCGTTCATCCTGCATACTTACAAGGCTCTTGAAGAGGGAAGTGGCATACAGGTACTCTGCAACACGCTCCTGTATCCCGATGATCCAGCCACTTCCGACACCTATTCCCGTGAGGCCTTCCTCAATCTCACGAAGCAGTCGTAACCATAACAGGCACTTGGGGGTTAAACCCCCAAGTGCTTTTACTTTTCAATACTTATGATTGTGCTAGGATGGTGATATGAATAAAAAGAAGAGAGTTGTGGCTATAATACAGGCCAGGATGGGGTCAACCAGGTTGCCGGGTAAGACGTTTATGCCACTTGCGGGGAAGCCTTTACTTTGGCATGTTTTTGATAGGGCAAGGAAGATTAAGAATGTGAGTGATGTGATATTGGCCACGACTACTAACTCATTGGATGATGTGCTGGAAAAGTTTGCTCGGGAAAATGGGATTAAGTTTATGCGTGGATCGGAGCAGGATGTGCTTGATCGGTTTATCCAAACTGGCGAAAAAATTGGAGCGCAAGGAATATTGCGTATTTGCGGAGATGCTCCTCTTATTGAGCCAACAGAGATTGATAAACTTATTGAAGTAGCGTTGGAGCAAGATGTGGAGGCGGCTTATGTTGATGTTACTATCCCCACTGCAGTCTCGAGTTTCGAGTATGCGACTTTGGATGCGCTCAAGCGGGTGCGTGAGGCAACGGCCGATAGTTATGCTCACGAGCATGTGACTGTGTATTTACGCACGGAGCCAAACTTTGCAAAAGTTATTTACGTTAAGCCTGATCCTAAATTTAGCATCAAAGATTTTCGTTCGGCCATTGATACACCGGATGATTATAAGTTTTGGCAGAGGATTTACACTAAATATTACAAGGAGGGAGGTATTATTGATCTGGCGGAAGTTGTGCGGGATTTAAATCAAAAATAGAATGGAATACCGGGACGTGTTCGGCTATCGCGTATCAAGGTTGGGATTGGGCACTGTACAGCTCGGCCTTACTTATGGTGTGGCGAATAAGACCGGTCAACCAAAACAAAACGAAGCTTTGCTAATTTTGGATGAGGCAAAAAAGCTGGGGATTACATTACTTGATACTGCTCGTGGTTACGGCACGAGCGAGGATGTTATTGGCGTTTTTCTCAATGGCAAGGACTCGAGTGAGATGATTGTATCTACCAAGCTTCCCGGAGTTTCTACTCTCACCCTATCTATTAGAGAGACTGTTGATTTATCTAGGAGCAAACTTGGATTAAAAAAAATTCCATTCTTGCTCCTGCATAGAGCGGATGATCTAAACGAGAATGTTTTGATTCAATTGATGGAACTAAAGGAAGCAGGTTATTTCGACCGTCTTGGCGTTTCGATCTACACACCGAAAGAAGCCGAATTAGCTCTAGGGCATAAAGAAGTAGATATTATTCAAGTTCCCTTTAATGTTTTTGATCAACGACTTAAGCAGAATGGTTTTTTTACACGAGCAGGAGATTTAGGCAAGACCGTGATAGCTCGGAGTGCCTATCTCCAAGGGCTGGCATTAATGAGTGAAGAGGTGATACCTGTAGCACTGTCCGCCTTTATTCCATTCAAGCGTAAGCTTAAAGGTATGTGTGAAGATGCGAAGATAAACGAAAAAGAATTTGCCCTTCGCTATGTGCTATCGCAAAATGAGATTACAAGTGTTATTGTTGGAGCTGAGTCTCTCAAGCAAGTAAGGGAGAATGCGACTACTGCTGAGCGGGGTCCATTACCGCAAGATATCTGTCACTTGATTGAAGAGGCTTTCGTCCAAGTGCCTGTCGATATTATAAATCCGGCTTTGTGGCAGTTAAAAAAATAAATATGAAAAAGGAAGAAATTTTCGATCTATCTGGCAAAGTGGCTATAGTTACGGGAGGGGCAGGCCACTTAGGTACAGCAATGTCGGAAGCGCTTAGGGAAGCTGGTGCTGAGGTCATTGTGGCCAGTCGCAATAGCGAATGTAAACTTGATATATCCAGCCGTGAATCAATCAAGGACTGCTTCGCTGATGTTGCGAAGAAATATGGCAAGATAGACATTCTTGTTAATAACGCTTCGTATGGGGCAGCCAACGACCTCGAGCATTTGACGGACGAAGAGTGGCAAAAGAGTTTTGATGGTATCGTGGCAAGTGCTTTCCGTACCACTCAGGAGATTATTCCCTATATGAAAGAGAGTGGTGGTGCAATCATAAACATTGCTTCAATGTATGGCATTGTTTCGCCAGATTTGTCTATCTACGGAGACAAGATGATGGTTCACCCGGCTAATACGGCAAGCGCTAAAGCAGCCCTGATACACTTCACAAAATATTGCGCTGTCGCTCTGGCCAAATACAAAATCAGAGTTAACGCTATTAGTCCTGGGCCGTTCCCAAAACCGGAAGTTGAAGAGAAATATGATTGGTTTATAAAGAAGCTCTCCGACAAGAACCCTACTGGGCGCATTGGCCAACCCGACGAACTCAAAGGTGCTGTTGTCTTCCTTGCTTCAGATTCCGCTTCTTATGTAACTGGTCACAATCTTGTCGTTGATGGTGGCTGGACCATCTGGTAGAAATTTATGTTTACGCAAGACTATAGAACAAAACGGGAGGAGGGCATGAAGCGGGATAAAAGCGTGGAAGAATGGATCGCTTGGGAAGATCGCTACATCCAAACATATTTGTCTGTTTTGGGTGAAGGAGGTATCAAGGGACCAGTTTTAGACATGGGCTGTGGTACTAATCACTTGGCTCGCGCCTTTAAGGCACGCGACATAGAGGCAGAAGGTATAGACGTGGATAGGGCTGATTTTGAGAAAGATAAATTGCCCTATCGTGACAACCAATTCCAGACCGCAACTTTACACGCAATAATAGAGCACTTGTTTAAGCCGGATAACTTAATGAAAGAGTTGAGTCGAGTGATCGCGTCTGGTGGGCTTGTCATTATCCGCACAACCAACTGGCAATCTGATTTTAGGAACTTCTACAACGATCCTACGCACGTTAAACCATACACACCGCTTGGTATGACGCGTTTGCTTAATATGTACGGATTTAAGACTTTCTTCCTCGAGCCGGGTTTGATTTGCAAGTCGCACGCGTATTGGAAGTTGCCCGCATGGGCAAAGTGGCGCGTAGCGAAACTTATTAAGGGTGGCACACGTACTATGTTAGTGATGGCCAGAAATACAAAAAATCATGGCAAAATCTAAAAAGACAAAGCCTAAAGCTATATGGTTAATGGGGGGAGGAGGTATGCAAAGGCTAGCTTGCCAGAAGGTCAAAGAGCGTGGCTACAAGCTCATAATCTCCGATATGAGTGACAAGTGTACATGCAAAGCTCTGGCGGATGAATTTGTTCACAAGGATACATTTGATATACCAGGTAATTTGGCCGTGATCGATAGATTAAGTAAAAAATATGATATTAGAGCTGTACTTGCTATTGCCGCGGATAGTCATGAGACGGCAGCGACTCTTGCGCGCCGTTTGAATGTCCACGGAATTGACCCCAGACTTGCTCATGTGTGTCGTTACAAATACGAAACGCGAGCTGTGCTCACTAAGGCTGGTATACCTCAACCAAAATTTGGCACAGCCACAAGCCTTGATGAGGCGCGTAAACTACTTAAGCAAGTTGGTTTACCTGCTGTACTTAAATCAACCAATAATGCCGGCAGTCGCGGTTTCAGTCAGATTTTGCAGGCAAAGGATTTAACGCAAGCGGCCTTTGATCACGCTCTTATTAATGGGACGAGTGGTAAAGTAATAATAGAGGAGTTACTTAGGCCGGTTACCCACGAGCTAGCTGAACAATCCGTGGAAACGATATGGTATGACGGTAAAATGTATTATCTTAATGCTACGGACAGGATATTCCGCAAAGATTTACGTTTATTCCCGAAAGTTAAGGCCCCGGGATATAAAGATTTGGGTTGGGCCGTTGAGCTTGGGCATATCAATCCATCCGTGCATCACCTCGAGATGAAGAAGAAGATTACAGAAATGATTTACAAGGCAGGGCTTGCTATTGGTATGGGTAAACAAAAGGGAGGGCATGTTCTAAAGGCGGATATCCTTATCACAAATAAAGGTCCTTACATAGTGGAATTAACACCAAGGTGTTCGGGAGGGTGGGATAGTTCCGCCTCAAGTCCGGCCAGACACGCTGATGTTGTTGGTGGTTTGATTGAGTTGGGGATTGGTAAAGTGCTCACTCTTGATCTTTGGAAAAAGTATTTTGAGTTCCCGGATCCCACCCTTTATTCTGCAGTTATGACAAAAGTGAAGATGGGAGCTAAGGATTGTATAGGTCGCGAGTTTGCCCTTGATACGAGTTACGACAGACAAGAGGCGATCCAAAAGGCTTACAACAAGGTAAGGAAGGGTGAATTCCTATTATGATCAAGAAGTGCGTATGGTGCGGGAAGACGGGGATGATGAAATTGCACGCGCGGGTGCGTTGGGAGGATCTTGATTCGAGTTGGTATAGATGCGCCACTTGCGCGAGTTTAATGATTTTGCCTAGGCCGTCGGCTAAATTGATTACCAAAGTATACGAAGATAACTATCGCAAAAAACGTCTTCAGCCACATGCTCAGGTAGATAACAGAATTAGATATTCCAAGGAATACAGACCAACCGTTTTTGGAGAGTACGAAAAGTCGCTCGAAGATTTGAAAATAAATAAGAGTAAGATTAAATCGGTACTCGACTTCGGTTGCGCGGACGGCATCTTCTTGGAGTTTTGCAGAGACTACTTCGACAAAAAAACAGATTTAGTTGGCACGGATTTATCAAACGAGATGCTTGCTGATGCCCGCACGAACGGCTTCAATGTTGTTGCTCTAAATGACTTGAAAAATTTAAATAAGCAATATGACCTTATTACTCTCTGGGATGTTATAGAGCACGTAGAGGAACCGGAGGAAATTATCACTCAACTTGCTAAATTACTAAGTAAAAATGGCAAAATTGTAATCCAGACGCCACGATTTGGGGTATTAGCCGAGCTCTTGGGCGAGAACTGGTCACACCTCTTGCCTGTTCAGCATCTCTCACTTGCCTCTAAAGAGGGGATGGGTAAGCTCGCTAAACGTTTGCGTCTCACAATAAACAAGCACACGAGCTTTAGCGCTAATGCGCCCGGATCTGCCGTCGCTCAGCCTTACAAAAGCGTCTTTGATCAATTGGCCAAACGGCTTGACTTTGGCGGTGTACAATTGTTGAGCATGACAAAAAGATAAGAGATGAAATATCTAAACTTCAAATTACTAGAACTAACGAAAGGCACTAATCTTGAGTATTTTGAACGTGAACTCGAAACAGTTCTCGTTATCATAAATGGCTCGTGTGTTGTTGAGTTGGCAGATAAGAAGGTTAAGCTCGTGCGTCGAGATGTCTTCCTAGATAAGGCGGGCGCCGTGTACGTACCTCTGGGTATGACTGTCACGATTAAGGCGGATATGGAAACGACCATCGCGGCTTGTCGGGCCCAGGCAACAGATATTCATCCTCATGCCGTTATTTTGCCGGAGGCTATTACGGAGGAGTGGCGTGGCAAGGATGGTTATCGTCGGAGAGTCTTTAACATTGTGAATACCGAGACGAAGACGCATAGACTGGCGGTTGGCGAGACCATAAACGAGCCGGGCCAGTGGTCCTCATTCCCACCGCACAAACACGATGATCGGATGGAGGTTGATGGCACGTTGGTTGAGGTGCCTCTTGAGGAAATATATTACTTCCGGATCGAGCCCAAAAAGAGCTTCGCCTTCCAAAGGTTGTACACTAAGGACGGTACAGTTGATCGGAACATAAGCATTCGAGATGGGAGTGTTGTGGAGATAGAGAGAGGTTATCATCCTGTTGTTAGTCAACCAGGTTCACATGTGTACTATTTGTGGATGCTGGCGGGTGATGAGCGAACATATATCTGGAATACAGATCCGGATTACCGGCACTTATTATAGGCTTGCCAAGAGTGTCTATAAGTTGTAGTTTAAATTATGGAGGCAAATGGATATGAATGATATGGCAAAAAAAAGACAAAAAACAGCGGTAGTTGTGGGGGCGAACGCTAACCTGGGTAGTGCTATTGTTAAGGCACTCAAGGATAAGGGTTGGGTAGTTGATCCGACTTGGCTAGGGCCTGACCGGCCGGACGGGCGTAAGGAAGAGTCTTACAAACACTTGCCACCAGTCATTGACCTAGCTGTCTATGTGGCAGGCATTAATGAGATCTCGCCCACGCAAGACTTGTCGCTGGAGAAGTGGCAATCGGTGATGGACACAAATCTCACAGGTGCCTTCCTGTTTGCCAAGAATGCTTTCGAGGGGATGAAGGCGAGTGGTGGGGCTACCTTCGTAGCAATCTCTTCAATCAACTCAGTACATCCTTATCCTGGTCGGGCCGCTTACACTGCGAGCAAAGCTGGGCTTGAGGGTCTTATTCGCGCTCTTGCTATCGAATGGGGCGAGCATGGCATCTCTACTCACGCCATTCGTCTTGGTCACTTGAAAGGCTTGATGAAAAAGCTCAAGACTAACCCGAAGCTCGCTGGCTTGCTTGACGCCGTGGTGGAAGAGACGCCACTCCACACCCTCATCGATCCGGCCACCGTAGCCTCGTATATCTTGTGGTTAGCTGAAGGTGGCAGTCGCAATATCTCGGGTTGTGTGATCGACTTCGAGCCGGCTTACACAATCAATCGCTACCCAATTGAGAGGTGAAATGTGAACAAGACGGGAGCAGTGGTGCTCCCGTCTAAACAATCATGGCTAAATTACAATCCTACATAATTTTTCATTTGAACTTGGCTTACTCGTCTATTGCCGAGAGCGAAAGGAAGAATGTCATTAGGCGATGTTACTGGCCGTTATTGGAATTGATCGATCGAGGGACATTGATCGCTCTTGAGATGCCCGCCTACACACTTGAAGAGATAGCCAAGCTTGACCCTGCTTGGGTTACTAAGTTCAGAGAGCTGTGCAAACATGGCAAAACGGAGTTAATAGGTAGTGGTTACATGCAGATTATCGGACCCCTTGTACCGGCCGAGGTAAATAGGGCTAATTTATTCTGGGGCAATAAGATTTACAAAGAGTTGCTCGGTATTGTTCCTAAGATTGGATTAATAAACGAGCAATCTTTCTCACGCGGTGTTCTAGACATTTACAAAAAGGCCGGGTTTAATGTGATTGTGATGGATTGGGATAATCCGTACAGATTTAATAATAAATGGAAGCAGGTGTGGCAATACAAACCCCAGATTGCGAAGGGTATCAAGAGTGAGTTGCCGGTGATCTGGTCCAATACTGTGTCCTTCCAAAAGTTCCAGCGAGTTGTCCACGCCGAGATTGATGATCAGGACTATCTTGATTACGTGGGTAATATTATTACGCTTGCGCGAGGCGGCTCTTTCCCTGTATACGTGGGCGATGCCGAGATTTTCGACTTTCGCCCGGGACGTTATCATACCGAGGCGCCCATGGGCGAGCATCCCGAATGGCAGAAGATCAAGAATATTTTAATTACCTTACGTTCTATTGGATGTACTTTTATTTTACCCAGCCAAGTGCTCAAAGCCCGAGATTTTACAAAGGCTAAGAGACTTGACTTATGCACCGCCGAACAACCCATCCCAGTTAAGAAGCAGGAGAAGTACACAACTATTCGTTGGGGCTTGGCAGGTAGGGACAATTTGCTGATCAACACTCTTTGCTATAGATTATTTGCTAAGCTTAAGCATGGTAAATTTAAAATCAGCAATGAAAAGTATAAAAAACTTTGCTATTACTGGGGGAGCGACTTTCGCACGCACATAGAGGAGGGAAGATATAAGAAGTTTTTGGTAGAGTTAAATGAGCAATAATTACAAACTTAAAATCACAACTCCAACTGTAGAACTTGTTCTAAATACAAGGAGGGGATTAGCTATTACCGAGTTATGTTTTCCGAAAATAGATAAAGGTTGGCTGGTGGGCACAATCTTGCATGGCTCGTATCATAACGTAGCTTATAGTGCCGACTTTTACAGTGGTCACACTCTTGCTGAAGTTTTCGGTGGGCACAAGCTCAACGATCTTGTGGGGGTCACACCAGCTATCAAAGAGGATAAAGAATTTGTTGAGGTAATCGTGCATATTAAACTAAACGAAGGAACGATCGAGAAAATATTTAAAGTATCCAAGAATAGGCCACAAATAATTTTGCAGTACAAATTTGATCTTAAGGGAACGTGGTCAACTTTCCGGACAGGCAAGGTAACTCTTAATCCGGATGCTTTCGATCTTAAGTCTCTCTACTACGAGTGCCACAATGGGGGAGTGGGTGCGGAAAAGTTTTTCCTGAAGAACACCAAAGAGATGTCGCCCGGGCCGCTTTCGTTTTCGCTTTCCTCGCCCGGTTGTCTGGGTAATACCACTGGTCGGCTTGTAATTGGCGATAGTAAGCACAAGCTCATCCTCGAGAATGACCCAGCAGAGTGCGCGGCCTTGCCCATCATCCACTTTGTGTCTAATGTTGATGGTCGTTCCTTCGTGCGCGTGGCCTATTCTCTCTGTGAGTTTGACGACACTCGCATTGGTCGTCCGACCGCGCCCATCCGCACTTCCTTCACCCTCTCCATCACTGGTTCAAAATAGCATTGGCGGTGCGTTTGGCGTTTTGGCCGTCAATCTTGAAAGCTCTGGATTGAGCGGGACCTTGGCCAAGGCCGGGGTTAAGAGCATGGGTGAGGAGTGCATGGAGAGATTCTTGATCACGAGCGCGTTCACAAGCACCCAAGGCTACAAGCGGGAACTCTGTTTTGAGATCGTATATATTCGGATACTGGATAGCTATTGTTTCCTTGTGCATGATGGCCGCTTCCACAAGGGCGAAGGAATTGATGGATAGGACAATATCGGAAGTGGCGATGATCTCCCGTGGTTCTTCCTTCTGCCCGCCATCAATCAACTTGGCACCATGTAATTTTGCCAGAGCTTGATTGCTTTGCTCAATTTCCGCCGGACCAAACTCATTATCACTGCGTAGGCGTGAATGTTCGCGGGCTATCAAGTAAACATCCGGAGCACTTACTTTATTTAAGGCCGTAACTAATTCGCTGAGGGCCAAGCCGGTATTCTTGATCTGCCCGGCCCACAAGATCACTTTAGCATCCTCTGGTATATCAAGTTCTTCTCTCATGCGTACTCGATCAGCTCTTTGATCGTAATTGACAAAGCTATCAAGGGCCGGCCAGCCCGTCTCAATAATCTCGCCACTATAGTCTTGCCACGTCTCTTCGATCTCGCGCCGTTCGTACCAATCGTTTACGCATACAAGATCAGGCCAGTATTGTTTGTCTGCCCACGCATTTAACTGTGCTCCACTCCAGCCGTTGGTTATAGTTATCACCCTGGCATCGGGTTTCTCATTTCGCATGATTAGCACAAGATCCCATCCTACGCCCCCACCTGAGCACATACTTGAAATCAAAATATCAGGCAAGCCATGTTTACTTATCACCTCATTTGCTGATGTTACTGGTATGTTATCAGCATTAACGAGCAGGGAACTGGCCAAGCCGTTTGTAAATAGCAAAACCTCGTCCCCACTTTTCCGAAGTTCTTGAACCACGGGGACTACGCTATCCGTCCCTCCCCTATCCTTACATACTGCAAAAATCTTCATACTCATTATGTCCAGAGTATAGCAAACATAAATAAAAAAGCTCCACGGACGTGCCATGGAGCTTTACTTGGTACACTTGGGGTCCGGGACCCCAAGTTAGAGATCAGAGGAGGGAACAGATGAAGTCGGCAACTCGAGTGGTGTTCTGGCCGTCGAGACGGAAGACTTTCTTCTGTCGTTTGACGAGACCAAGACCAGTGCTGAGAGCCATCAGGAGCACGTTGTTGGCTTCGCTCTGATTTCGGGGTCTTGTGCAACAGCCAAGTTCCCAGAGAGGGTAGTTGCCAGGCTCTAAGTAGAGCTCTGGTGGTTGAATGGCCATGACTTCCTTGCAACTAAGCGCGGCCGCGTCCACGAGAGCGTTCGAGTTTAGAGAAGTGATGATATCGCTTGCGGCAATGACGTCGGTCATCTCCTTAATGTGTTGGGCATTCACCAGTCGGGCGCCTGTGAGTTTGACAAGGGCATTGTTCCAACTCACCTTCTCGCTTTCCCATCTTGTATCCGTGAACATACGGGGATGATTGCGAGCGAGGAGGGCGAGCTTCCTGCCCACACCCATGATGTTGAGTGCTTCTACCAAGATCTCGAGGGTAGCCGAGGTGTTTTGGAGTTGCCCGGCGAAGAAGATCACCTTCTCGTTATAGCTAATGCCCAATTGCTCTCGGACAATCTTGCGATGATGCGCCACGTCGTACCCGGCAAGCTGATCAAGTGATGGCCAGCCAAGCATCTGGAACTGATATGCGCTGAGCCAAGGGCGACAAGCGTCCAAAGTTCGCTCCATGCCGATCACGTCGTTGACCACGATGTAATCGGGCCGGCATTCGGGCTTGGCCCATGTATCCGTCTTGGTCTGTGCGCCATCCCAGGTGTCCGTGACAAGGATTACGGTCTTGCCTCTTGGCATGGCCATGGCGATGTCACGTCCGAGATTACTCCCATCCGGCATGTTCGAGCACGCACTCGAGACGAGGATGTCGATACCGCAAGCGTATCCGGCAAGTGCCGATCCAGATACTACGCTGGTTTTCCGAATGCCTCCACAATCACCAGATTTATCGAGCCAGCTACCTGCGTCTGTCAGTAAGTCTAGCGAAGCAATATTTTCCATGCTCTGTCCCATGACCTTTCGCATGATTGCCATGATACCCTTGGCCCCAGCTGGGTCCTTCCCCACGAAAACGATCCGTTTTGATGACAAGTTGCCTCCTTCCTGTCCGGCCATTGTGGCGCGGACTTTCCACTTGTTTAACTAACATTTATTTGCACGCGAGTCAAGTTCGAAAGTAAGAAGCTACGTGCTAATATTTGCCTGTGCTTAAATCAAGTATTTATTTTGGCAAAAAAATAATAGCGGTTCTGCCGGCTTACAATGCCGAGAAGACGCTCAAGATTACAGTTGATGCGATCCCGAAGGATATTATTGACGATATTATTTTGGTAGATGATTGTAGCCGTGATGGCACAGTAGCCCTTTCCCGAAGGTTAAACCTTCGGACTTTCGTGCATGAGAAGAATCTGGGATATGGGGGGAATCAGAAGACGTGTTACCAAGAGGCCCTTAAGCTCGGCGCTGACATAGCTGTAATGGTCCATCCGGACTTTCAATATGATCCTACTTTAATCCCAGAGCTTGTTGCACCTATTGCGAGGGGTGAATGTGACGCAGTTTTTGGTTCGCGCATGCTAGTAGTGGGTAATGCCATTAAGGGAGGCATGCCAAGATGGAAATACGTAGCCAATATTGCCCTGACTAAGTTAGAAAACTTTGTGCTGGGTTTAACCTTAAGTGAGTATCATTCAGGATTCCGAGCATATGGAAAAAACGTTTTGACTAAGTTACCTCTTGATAAAAATTCGGATGATTTTGTTTTCGATACTGAGATAATAGTACAAATGAAGATTGCGGGAATGAAGATTAAGGAGGTACCCATCTCCACTCGATACTTTCCGGATGCATCAATGATTGGTTTAAAGCGCAGCACTATATATGGCTTATCTATTCTCGTAGTTTTGAACAAGTATCTGTTTACCAAATTGGGTGTGAAAAAATATGCGCAGTTTGATATCAAAAAATAATTTTATACTTGGCGGGATTATTCTGCTTGTAATCATTGTTTCGTTTCAGACTCTTACCACTAAACCGGGTCTATGGGTAGACGAAGCTAAAACGATTCTTTTGGCACGTTCGTATGCCAATTACGGGACATTAGATATTGAGGTCAGCCCTGGGCGATACTCGAAAGTTAAGCCATTACTACAATCTACAGGTTATCCAACATCAATCCCCCTTGCTTTTCTTTTTAGAATATTCGGTGAAAGTTTTGAGCTTGCCAGGGTTTATATGCTTGCTTGGATGTGTATTGCTCTTATTGGGATTTATTTTTTTTCCCTACAATTTGGTGATAAAAAACAAGCCCTCTTTTCTGTTGCTCTAGTAGCAAGCTTCGCCTCTTTTCATGATAGCGGACGAACAGTGGTAGGTGAGATACCGGGATTTATTTTCTTACTAGCTGGTCTCTATTATTGGATCAAAAGGGGAGAGTACATAGGTGCGGGCTTTTTTTTAAGTCTTGCTTTAGTTACCAAGCCCTCAGTATATTTGAGTGTAGTGCCGGCAATTATTCTTGTTGTATTGTTTGAGGATGGTTTGTTGCGGGAAAAATTTGTCCGTCTTGCTCGAGTCTTTCTTGGTTCACTCCCACCCGTCCTTTTTTGGATCACTTTCTCGATTGATCGGGCTAGTCAGAGTGGTACGTTTAATCAAGTTCTCCACTTCCTTTCCAACCCTTATGGATCTTCTTCGTTCCACAACATATGGTTGAATGTATTGGCCATTCCGTTTTCCACAACGTTAATATACTTCTCCCTACTTGGCGTAGTTAGTGTTTTTGCTTATAGGAAAACGAGCGATGTTCCTGTGCGCAAATTGTATGTTTTCTTCTGGATCTATTTATTTTTCGCTTTTGTTTATTATTTGCGCAGTCCTGGTTGGTTACGATATCTCTTGGCAAGCGAGTTGTTGCTCCTTATTATTTTACCCTGTGCTAGTCGTGTTATCACCAAGCATTGGCGGCTGGGCGTAAGTTTGTTGGTGATATTCCAGATCTATCATTTCTTCAATCTTGCTCAGATTCAATACTCTGATGCGACAATAAGTCTTGCTGATGAAGTGAATAATAACTACATTGGGGAGAGAGTTGGACTTGTGAACGCCATAGAAATCGCATCGCTGTTACCCTATGCTAATATTGAACAGGTCATTGAGATGGACGGGATACCCAAGATGGGCATTAACCCTCTTCTTTCAGACCCACCTCCCCATATAGTCATAACCGCTAAAGATATTAGTCATTTTGGAGGTGAGGATGTTTTGATCAATAAGTACAAACTAATATTAAGTGATAAAGGTTATAGCCTATATGTAGCAAAATAGTATGCAAAAGGGTAGTCTGCTCAACAACTTCAGAATCTGGCGTTTCCTCTCGACTATATGGAGGGCTTTTCGGCAGTTTCGCTTGCAAATATTATCTATCACTATTCTCTCATTCTTCAATGGTATTTTCGAAGGGGTGGGCATTGTGGCCATAATCCCTCTCTTATCGTTTGTGGATGGTAGTGGTGGAGCAGGTCAGGATGTTGTTTCCAAAACTATTGGCAGTTTCTTCACTTTTACCGGACTTAGTTTCAGCCTCAAGAATTTGCTCATCATGTTGACTCTCCTGTTCGTTGTTAAAGCAGTCCTGATGTATTGGAATATGGCTCTCGGGACAAGGATAGGTTACAAGTACGATACTACTACTCGAGAGAGATTATTCCGCCAGACTCTTATGGCGCGTTGGCCTTTCTTGAGCAATCAGAAGATTGGTTACCTTGACCAGATCTTACTTACGGATGTGAACTATGCCTCAACCATTCTTTCCTCACTCTCAGCTTCAATGATTATCTGTGTCAATTTACTCATTTACAGTTTGATAGTAGTTAATCTTTCAATTTCGGTTGCTTTTTTTACAGTTATATTCGGGATAGGCCTTTTTTTGCTTATCAAGCCTATTCTATATAGAAACAAGAGTATTTCCGGGGAGATAGCAAAGATGTTCAAGAGATTGGCTCATACCATTAATGAGACGGTGGTGGGTATGAAAGTAATAAGATCTCTCGCTGTAGAAAGGCCATTGTCAGCGAACCTTAACACAGACTTTCGGAAGATTGGAGTACTAAAGGTGAAAAACTTGGTCTTCCGCAATACGAGCAACATTATTCTTCCGCCCCTCGGTTTTGTCTTCGTCTTGCTCATGTTTGCTTACATGTATAAGACGGGGCAATTTACCATCCCCACTTTCGCCGTACTCGTATATGCAATCAACAAGGTTTTCTCTAACATCCAACTTTTCCAATCTCAACTCCATGCCATGACCTCAATGTTGCCTCATTTAAGTTCTGTTCTTGAGTACGAGCGGGAATTGAATAGGAATATCGAAGATGTGACCGGTAGCAAGGACTTTGTCTTCAACGACAAGATTTTGTTTAAAGATGTCAATTTCGAATACCCCGGCAGATCTCAGTTGTTGCGAGAGCTCTCCTTTGAGATTAAGAAGGGGAGTATAGTTGGCGTTGCCGGGCCATCGGGCTCCGGTAAGACTACAATGGTGGATCTTCTACTTCGACTACTTACGCAGACTAGTGGCGAGATCCTTGTGGATCAAACAGCGATAAATGAGATTAGTCTCACTGCTTGGCGCAAAGAGATCGGATATGTCTCGCAGGATCCTTTCTTGCTTAATGCCAGCGTGACGGAAAATATACGTTTTTTTGACACAACTCTGAGTGATGCGGAGGTACGCAAGTTTGCCATAGAGGCCGGCATATCTGAGTTTGTCGAGTCCTTACCTTCCGGTTATGACACCATGGTAGGTGAGAGAGGGGTCTTATTATCTGGTGGGCAGAGACAGAGGATAGCACTAGCCAGAGTCTTGTCACGAAGGCCCAAGGTTCTTATTCTTGATGAGGCCACAAGTGCTCTGGATGCCGAGTCAGAGGCTCTGATCCAAGCGACTCTGGGGAAGCTCAAAGGCAGTATTACCATAGTTATTATTGCTCATCGTCCGGGTACTTTACTCTTGGCAGATAAGATATTGATCCTTGATAGTGGCTCGATTGTTGAGGAAGGTAGCCCGAGCACGCTTCTTCTTGATGCGAGCTCGTACTACTTTAGGATTGTCAACATCGCAAATAAGAACTAGTTGTGATATTCTTATAGGCATGCAATTGAATAGAGTATTGAATTGGGCTTTGCTCTTGGGTCTGTTTGTTGTTCCGTTTATTTGTCTGTTTGTCAGCAACTCAATGTTTTTTCCATTTATCACGGGTAAGAACTTCCTCTTCCGCATGATTATCGAGCTTGTACTTGCCATTTGGCTCGTATTGCTTGCTCGGGGAGATACCACTGGTCCGAAGAGGTCATGGGTCTTGATTTCCGTTTCCGCACTTATTCTTATAGCAACGCTTGCGGCTATTTTCGGTGTTAATCCTTATCACAGCTTCTGGTCCAATTATGAGCGCATGGATGGCTTGGTAAATCTATTCCATCTCTTTGCTTATTTCTTAGTAATAACAAGTTACTTTAAAACAGAGAAGTTGTGGAACTTATATCTCCACACCTCCATGTTTACCGCCATAATTATTTCAATTATAGGAATTAGGCAGATATTGGGACATGCGGTTATCAACCAAGGAGGCGTGCGTGTAGACGCAACATTTGGCAATGCCACATATCTTGCGGTATATATGTTGTTTCATATTTGTATCGCGCTCTATTATTTGTTGAAGCGAGATAGTGGCGATTTTGCTGGCCTAAAGAGATGTGGTTACGGTCTTCTTGCCATTCTTTACGCATCCATTTTGTACCACACTGCTACAAGGGGTTCGATCTTGGGATTGATCGGGGCACTTATTCTTACTGCAGTACTCTCACTCTTTTCTCTTACTGGTAAGGAGAGGAAAATAGTTATTATTCCCCTTGCCGTGATACTAATATTTATCGCGGGCTTCTTTATGCTTCGGAAAACAGACTTTATTTCGAAAGATCCTGTCTTATCGAGGTTTACCAATATGACTTTTTCTGACGCCACCACTAAGTCGCGCATGATCATATGGGGTATATCGCTTAAGGGAGCTAAGGAACACCCCTTGCTTGGTTGGGGTCCAGAGAACTTCAACGTTGTATTCAACAAGTATTACGATCCAAGACTATACAGTCAGGAAACATGGTTTGATCGGGCTCACAATATTATCTTTGAATGGCTTGTGGCTACGGGGATATTGGGCCTTTTGTCTTATTTGGCAATCTTCGGGGCCTCCGTTTGGACACTTTGGAGCCGGCATTCTGACATCATCTCGCCACTTCAGCGAAATATACTTGTTGGTTTGCTCGCCGGCTATCTTTTCCAGAATATCTTTGTATTCGACAATCTATTCGGCTACATCATGTTCTTTATTATCATTGGCTTTATTCACTATCATTCCAAGGAGGTTGTGTTCCCCAAGTGGCTTGAGAAGATCTGGAGTCTGATCTCAAGTACCAAGAAGGTTGTAACTGGACAAATGAGCTATATCACAAGTGCTGTTATTTGTGTTTTGCTTGTTGGTGGCATGTATTGGATAAATGTTAAACCAATCATGGCCAACAAGCTCCTCTTGCAGAATCTCTATCCAAGGACTCCAAGTCAAGAGAAATTGGATAACCTGCGGAAGATGATTGCACTTAACACTTTCGGCTCTGTTGAGGCAAGGGAACAGATACTCCTAATGCTAAGTGACGCACGCAATGCTCCGGGGACAGATCAGGATTTGTTTTCAAAGTTCTTGGATTTCGGAGCTCAGGAAATGAAGAAGCAGATAGATAAGAATGGGACTGATGCCAGACAGCAATTATTTATGGGTTCATTCCTACACACATTCGGCCGAGCGGACGTTGCCATCCACTATTACGAAAATGCGGTTAATCTCTCACCCAATAAGCAGGTTGCTCTAATCAGCCTCGCTCGGGCATATATTGATTCCGGCAGAGGTGCCGAAGCTCTTGCTCTTAATAAGAAAGCATACGAATCGGAGACGAATTTCGACCGAGCCTTGGTGGAGTATATAGCTAATGCCATTCTGGCTAAGGAGAATAAATTGGCCGAGGAACTACTTAAGACAGATCGGGGTGCAAATCTAATCAGTGATCCGAGGATTATTGACGCATATTCAAGATCCGGACAGATTGATAAAGTTATTGAGATTTACAAAGTGGAAATAGCCAAGAGCCCCAATAATCCTAATAATCAGCAGAACTATTTTTCTCTGGCGGCCAGTTATTATGTGGCAAGGAAAGATAGCCTTGCCCTTAAGACTCTCAGGGACGTTATTGTGGCCATCCCGGCCTCTAAGGAGCAAGCCGAGTACTACATAGATCAGATAAGTAAGGGCCTGTTGCCAAGATAGGGACACTTGGATATCCCCTGTTTAACCCTTGACTTAAGGTCTTGGATGTGTATAATGGGTACTAATGTGAGTGTGTTCCTCGTTTTTGGAGCAATCTAGAAACAGATAGTAAAATATCAGGGAACCTCCTACAAAATCGCACAACACCGCCTTCGGGCGGTTTTGTGTTTGTGTGGCCCCTTGACAGATCAAGTATAAATAAGTTATAATCTTGGGCGGATTTACCCGCCACGTTAACCCCTCGAAGCTCGATGAAAACCACTCTCTAAAACCTCTGAAAGAGGAAGGAGAAACGCAATGAAGAAGAAGGCAATGGCGTTCTATCACGAAGATGGCCTTGTGCCGGCCTGGAAGATGGCCGCACTCTTCGCCGGCAGGGAGGGTCGGGTCGCCACGCTTCCTGAGGTGGTTGCTACTCGCCTGACGACGAAGCCCGGCCAGTTACCCTGGAAGACCTATTTCACCACGACCTCGGCCGAGTACTATGGTATCGGCCAGAGTGGTCGGCGTCTGCTCATCGTCGCTCACGGCATCGGTCCCATGTCCACGCTCGACGGTGCTCAGAAGGCCTACAGCTGGCAGTACAAAGACAAGAGTCGCGAACGTCACGGTGGGCGGATCACGCAGCAGGAGTTCCTTGTTCTCGAGTCCGGAGCCTACGGCCCGGTCGAGATCGTCGATCTCGAGGCGTATTGCCGGCGCTACGAATACCCCTTCCTTCAGCAACTGCGGGTGTCGGAAGCGCTCACCGATCCAGTTCTATACGCTCGTCTCGGTGGGCGCGCACAAGCGGAGCTCTACGTGCATGCTCATGCCGAGCATTCACGTGCGTGGCATCGTGTGCAGGCCGGAGTGGATCCGGATAACCGCTATATGCTTTCCGGCTACGGGGATTACCTCAAGCGTCGCTTCAAGTTGCACTACGCCAATGGGGCCAGCAACTCCGATCCGTTCATCATCGGAGTGGGTGGCGCAAGTAATTGTTGTTACTTCTTCGGTCTCGAGCACGGCTTCCGCCAGATCGAAGAGGGAATGGCAATGGGTCATCTATTGTCTACTGGTGGGTTGACTCAAATGCACCATGAGGGTAACGAGAGCCTGGTCCTGGATTACGGCTGCCACGGGTGGTATGACGGAGTACGTATGCTCGCTCTGCGGGCTGGTGCTACGGCGACCGATCCGATTGACGAGGGCATGGGTTGCGTGAGCGATCTCGTGGACCGCTTTTGGGAGAAGTTGATCCAGCCCGTCGAACAACCAGCTCCTGTCGGTTTTCGTGCGCTTATGCAGGTGGGTACCACGAAGCAGTGGTTCACCCAGCACAAGAAGAAGGGCGAGAGAATGGATACTTACCAGCCGGAGTTCTTGGTCACCAAGATCCGGGAGGTGGGCAAGCCCAGCATCTTCAAGACTACGCAGGGTGGGGGGTTCTTCTTCAAGTACGGTATCAACGAGGTGCAACGACTCGCCCCGCACGGAGCGAACGCGTACATCCTTGGTGAGCCGTATCGTGACGGAGAGATGTTCGCTGCGATGGTCCACTTCTGTCACGCCGAAGTCGACAATACCATGCGAGTGCCACGGTCCGAGTCACTCAAGGGGAACATCAAGCTCCTGCTCGAGCTCTCGGATGAGTCTGTAGTGGCCTGATCCCAAGTTTCGTAATACCCGGTTCTCGCCATGTGCGGGGACCGGGTTTGTGTTTTTATGTTTGGGGAGTAGAATGTAGTAGTTGTCCTTTGGCACCACTCTCGGTCGCACTCATATAAGATTTTGTAGGAGGCCGCCACCGAGGGTGGTGCAAGAGGAGAACAATCTAGGAATACAGATGTTTTCTTGAGAATGCTCCACCAGAACTTGATTTTAAGTACTTTTCGAATACAAAAGCCTTTCCCTTGTCGATAAAAGCGCAATACCAGACTATCCTGTAATCTCCATTGTTTTTTGTAGATATTGTCTGGTTTGTGTTGTGTTCATGTAGTCGTCTCTTGAGATTGATTGTACATCCAGTATATTTTTCATTTTTCTTATTTTTTATAATGTAAACATAAAACATAACAACATTATACTCTGAAATAGAGCCTCGCCCCACTACGTCCCATCTTGCATCGATGGGACTACGCGGGGTCCTACCACTTCTCGTATTTTGTTTATGCCACATTAAAGCACACGTATGGCTATTGCCGAGCCAGCCCTTGCACCGCGAAGTCCCGCAATAGCGGGACGAAGTGGTGGAGGGTGGCGCAAGAGGAGAAAAGAAAAGTAAAAAATTTAAACTAGAAAGTTTAAAGTAAAAGTAACACAAAAAATAATTTGTAAGAATTTTTTGTTGGGAAAGTTATCCACATTATCTGCTCAAGAATATTTTTTTATGTTTTGATTGATTTATAATTATATCAAGGAGGATATTTAAAGGTCGAGAACAATTTATAGAAAAAAATAATCTCATGGCAGCAAAGAAAAAGGCAAAGGCGAAGAAGAAGCGAATCTAGTTCGCTCTCCGTCACATGACGGAGTCTTCCACTTAAGCAAAAATCCCTCAAGTGAAAACGTGTAGGGACTTTTGCTTTTTCTCGGGTGCAGTTGGGTGTGCTATACTAACCTTTATGTCACTAATTACCAAGATATTTGGCGATAGGAGTGCCTCTCGCGTCAAGCAATACGAACCGATCGTGGCCAAGATAAGCGCTCATGAGGTAGCCTTTCAAGCACTCTCCATGGAGTCACTGAAAGCGAAAACACTCGAGTTTCGGGCGAGGCTTGAGGGTGGCGAAACGCTCGATGACCTCCTTCCTGAGGCCTTCGCCCTTGTGCGCGAGGCCGGTCGTCGGACTAGAGGAGAGCGTCATTTCGATGTCCAACTTGTTGGTGGAGTCGTTCTCCATGATCACGCTATAGCTGAGATGAGAACAGGAGAGGGTAAAACTCTTGTGGCCACTCTTGCGGCGTATTTGAATGCTCTAACGAGTGCGGGTGTACACGTTGTGACAGTTAACGACTACCTCTCTCGTCGTGACACGGCATGGATGGGTGAGATCTACCACACACTCGGACTTAGCGTGGCGGTTATTAACCACGAGACTTCCTTCATATATGATCCTAGTCACACTACGAAAGAGGAGGATAAGGATCGTGACGAGAAAGGTTTTTACAAAGTTGAGTACGATTTCCTTCGCCCTTGTTCACGCCGGGAGGCATACTTGGCAGACATTACATATGGAACGAATAGCGAGTTCGGCTTCGATTATTTGCGCGACAATCTGGCATACAATTCTGGTCAACTTGTTCAGAGGGGACACAATTATGCAATTGTAGACGAGGTGGATTCCATATTGATAGACGAAGCCCGCACACCTCTGATTATTTCAGGGCCAGCGGCCGAGAGTGAGTCGCTCTATTCTCAGTTTGCCAAGATTGCCAAATCACTTGTTGATGGCGAGGATTATATTAAGGATGAGAAGCTTAAGGCCATTACCCTTACCGATAAGGGTATAGAAAAGACGGAGAAGATCCTTGGGGTGGAAAATATATATACTGAGAAAGGCATTAAGTATGTCCACCACTTGGAGACGGCGGTGAGAGCCCAAGCCTTATTCCTGCCAGAGCGCGACTACGTGGTTAAGGACGACAAAGTTGTCATAGTAGATGCCTTTACTGGGAGACTCCAACCTGGACGACGTTGGTCTGAGGGCTTGCATCAGGCCATCGAGGCTAAGGAGGGTGTTAAGGTGGAGGCTGAGTCGAGGACGTATGCCTCGATCACTTACCAGAATTATTTTCGGATGTACAACAAGCTCTCGGGCATGACAGGAACGGCTCTCACTTCAGCCGAAGAGTTTGCTAAAGTTTACGGTTTGGAAGTAGTTCCTATTCCCACCAACAAGCCCTCGCGTAGAGTAGATAGTAATGATTTAATTTTCCAGACAGAGAAGGGTAAGTTCACGGCGGTAGCTCGCAGGGTCAAAGAGTTACAGGAGAAGGGCCAACCTGTTCTTATCGGCACTGTTTCCATCGACAAGAACGAGATGTTAAGTGCTTATCTGCAGAAGGAGGGAATTAAGCACAACCTCTTGAATGCTAAGAATAATGAAAGAGAGGGTGAGATAATAGCCGAGGCCGGAAGAAGGGGGTCTGTAACAGTGGCTACGAATATGGCCGGACGGGGTGTAGATATTAAGCTAGGCGGTCCTATGGCTACGTCCGAAGAGGCAAATGAGGTTAAGAGCCTTGGTGGACTTTTCGTACTTGGGACGGAGAGACACGAAGCAAGGAGGATTGACAATCAGTTGCGAGGTCGGGCAGGTCGTCAAGGCGATCTTGGAGAGACCCAGTTTTTCGTTTCCCTTGAGGATGATCTCATGCGTATTTTCGGCTCGGAGAAGATTAAGAGCATGATGGGTCGCTTCGGTATTGACGAAGATGAACCTATCGATTCGCGTCTTGTGAGTAGATCGATCGAGGGGGCCCAGGAGAAGATCGAAGGTTTCCACTTTGATTCCCGTAAGCATGTCCTAGAGTACGATGATGTGCTCGGGTTTCAGCGTAATATTATATATGGCCGAAGGCGCAAGCTTTTGGTGGGTACGGATGAAGAGGTTGAACTATACTTGGCTGAGCTTATTGCGGGAGCGCCAGAGCTTGAAGATATAATCAAGAAAAAGCGTGAGGAGCTTGACGCATCTTTTATAAATGCCACTCGACAATTGATACTCCAGATTATGGACATGCTTTGGCTTGAGCATCTTGAGGCCATGGATTACTTGCGCAGTTCGGTCCGCCTACGCGCTTACGGTCAGCGTGATCCACTCATCGAGTATAAGCGCGAAGGGTTGAGTATGTTTAAAGAGCTCGAGGCTACCTTGGTTGGCAATGTCATCCATCTTCTTCCTCAACTCGGCGCTGTCAAAACCGATCGCGAAGAGCGTAATCTCCGCGAGATTAAAGAAGGCGCTGATAACCTCACCTCTCGCTCCCAATCCAACTCACTTGGGGGTTTAACCCCCAAGTCGCGTGAAGTAGGCCGTAACGACCCCTGTCCCTGTGGTTCGGGCCTTAAGTATAAAAAGTGCGGCATGATCGGTGCTAAGGAGCATAAATCATAAGTCCAATATGTCCTATTATGACCAATAAGACCAATCTTATTTCCCCACACGGTGGGTATCGAAACTTGAAATCTTTCCAGATTTCCACGCTCGTTTACGATTTGACTCTTACCTTTTGCCAACAATTTGTAAAAGAATCTCGTATGCGCGATCAGATGGTACAAGCTGCCCGTTCGGGTCGTCAGAATATCGGAACTATTGCTCGACTATGAAGACTATTTACGTCAACACAAGTTTAAAGTGTGGTCGAAAGAGGAGCTCAAAGCTCGAGAAGTTCGAGCTTTGGCGTATAAGTCCAATAAGTCTCATGAGACCTATAAGTCTTATCTTCAGAACCCAGAGGATTTTGCCAATACACTAGTTTGTTTGATTCACCAAGCAAACTATCTACTTGATCAACAGATGAAAGCCCTAGAGCAGGCTTTTCTGAAAGAAGGTGGTTTCACAGAGAGGCTGTATAATATGCGCAAACAAAACAGATGATTGAATCACAAAACGTAAAAGTAAAAGCGAAACCGCGGGGTTAACGCCCGCGGTTTGATACTGAATGCACCTATCTGAATACGTGGCAGATATCGTAGTCGTGCTGGGTTACTTCCCTGGAGGATCCGTACACGAGGCGACTCTCACGATAGGCTCCGGGCAGAAATGTTGGACAACCACGAGCACACCATGTCTTGCCATGCTCTTTGATCTCCTTCTCTACAGCTTTCCTCTCGGCATCATTAGGCATGAACACCTCCTATGGCATTATATGCTAAAATCTGGTAATTAAACAAGAATGGCTTAAACATGACAAGTGAGATTACCTTACAAGTTGGAGTGAAGATCTTGCTACGCAATAAAGAGGGTAAGTATTTGCTATTGTGTAGGTCTCTTAGGAAGTACCCGGAGGTAAATGGGCGATGGGATATCGTGGGTGGGAGGATCGAGCATGGTAAGAGCCTACTCGAGAATCTTAAGCGCGAGGTGAGTGAGGAAACAGGCTTGGAATTAGTGGGCGAACCAAAGCTCGTTACTGCCCAGGATATTCTGCGCATCCCCGGTAAGCACGTGGTTAGACTTACTTATATTGGCGAGACAGAAGGTGATGTGGTGCTAGATGAAAGCGAGAATGATATGTATAAGTGGTATGATTGGTCGGAATTAATTGTTTTGGAGGACGTAGATATGTATTTCAAACAATTGCTGGATAATAAAAAAATAAAATCAAAATAGTATTTCGTCTGGTATTGTTGTGGAAATTGCGTTAAGATATGTGACAATGAATGCTGATCGAAGAAAGGAAATACAGTTGCTTACTCTTGCTATTGTGCATCAGAGTCCTAAAGTGTTGTTGGGGTTAAAGAAGAGAGGCTTCGGTGAAGGGAGGTGGAACGGCTTTGGTGGGAAAGTAGAAGAAGGTGAGGATCTCGAAGAAGCGGCAAGGCGTGAGATAGAGGAGGAGTGTGGCATAACACCCAAGAACTTGATCAAGCTTGGCGAACTCACTTTTGATTTTCAAGATGAACCGGCCTTGCTCGAGGTGCATCTCTTCAAGGTCCTTGACTTTGCGGGAGAGCCACTTGAGACGGACGAGATGCGTCCGATCTGGTTCCATGAGCATGAGATACCGTTCGACAGTATGTGGAAGGACGATTATCTCTGGTTCCCTTATTTCCTGACCAACCGCAAGTTCAAGGCCAGTTTCCTATTTGATAATGTAAAAGACAATAATATTATCGAGCACGAGATTATTGAAGTTGCCGACTTTGAGAATGCCTAGTACTTGAAGTTCATAATATGAATCCCGTTAGAAGTATAATTCCACAATATCAATACAACATGTTTGATCACGTACAATTAGCCCCGAGTAACTTCTAACGGGATGAATTGGCAAATATATACAGATACAAACGAGGCTATCTCGGCCATGGAAAAGTCGTGCCAGTTGGCACAGAGGTCTATCGACATTGAGATGTTCATCTTCACTCCCGAGCTTGCCCGAGGAACATTCGGTAAGGTCTTGTTGGATAAATCGAGGGGGGGACTGGATGTACGACTGATACTTGATATGGTTGGTAGCTTCGACTTAATTGGGAGTGCAGAATATTATAGTTTCCTCGAAGCGGGTATTAAGGTTACAATTTTCAATCCTATAAGTCTGTGGCGCTTGCACAACTTCACTTCATGGTACTTCCGTAATCACAGGAAGATACTTGTTGTAGATGGACGTATTGCTTATACCGGAGGAGTTAATCTCAATAGGGCGCGGGCCGAGCGTCGTGACACCCAAGTACGCTTTGAGGGATCACTTGCAAGGGAGGCCAAGAGGGCCTTCGATCTTATGTGGATTAATACAAAGAGTGGCAAATGGAGACCTTTCGGTCTGGGAAGTGTTGTTGGTGATTCAAGATTCCTTACTCATTCGCCGCACAGACGTGAGCGCTATCTCTTGCGTGAGTGTATCAAGGCCATTACCAGAGCCAAGGAGAGTATAAACATTATTACACCTTACTTTGTCCCGAGCCTTCGCTTCACCTCACATTTGCGAGCAGCAGCCAAGAGAGGAGTAGTCATAAGGATACTCTTGCCATCACTCTCTGATCATACGCTTGCCGATCTTGCTGGCCGTTCATACATCGGGCTTATGCTCTCGGCTGGTATAAGAATATTTGTCTACAAACCTCAATTCCTCCACGCTAAAGTAGTAACAGTGGACGACGATTGGTCAATGGTAAGTAGTCTCAATATTGATAACTTGAGCTTCCTCTACAATTACGAGGCCGGAGTTATGAGTAAGGATAAAGATCTTAACAGGCAATTAAATGAACAATTTGCCCACGATCTAACTCTCTCCCATGAGATCAAGAAGGTGGAATGGAACCAACGTCCCTTGTCTGACAAGGTCCTCGAGGCCCTATCTTGGCCCATCCACTTCATGGTTTGACATATTATCTATTTTCGTGTATAAAATGATCCGGAGGTGACGAATGCGGACCATTAGAAGTATTGACTGGCAGGGGATCGGGCTTGTCCTTGTTCTTGGAGGTGTCGCACTCGTTTCAGTCGTTATGTTTTTCTTGGCTGTTATGGAGAGGACGACCCCAAGTCCAATCTGGACTATCGGGACGTTCCTTACCTTGGCGGCTTTCGCAGTGCCAAGGGCTCGGAAGTATAAGATCGTCAAGGGTAACACTCTCGGCCGGGTCCTCACATAGGACCCGGCTTGCTTATTGAAATAATAATGGAAGGTGCTAGTATTTGAATATGAGATTAGCACATGTCGAAAGACCAAGCCAAGATAAGATTGATGATGCAAGAGAACAGATTGCTACGTTATTTGAGCATGGTGAAAGACCCATAGTGACAATTCCGATAAAATACAGAGAGTATTTAAAAACAGGCCTTAGGGCACATAGCACATGGATACCGTGCGCGGAACTACTCACCGCAACCTTTGGGCGACCTCCATACTTACCAGACAATGAGGATCGCTTGATCGTGAGAATAAAAGATATCGAGCTTGATCATATTTCTCCAAGATTTACTGGACCAGATAATGATTTCCATGGGGTAGTTGTGATTTCAGGACCGGTTGCACCAGAACAACTAGAATTTGATATTTGATAGTTTTAGAAAACATAGAGATTCTCTGCTATACTGACTAAATTATGGCACATAAGTTGATTGTGACGCATAATGGGACATTCCATCCAGACGATTGTTTGGCTGTGTCGGTGATCAAGGTTATTGAGGAGAGGAAGGGTAATACCGTGGAGATTGTCCGCTCCCGCAAGGACGCTGACTGGGCCAGGGGGGACTATGTGGTGGACGTAGGCAGGGTATATGATCCGGATAATAATCGTTTTGATCATCATCAAGAAGGGGGTGCCGGTGAGCGCGAGAATGGAATTAAGTATTCCTCACTTGGTATTGTGTGGCGCAAGTACGGGGTGGAGTTTTGTGATGGCAGTGAGGAGATAGCCCGTAAGATAGACAAGAAGATAGTTGAGCCTACTGATGCTCTGGATAATGGCCAAGAGGTGGTTGTAAGTAAGTACGAGGATATCTATCCGTACACTCTCTATGACATAATTGATTTATACCGTCCCGCTTGGCACGAGAAAGACAAAACTTTTGATCAGGGCTTCTTTGAGGCAATGGCCTTCGCGGAGCATTTCCTCTTGCGGGAAGTACAAATGGAGCGAGCGCGTATCGTGGCCCGAGAGCGTGTACACCAGTTACTAGAGGGTAGAGCCGACAAGCGCCTCCTTGTCATTGATGAGTATTTACCGGTGCATCCTGATATTTACGAAAAGGAAAAAGAGTTATTGTTTGTAATTATGCCAACAGATGGAGGCACTTGGGCACTTAAAACAGTTCGGGTGAATCCATATGAATACAAAGCCCGCAAGGATCTTCCTTCCGCTTGGGCCGGTAAGGAGCGCAAGGAGTTGCAAGTTATTACGGGTGTCCCTGATGCCGAGTTCTGTCACTCTGGCAGATTTATTGCCGTGGCTCATTCCAAGGATGGGGCACTTGCTCTTGCTAAGCTTGCTTTAGGAAATGAAAATTAGTGAGAAGGTTCCACTTGCCCCACTTACCACCTTGCGCATTGGCGGGCCTGCGCGTTATTTGATAGAGGTAGCAAGCGAGAGTGAACTTACCGAGGCGCTTACATTCGCTCATGATAAGAACCTGCCAATATTTATCTTAGGTGGCGGTAGTAATGTCCTTGTGTCTGACCAAGGCTTCGATGGATTAGTCATACAGCCTAAATTCACTGGCATAAGCGTACACATTGAGGATACCTTCTCGAATGATGTGGCAAGTGCGGTTATTGTAGTAGCTGGAGCAGGGGAAGTTCTAGATGATGTGATAAGTAAGACGGTAGATATGGGCTTGTGGGGCTTGGAGAATATGTCCTTCGTCCCGGGCACGGTGGGCGGGGCCATCATCCAGAATGCTGGTTGTTATGGCCAAGAGATCGGTGAGGTGGTGGAGGGTGTGCACGTGTATGATCGCAAGCAAGACGAGTTCGATCTGCTTAGTCACGAGCAATGTCACTTCACCTATCGACATAGCGTTTTCAACACAAGTGCGAGAGATCGCTATATAATCTTGTCGGTCAACTTGCGTTTGAGTAAAGAGGGGACACCAGATATTAAATATAAAGATTTGCAGAACTTTTTCGGCGATCGTGTGCCAAGTCAAAAAGAATTGCGTGAAGCTGTGATAGAGATTAGGAAGAGCAAGGGTCAAGATCCGCGTGAGTATTGGACGGCGGGCTCCTTCTTCTCTAACTTCAAATTAAGCAAGAGTGAGTTTGATAATTTGTGTAGCAAAATCAAACAGGAGTTTGGAAGCGAGAAAGCAAGTGAACTGCGTGATCTTGTGAACAAAATTATAGCGCCATCAGATCAGGATAAAATCAAAGTGCCTGCGGCTTGGATCCTGGATCAGCTCTTGAGACTTAAAGGCACAAGTGTAGGTGGGGCAATGTTAAGTAAACTGCAAGTGCTCAATGTGCTTAACACTGGCCACGCCACAGCGACCGATTGCGTGACTCTCTTTCATAAAGTGCGTAACATCGTGCGCGCCAAAACCGGTCTTATTCTAGTTACCGAACCCGAGTTCGTCGGTATGTTATAATCCCCCGATGAGCGAATACCTACCTACAATTGGCCTTGAGATACATGCGGAATTGGCGACCTCGACCAAGATGTTCTGCGATAGCAAGAACGATCCGGATGAGAAGCGCCCCAATGTGAACATCTGCCCCATCTGCACAGCCCAACCCGGCACTTTGCCTGTCATCAACAAGTCGGCCGTACGACATGTCTTGCGCGTGGGCACGGCCTTCGGTAGCACACTCGCCGACTACTCCGAGTTTGATCGCAAGAACTACTTCTACCCCGACATACCCAAGGGCTTCCAGATCTCGCAGTACAAGTATCCGCTTGTTTCGGGGGGTACACTTAATGGCGTGGCTATCACTCGCGTGCACTTGGAAGAAGACACAGCGCGTTCCCAGCATGGTTCGACGGGCTCACCACAAGTGAATGGTGACTTTAGTTTAATTGACTTCAACCGCGCAGGGGTGCCACTGATGGAACTTGTGACCGAACCGGTTATGCACGATGCCAAGACGGCCGGCAACTTCGCCCGGGAGTTGCAGTTGCTCCTGCGTTACCTCGGGGCCTCGGAGGCCAATATGGAGAAGGGCGAGATGCGCGTGGAAGCGAATGTTTCCGTGGCTAAACGCGAGGACAGGCAAGACGACTCCTTAATCACGGCCACCAAGGGAAATGATACGGAGTTCGTCTTGCCTGACCTCGCTAAACTTGGAACTAAAGTTGAAGTCAAGAATATCAATTCATTTAGAGCTGTAGAGAAAGCTATCGAATATGAAATAAAGAGACAGATTGAAGAGTTGGAGAATGGGGGAGTAATAGTCCAGGAGACGCGCGGCTGGGACGATGTCAAACAGCGCACATATAGTCAGCGCAAGAAGGAGTCCTCTCATGACTACCGCTACTTCCCCGAGCCGGACCTGCCCAAGCTCAAACTCTCCGAAGTGCCAGAATTTTCCCACGAGATCCTGCGTGCGTCACTCCCCGAACTGCCATGGCAGAAGCGCGAGCGCTTAGTCAAGGATTATGGAATTAAGGCTGAAGATGTTGAGATGTATATCAATGACTTTGAGTTGGAAATATTTTTTGGTTCTGTTGCCGAATACCTCGGAAAGGATAAAGAAAAGCTTAAGATTGCTTCAAACTACATAACATCGGATTTGATTAGTCATACTAGTAAAGAAAGACAGGATCACGATTTCGTTATGTACTAAAACATCTTTTACGCCCCTAAATTGATAGACATGGCCTATAAGGGTGATTTATCATCTAGGGGCGTAAAAGATGTTTTAGCGATTATGTACAAATCACCTGGCGATCCAGAGCAAATTGCAAAAGATAAAGGCTTACTCCAGGAGCACGATGAAGGCGAACTGGCTAAAATTGTAGATCAAGTCATAGCCGAGAATCCTAATGTCGTTGCCGACTTCAAGAGTGGTAAGCAAGCTTCTCTCCAGTACCTCGTAGGCCAAGGCATGCGCCTCTCTAAAGGCTCCGCCAACCCCACCCTCCTCTCCAAAATCCTAGTTGACAAGCTAGGTTGAGTGTGATAGGCTTGCAGATGGCGCACCCAAAAGTTTACGGAGTCCAGCGCAGCTCGCGGAGGAGGGTTCATGGACAACAACGCAGTTCTTCCACTCATGGTTGGGGTTGCTTTGCATCATATGAAGATGCGAGCGCCTCACAAGGACGGGAGGGTGGCTTGGGCAGACGAGCCACACGCTCCCGT